>OCTX011388611.1_pt1 | contig 12578 bp, 10 predicted proteins | sample 1539691 | NCBI WGS metagenome assembly OCTX01 (sample SAMN02144231, study PRJEB22623) | gut metagenome | biome: sheep rumen | host: Ovis aries | place: New Zealand
CGATGAGAATCTCTGATGGACTATATTTTTCTAAAAAAACTGTTATGCCTATCAACTGCATTAAGAAGAGTGCCTCATCAAGGTATTGATTCAGAAACACTTCCCTGAACTTACTGACCTTCTGCGGGTTTCCCTTGTTTTTGTTGTCTAAGTCCAGCCTGCCAACTTTATACGCCTTTTCAATCAATGCGGCCTCTAAATAATCTATGTCAGAATGATTCAAGTCATCCCCTTTGGTAGTGAGAATTAAAACGCTCTCCCACCAGTCCTTTCCAACTTTATGTTGGTTAATCCGCTTTGCAAGGTCTGATGCCTGCCCAACATACACCATATCCTTCGATAGCAATAGATAGACTCCATATTTGTTGCAAGCGTCTGTCTTCAGCAACTCATCAACGCTATCCCTCGGAGCGGAATAAAGCTCGCCAGAATTCCAGCTCGAGTCCTCTATGCTGATCACCCCGCTCAAATCTCCGTCATATAATAAAAGATTTATCGTTTTTGCTTTTACAGGAGCCATGTGATTATCCTCCAGAAATATGATAATTCCATATTAAAGGCTCTGGAAGGGTTGATCAATCTGTTTTTACCCTTTTAGTGGAACAATATTGAAATCAGCTCAACACCATTAACCTTGGACCGCATATTCTGTATATTCCTATGGGTCCAAGCCAACATTTAATTAACCAAAACTCACTGCCTTCAAGGAATAAAGATTACGTCATTATGATATTCTAGGAATTCCTTCTGTGGTACAAACTTTTCTGGAAGAATAATTCCCTGTTTATCAAAGCTTCTTAGCCATGTGAGTCCATCGTCTTCTGTTGTATGCTTTATCTTAGATGAAACATGAACAATATAATTGGGTGTGACAGTAATCAGACCTTTATCAAATGCCCTGTCATGCAAGGCATTCAGACTTAGACCGTTGCATGGATTTGTTCGTTCTGTTTTTGGATCGCTCTCAGCCCAAGGCTTAATATGACTTGCTATCAGAAGTGCTGCTATTGATATACCAGATATACAGCATTTGTTATCATACGCTGACAGCACTGCTTCCCGAAAAAATTTTTGATTTACTCGTTGCTTTACTACCCTTTCAGCATCTGCACCTATCGGTATGGATAAATCGTTTATTGCAACATCATAAGCCTTCATCCGCTTAAGTTGTTTTTCGATCATATCTGCCTTATACGCTAGGTCTTCCCAGTTGCATTTAAATTCCTGAACCACTTTTTCATCAAGTTTACTGGCATTTTTAAGACCACTCACCTTGCGTTTCTGTAAATCTGGATCAAAATGTCCCAAATTTCCCATTTTGAAAGAGACAGATCCTGGTGTCCTCCCGAGAAGTTCTGCAATCCTAATGATTTCGGGATTTCTTGAATGTATTTTCCCAAAAGGAATCTTGCAATAATAATAAAATGCAAGGATTGTCTCTTCTTCTGACCATTTCTGCCCATATTTTCTATCAGACAAGAAGACACCTCCCTTCAAACCGATTACCCATTAATCAACACCTTAATCCAGTCATTCTACAGGTAAATATTTCTTAAACTAATTATTTTACTCGTCGTCAGATTTAAAACCTTCAGAACGCGCCCTGCTTTCAAGATCCAGCAAACGCTTTGACTGAACAGAGTTTGGAATTTTAAACGGCAATTGGCATGCAATTTTCAAAGCGGATACATCGGAAGGAGACACCAAATGATGTGACACTGCAAATTCTGCGAGCCGCTTCCAATGTTCGGCTGAATATTTTACCACTTCCGTCTGAGCATTGACACCTTTGGTTATTCTTTGATCCTTTTTTGCTAAGTTTTTTTGATGTTTGTTATCTTCATTATCTACAAGACAGTTCTCCAAGTCTTCTGGCAACTGGATTTTCAGGGCTTGAACCGTATCCCAGCAGGCTGCTCTTTTACACCATTGGGTTACGTTGATCACTGGACGTTTTTCATCTGTGATTTTATAAAAAATCTCCTCTGAAATTATTCCCAAAGCGTTCTTAACAGGTTCAGGCAGCCCCTGTTTGTTCCATATTAGAATTAAGTCGAGATCTCTCCCAGGAAACTGTTTCATAATCAGCCTATGAAACAATGCAATAGAATAAGTAATAATATTTGCACGATAACCGCCCTCATACCATCCTTGTTTGGGAATAAAGGAAGTCAGATAATCAAACATTATAGTGAGCGCAACGATTGACTGGTAGTATCGCTCATTAAACTGTAAATCATTTGCCTGCCATTGTTCATCAATATAATCTGCAAACTTGATAAAGTTTGTCTGTGCTCCTTTACTGACAACATCTGGATGTCCCAGCCATGTATTATGAACCTTCGCCAAGTCGGTTTTTTTGATAACCTGCTTCTTGGGATTCTTTAATAAAAATGCGTTTTTCTTTGCAGGGGTTAGACGCATCTGTTCCTGTAGATATTGACCTCTCGCTCGTTCATAAAACCATATGGTTTCATACTGGGCGCCATGTATTGCGGGAGCATATGTTACCTTTGAAATCTGTTCTATCTGCCTATGGAATGGATGGGACGCGAAGAAATCTGCGTCACTGACCTTGTTCTGACTATTAGAGGATCTTGAAATAGCTCGGATTAAATCATTTGCATCATCCGTTGTCACCCTTTCTTCGTCAATTTCTGTCAGCTTCATCTGCACGTATATCGAACATAAATCAGCTTGATTATTTCTGCGGGCATTATAAAGCGAAGCTGTTGTTTGACCTCCATTGATAATTTGAAAATCTCTCGCAGAAACAATATATTTTCTTCCATTAACATCTTCAATCTTAACGTTTTTTGCTGTTACTGATATTCCGTTATTAAAGGCAAAAAACATTTGTGGCTCATTTATGATTGTTTCTCGGATTTTTTTATTAACTGCGACTTTAGTTGATAAGAAGGATCGTACATTTCCTTCTAAAAGCCTTGCGCCATATTTATCGTAGATATCAGCTAATAATTCTCCAGGAATAACACCAAGGTAGCTTCTATACTTTTGGCTCTCGCCCACATTTGCTTCTATACAGGGAATGCCAAAATCAACATAATCTTTAAAATTGATTTCTATATTTTCAATTTCTGGAGATGTGCAGACTTCGAATAAACGAGAAAGATCCCATATCTGAGCCTCAACTGGAATTCCTTCAAAATCATTAACATCAATAGTCTTAATTCTTGAACTGGTTTTTGCATCAGTAAACAGAAAAACTCTGTACTTGCGGATTTTTTTATGATCTGAAATAAGAAGATCAACTAAGTCGGATGCATTAATACTAATATCCACATCGTCGCTTAAATCTGAGTTAAGGGCGGCATCGACCAAGACCATCGCTCGAGAAATAGTTTGATTTGCCGAAGTCATGGTCAATGTCCGATCAACATCTATGCCATTGTAATCAGCCGCGACCAAGTACATCGTCCCGTCAAGTTCATCCAAAGCGTAGCCGTCCACCCTATATTTCTTTCTTCCGTATTCGCCAAGAAAATAACATGGGGTGAAGTCAGGTAAAATCTCATTATCTATCAGATAAGAAGCAACATTATCCACAAAACATGCACACGACCCCTCACCTGTAGTTACTGACGCTGCTTTTACTCCTTCAAGAAAGTCTTTTTTGAACTCTGTTGCTTCCATACAATGATCAGCTCCTCTTCCAACTGTCAATGCTAGAAATGCTGAGCATATACTCGCATTTCGTGATTTCTGGTCTTACGTTGTTTCTGGTTAATCTTGGAAAGTTAGAATCAACATTGTATGTATCATCTTTGAAATATTTGTATGAATAATTATCATATGCTTCTAAATCGATGTAGCCGACGGAATTCAATTTTTCGGTAAATAATTCAATATCGGGCAAAGCGCCATCGAATATTTTAATGATATCCTTCACTAATTTTCTTAGTGTGAATGCACCCTCAGCCTCTGGTGCACTGGAATCAACCCTGAAGACTATAAGATCTCCCTGATCACCTTCTACACCAAGCTGCTCAATTGAATGAATTGAAATTCTATCTGAAGAAAGTCCTGTCGTCTTTATCTCACGCCACCTTTTATCATACACAAAATCTTGATCTGCCCCGTCAGGGCCTACCCAGCCTGCAAGTGCATCAGAAACAGCTTTTCCAGATTCTATTATTCTTTTTAGATATAGCAATTCTCCTATTAAGCCACGCCTTTTCTCATCTGACAGCATCGCTAGATTCTTATATTCCATTAAACGACGCCACTGTCTATATCTCCTCTCAACCATATTAAGGGCTTCAGTTTCAGTATTTGCCTCTTTCGAAAACTCTATTAAATTACTGCACATACTGATAAAAACTTCTTCCTGCATCTTTTCAGTCAACTGAAAGGAAATATAATATGATCCATCGGCTCTTTTATTGCATAAAGTGGTGATACTTTTGGAAGGATCAATGTTGTATACAGGATGGTGGGCTATAATAACAAGTGCTTTATTGGTGGGCGTTTCATAGGCAACATGCCACTCTAATGGGTGCTTTATACTGAGCTGGAGCCACCCCATTTTATAGTACTTAATGTTATTCCAAGCATCAGTTAATATCTTTTCCACATTATCCATATTCTCATTCTTCCATTTCTTCAGCTGGATCCATCCAGTTCGCCAATTCAACTAAGTTTACTTGATAAACTGCCACATCATTTCCATTATTATCAGAAGGAAATCCAACACCCAATCCATAAAGAAACTCAGGATATTTCCCTTCATGTTCAGGTGCATAGACCGCATTAATAATATGGATCATAAGTATTGGATTACGTCCCTTAATTAAATATGCTGAATCGGGAAGAGTCGGCTTTTTTTGTTTTCCTTTATAATCTGCAAAAAAATCTGCTTTGGCTTGCTCAACCTGGCCGCTGTCTAAACCAATTCGCGCACATCCTCCAGCACCTACTCTTAGCTTACTTCCGCTAACGCTTAAGATTTTATTTGATACCGATATCTGTCGCAGTTCAGTATTGGGAATCTCCAACAATTCATCGCCACACTTGATCCTCTTATTAAATGGCTTTCCTGTACCATTTTTTATCAGCACAACATCCCAACCATCTCTCCATGAGTGTTTTGCCACATAATCGGCAAGTGCTTTTCCGTTATAGCTCATATGCCAAGGATGAGTTTTGAAATTGCTCAACAGCTCTGATACGGAATCTCCGGACACTTCCTCCCAAAAGTAGTTGCTATGTGCTTTATACTCACTTTCAGGAACCCGTTTCCCCTCAATACTTAAACGATCAATAAAGTTTTCGATTACTGAAGAATTTTGCCTAAGTATATCCGCGGAATCCATCAAACGAGGAGTTTCTAATAAGTGGCCTGACACTGTGATAGGGCATTTTATAACTGTAGCGGATCGCATTTTATTTCTTGCAGTAACAATTAATGAACCTGGATCCTGTCTGACTTTTAGGCCAAAATCCCTTGGACTTAATTTGGCAGCTTTCATTTTATATATTTGAGCTCTCAAATCCTGTGTGGCTGCCTGAATTTGTCCATACCAATCAATTGCATCAATAGATAACCATATTTTTACTAAATCATCATAATTAGGCCTATATCCAAACCACCTTCCCATCTGCATCAACGTGTCATACATGTTTGAGTTCCGGTAAAAATATGTGACCATTAATCCTTCAAGCGTTAACCCTCTAGAAAGAGTATTCCCGCCAATTGCCAGAACCCTAAGCCCATCTTCTTTATGATTGTCATAATCTAACGAACTTGTTCCGGTCTTACCATTAACAGCTCTGACGTCTATTGGCGCAGTCGCTCTATATAAATACTGAGGCAGAACCTCTTCCCATTCCAGTCCTGAAATTTCAGACAAATTATATTTGTCCCAAATATTATGCAGTTTAAAAACAGATTCTATTTCATCAGCATAGCGCACAGGAAGCTTGGAATAATTTCGAAGATCTGATTTTACTTGATCAAGCCAGGCATTTAATATCTCTGCAATTTGATTTTGCACGTTAATAAACCTACTGACGTGAACCATCATAGACCTATGTTCAGCAAGATCTCCTCTTTGATCACGTATCGCATTGCTCAATAAAAAATATCCTGCCGCTTCATATAAATCATCTGGTAAGTCTTTCACCTGTAATTCTTTTTTGTGCTTGTCAGGGAAAATTTTGAGAAATTCATCGGTATTTATTCTCTCAAGCATATGCCCCTTATCAGCAGAATCTGAAAAGATACGCTCCGCGCCTATGTAATTAGTTGGAGCGTCCAATGCGTAAATAAAATCTGCAGGAAAAAGGTCAGGAACATTTGTGATTGTATCTGCTATTTTCCCATTCCTATCTTTAATAGGCAGGTCACTTGATTTTACTGGATTTATAAAAATATTGGCAAACGGAGTCGCTGTTACTGCCAAGTATGTAGTCTTAGAAAAAAGCGACAGGAGAAGCCTAATAGCATTGTTAATCGCAGTAGGATCTGCATCTGGATCTTTTGTGTTAATTGAAGCATTGTCAGCCTCGTCATCTATTAAAAAAAGACTTTTTGCAATTTGTCCGTTTGAATTTAAAGGGTTGTTGTGCTTTAACCATACAAATAGGTTGTTCAATATTGTTTTGTTCTTTTTTACTACAAGAAGAATAGTACTATTTACTGTATCCAGTGCAAGACCATTGCTTTTTAAAACGCCTGCATTAAAATCATTTGCCTCAGACGTGAAACAGGCAATAGTTTTTTTGTTCCCATATCTCCCAACACCTACAGGAACATATTTTATTGAAGATTTAGGATCAAGATATAAGTTGCTTTGCCGCCCGCAGAATTCCAAATCCAGTCTTTTCTGAGTCTGCTGCCTAAGCAGTTCTGGAATTCCCGCTAAGATAATCACAAGATCATACCCCACATCTGCGGCCTTATTTGACAAAGCAGTATAATTCGCAGTTTTTCCAGATTGCACATCCCCAAGTACAAGGCCTCGAATATGAAAATCTTTTCCTGTTGGATCTCCGCATTGGTCTAGTATTTCATCTGAAACTTGTCCCAATTTGGACGTTACTCTTGGGTTCCAATGCTTTACCTCTTCCAGATATTTTTTGTATCTATTCCAATAATAAAAGTCAATATCGGCGCGCTTTGCAGGAAGCCATGACTGATGGCCGTTGTTCAAATCTGGCAAGCAAATACCAGTATCCATAGTAACAACAATTGTTTCTCTTAATCTCTTTTTTATGTTCTTAAATTCCTCATCCGTAACAGGAAGGAACGCAGCATTTACAGTTCTCATCATGTTGGCTGTTTCATTAAACTCCGCTTCTGTCGGTGGAATCTCATTATATTTAGAACTTATAAATGCTGAAATAATGCTTTCTAACTGATTTTCATTTGGGTTACTCATCGCGGCATATCTCCTTCTTGAGGTTTTCAATTGTCTTCCTATGCTTACTGTAAGGCGGAATAGAAGATAGCTTATCCAAAAACGAAATTTTTTCTTCCTGTGTAAAGCTATCCGGGAGCATTTCCCTTAGTGCTTTCTCAATCTCTTTATTATCCTGCGTCTTTTCATTCGAGATGTGTTCGTCGTTATTTAAATCAATATATAGCTGGTTTAACGGCAAACTTCTTTCAATCTGTGACAACAGTGCATTTAAAGATTTTTTATCACTGCCAAGTTCATTTTCTATAATGGCTACCATTGGATGGCATCTGTTAATTTCATAATAGAATCCGCCATCGCGTGTTTTCATTCTATTCCATAAATGAACTTGAGAGTCATCTGTTTCCAATTTTCCTCGTCTTGTGAATTTGACTTTGCTTTGTTGTCCGATTTTGTCGATAATATTCGCCAAATTAGCTCTTACTTCTTCTGGCGGCATAGCTGAGGATTTCTTAATATCCAATGTCCATAAATTATCTAATGTATTAGGAATATCCACGCGAATCCTTGCAAGCTTTGAAAGTTCCCCCTTTCTCATCATACGGAACCATGTTCCCCATATCAAAAGCCTTTTATTGCGGTAGACATAAAACCCCTGCAGCTTTCTAAGTCCCTCTTTTCCACCAGCCGACTTTATTTCTGACGCAGTCATCTTTGAGATATGAGGAAGAATAAACGGCTGAACCTTAATTATCGATCCATGAATAAGATACGTTTCCTCCTGCATCGTCTGATCACTTTTCTTCATGATAAAAGGATCTGAGGGCTCTATCACTGCTCCGTTGATAGAAATAGATATTTTTTCTATGCCAGTTTCTCCGGATAGGTACCGGTGATATACAAGCGATAGATGATCCCTAACAATATCTATCTGCTTTCCCATGGATTTTGAAAAATCAATGGTTCCTGCCTTCATTCGATCCAAGTTCTGCCAAACAACCAGTGTTCCGGAGTCCATCTTGTCTAATTCATGGATATTGGGAATACCATTAACATCATCTTCATTCGTCAAGGAGATTAACGACCATTGTCCTGTAACCTTAACAAAGTCAATATCCCATCGACGGATTTCAGTCTTTCCATTTTTCTTACTTGCTACTGTAAGCACACGGCATTGGGATAACGATGCTGTTTTTAAACCAAGACCAAAGCGTCCAAGATCAGTAGCATTTCGTTCATCAAGAGGATTTTGACTGCCATATTGCATTGCACGAGTCAATTCCTCTGCATCCATCCCGGTGCCATTATCCAATATTGATATAAAGGCACCATTTAAAGGAAAAAAGGAAATATTAACAGATGTTGCTTTAGCAGCAATACTATTGTCAATTATATCTGCAATGGCAGCTTCTAAGGAATATCCCATTGCTCTTGTTGACTCTATTAATGTCGGCGCAACCGGTGGAAGATTAATAATATCCATTCTGTCCTCTTGCTTTTATTAAATCTCAGTATTATTTATAATATCTTCTTTAAGGTTTTTCAGAGTTTCTTCTCGATTCCTTTTTGACAGCATACATTCCCAAACGATGAGTACATGCCATCCTTCTTTTTTTAGCTGTTCTGAGTTCTGCTTATCTCTTAATGTATTTTTCTTTAGCTTTGGCAGCCAATAATCAGTATTAGATTTAGGAATGGCGGCTTTAGGACATCCTGGATGCTGATGCCAGAAACAACCGTTTACAAATATTATCGTCCTGTACTTTGGCAACACTATATCCGGCTTTCCTGCATACCTCCTATCATTTTTTCTGAACCTGAATCCCTGAGAAAACAAATACTTGCGTACAACCTCCTCCGGTTTACTAACAGATTTGATATTGGACATATTCTTTCGCCGTTGTTCCTTTGTATGATTATCCATTACTCTTCATCTATCTGTACAAGTTTTACAGTCCATACTTCATACAAGTTCTTAGATTCATTAGGGTCTGGAATTTTTAAATCTGTTTTTTGAAAAGCGACTGCGTTGCAGCCATACTTTTCAAGCATTTCTTTTGTTATCATTCCTTCGCGATCTACATCCTTTGCTATATCGGCAATTGGGCTTATCAGTCCTTCTTCAACTAGCCTTCCCTTAATCCATTTTCCAAGAATCAGCTCATCGCCAACTGCAGCAAACTGCTTGTTATTTGCACTTGTTGTGTGTGCCATGAATCCATATCCGTCATCGGTAATAACATAAAAAGGAACACCTTTATAGGGGTATCCATTTTTATTACGCACCTTTGCACTGACATTTAATTGAGTTTCATACCAATCTCTTGCTTTTTTCTTACTCCTCGGAGATGCATAGCAGACATTGATATTTGATTTCGTATAGTGCTTATGGTCATCGAGGAATTTTTCCGCTTCTGCCGGTACTTTTAAAGGTATAAAAAATACTTCGCCTACTTCGTGCTTCTGATAAATCATCACTGCATCCATTGAAACCAAATGCATTTGATATAGCTCGTTCTCGCTTTTTTTTCTTTTCGGCATCATGTTTATTCCTCATGGATACGCATTATTCACCCCATCTGGGATCAATATATTTATATGGAATCTCAGCGAAGGTTTTTAAAATCGCCTCAAAAATAATTCTCGCACCATCGACAGGAACTGCCATTCCTATCTGTTTCCTAACAGATTCCTTATTTCCTACAAAAAAATAATCATCCGGGAATGTTTGGAGTCTTGCTCGCTCTCTATTGGTTAAAGCTCTTGGTTCTGACCAATGATAGACGTGCGTGCCGCCACCTCCAGAGCCTGTAATTGTATATGCTGGTTTATCTGGATCTAATCTTTTATAAATCTGACTAAGTCGTGTTTTCTTCACATTAAGTTGTAAACTCTCTGGGATATCTGCCGTCCAAGCATTCTGTCCAGGCTTTATATAACCCAGTCTTTCAACTACTCGTTTGGATTGCCTTGTCAGTTCATTGTTGAATGCATTTTCCTCAATAGGAGGAATTTCAATTGCCTGTTGACAAGTTCTGACTTGATATTCCTCATAGCTTGGAATTTTAAAATCGTATGGCTGATCGTCTCGTATTCCCACAATAATCATTCTATGCCGTGCTTGTGGAATACCATACTGTTCGAAATAATAGAGATTAGGGTAAAGCCTATATCCTGCTTTTCGTAGATCCTCTTGAATAAACTCAAAAGCCTTGCCATCATTAGCACTTTTTATACCGCTAACATTTTCAAACATAAACCAAAAAGGTTGATATATTTCAAGAGCACGAACTCCATATGAATATAATGGTCCATATTCACCTTCAATTCCTTTTTGTTTGCCAACGACAGAGAAATCATTGCATGGCGCACCAAATGCCAATGCATCAATAGCGCCCAGTTTTTCAATATCTAAGGTGTGTACATCTTGGCAAATAACACTTTTGGGATTATCCGGACAAATATTATATGCATATGTATCACAGGTACTTTGGTCGTAATCATTGGCCCAAGCATGTACTATTCCCCAATTTGAATTATCGATTTTTGCGGATATAGCACCTTTAGCAATACCACCTGGTCCGCAAAAGAGTTCTCCTAATCTGAAATACATGTCTATCCTCTTGTTTTTTTAGCTTGTACATCTTCAAGCTTTTATGGTTTCCGTTATTTCTAAATCATTACTTCAATTCGATTATATCTTTTGGCCTACAGTTCAGGTACTCACATATGCGGTCAATGACTTTATCGTTGATCATTTTCCCTTTACCCATTTTGGAAACAGTAACAGGACTGACACCAACATCATCAACCAAGTTTTGCTTGCGTAATCCGTTCTCTCGTAACAATTTCCATAATCCGTTATAAGAGACAGTCATAGTATTCATCCTCTCAAAGTGTTACTTAACTCTTGACAATTTACTCTAATTAATAAATTGTAGCACTTATTTACTAATATTACTATATTGATATATAGTTCGTTTGTGCTAAATGCACAGCGCCGCCTAATTATATTAGGAATAGAGAACACAAGGCTTATTCATAGTTATTACATAAAAGCATATATATCGATATGATCTCTACTAAGCACTTCCATGTCTCTTGATACCTTCTTCATGTTTTCTTCATCAAGTTGACCGATGATAGCTAATGCAGCCTCATATTCACTTAGTTCCTCACCAATTTTTCTCCATCCTAGAGTTTTAAGGATATGTTGGCTTTTTTCATTACCTGAGTAGGCACGCGCTATAATTTGTTTTCCCGGAAACCGAACTTTTATTTCCTTTAGCAGCATGCGCATAACTTCTGTCCCTATTCCATAGTTTTGGTATTCTGAAGAAACATCAAAACCCACCTCCAAGCTATCACTTCCATACAGTTTTAACATACAGTCTCCCACGTACGTATGATCATGCTTTCTTTCAACTGCAAATATCAAAGAAGAAGCAGAAGTCATAACATCTTTCCAGGCAATATCCTGAAAGCCTTCTATTTCGTAAATCTGGGGAATAGGACTGATTTCTATAAGTGTATGGAAATAGTTAAATCGGTCATTTTCTGTGAGGTTACGGATAACATATTCATTTCCCTCTGAAAAAAATGGTTCCCTTCTCAGTTGTTCAATGATTGTCATGTATAGCTCCTTCTAGGCTAATGAGATTCCGCTTAACATTCTTCAAACTATTATCTGTTTTATCGAGTATCCTATCATATGTTGATCTATGTTATTCCCACCATAGAGGTGGGAATAACTTAATAAAGTCAGCAATATCCACGCTACAACTTAAAGGTTAAGGGACTGCTACGGGTCTTATACTTATATCATGCCAGGGGAGGTGTCCCTAAAAACGGACAGAGGGACACAGGATATATCTGATAATAAAGGAAAATATGTATAATGTATAATTAACAAAAAAACAGCAGTCTGCGCGCTTAGTTGCTTACAGACTGCTGCTGTGTAGGGGATAGAAATACTATAAAAGGTATGTTGGCTGATTTGATTATGCGGCGTGCATCTGATTCCAGAAGCGGGTCATGATTGCTTCGTCCTCGTAGGAGCAGGTGTAGATCTCCATCTCGTCGTTGGTATCCTTGATCCACTTGGCCATGGCCGCTTCGTGCTCAGGAGCGGACTTCATATTGTAATAGGTGCCGTCGGAAGAGGCCAGCCAGACGGGTCTTCTGCACTTGTCAATAGCC
>OCTX012177280.1_pt1 | contig 12574 bp, 5 predicted proteins | sample 1539691 | NCBI WGS metagenome assembly OCTX01 (sample SAMN02144231, study PRJEB22623) | gut metagenome | biome: sheep rumen | host: Ovis aries | place: New Zealand
TCCTCGCCGTTGGAGAAGAGGCCGACAGCGATCGTCCCCCAGATGCCGTTGACCATATGGACGGACACGGCACCTACAGGGTCGTCAATCTTCGCGACATTGTCAAAAAGCTCTACGGAAAAAACGACCAGAACGCCTGCGGCAAGACCGATCAGGAAGGCTCCGAAGGGAGTGACGCAATCACAGCCCGCTGTGATTGCGACGAGGCCTGCAAGCGCGGCATTGAGAGTCATGGAGACGTCCGGTTTGCCGTAACGCAGCCAGGTGAGGAGCATGGTCACAACGGTCGCCACGGCCGCTGCCAGGTTGGTGTTCATAAAAGCCAGGGAAGCGTGGAGGGCATCCGCGCCGTCCGCCATAGATGCGGTGGAGCCGCCGTTGAAACCGAACCAGCAGAACCAGAGGATAAACACACCTAATGCCACAGCCATCATGTTGTGGCCGGGAATGGCCTTTACCTTTCCTTCGCGGTCATACTTGCCGATCCGGGGACCCAGCATCCAGGCACCCAGACAGGCAATGACACCGCCCACGTTGTGAACGACTGCGCTTCCGGCAAAGTCGTGGAAGCCCATCCCTGAGAGCCAGCCGCCGCCCCAGGCCCAGTGCCCGCCGATCGGATAGACCAGAAGGGAAATTGCCGCGGAATAGAAGCAATAGGCTTTGAAATTGGTCCGCTCTGCCATGGAGCCCGAGACGATAGTCGCCGCTGTCGCACAGAAGACCGTCTGAAAGATTACATAGCACCAGAGAGGCATGGTCTGCGGAACGACTGTGTTCTCCGCCCCGTAGAGCCCCCGGATCATAGGATCCAGACGGCCGATCAGCGGGGATGTGCTTCCGAACATGAGCCCGAAGCCGACCAGCCAATAGCAGGGCGTTCCGATACAGAAATCCATCATATTTTTCATCAGGATATTTCCCGTGTTCTTGGCCCTGGTCAGACCTGCCTCGCAGAGCGCGAACCCCGCCTGCATGAAATAGATAAGGGCAGTTGCGATCAATACCCAGGTGACTGTTGATACGTTGTAATCCATAGTGTTTCCTCACTTTCCGAGTGACGGTCCCTTTTCTGCAAAAAGCCGGTTTTCCTTTTGTAGGTTTTCTTTTGTAAGTTTTCTTTTGTAAGTTTCCTTTCGTAAGGATTCTTTCGTAAGGTTCCTGTCGCAGGGTTCCATTTGTAAAAAACCAGATGCTTTTGCAAAAAGAAGTCCGGATCCCGTATTCGCAGGATCCGGACTTCTTTGTCCAAGGGGCTTGGGGTTATCAGCAACAAGCCGGCTGACAACAGAAAAGGCGCTGCAGGTTTTCCCGCAGCGCCCTTGCTGTATGTGAGTATTATACCCTTTTCCATGGAATTGTCAAAGAATATTGTATACAATAATACAATCATTCTTTTCAATAATCTTGTTAATTCTGCACAAAAGCTGTCAGCTCATCTGCCTTTCACCTGCCAAATCACTCTTCCTCACTTTGCTGAAAAGACACCTGCAGGTGCTCCTGCGACATGTCATAGTAGAGTGTCAGCCCGCTGTGTTCCGTGTTGTATACCTGCAGAATGTTTTCCATCCCTTCCAATCCCCCTGTATCTCTGGCATAGTCGGGCAAAGAAGCCGCGAATGGCTGCAGCAGAATCGGTGCAAAATGCAGAGTAGTCTGTGTCTCAAAAACCGCGGTGTACAGGATTTCTGCTTCCACCAGATCCTGGAAAATGTGGCTGCCGTAGCTCAGCTCAGGGACATAACCTGCCCTGGTCTCGGAGATCTCGGCGATCATGTCAAATTCGCTGATGTCCGCAAAGGCAGAAGGCACGCCCAGCTCCGCCGAAGAGGTGCAGATGCGTCCCGGCGTCAGGAGCAGCATGCGTTTTCCCTGCCCGCGTAGTTTCCAGTTGACTGCGGACAAGAGGTCCCGCACCCGGAATTTATCCCGGTAAGGCATCTCGTAGTAGCGGATCGGATCAATGTAGACGACCAGGTCCACGGGGAAGGTGCGGGAAAAGCCCATGGAAACGCCCTTTGTCTCCAGCAGGATCCGGTCTGCCGGCACCTGAGGTATGACAACCGCATCCCCCTCTTTTGTCTGCTGGAGGGGCCGGCACTGCAGAAGGTCGATCACATAATCCCCCGAGGGGGCGACGTTGATCGTGTATTCAATATCCACGGGATAGACATAAGCTTCCTTCAAGAGCTGAAGAATGCCGCGCATGTCGTCCATGAGCTGTCTGTTTTTTACCAGACCGTCGCAGGAAACATAGAGGATCTGCCGGTTTTCGCCTTGGTCCGTGAAGATCCGCTCTGCATCCCAGTCGTGGGAAAGGAGCAGACGGGTCATATAAGCTGGAATTTCTTTGCGGACAAAGTCCGGATCCAGTCCCTCCACCTCTCCGGAGGCAAAAAGCACGGCATCCACCAGGCGCTGGGAAAACTGATGTTTGTCCGAGGAGGAGGTCAGAGTCACTTTGGTCGGATCCTCCATCATCACCATGCGGGGATAGGAACCGGTGCGCCGGTCCACGGCAGCCGTCCCAAGCCCCATGACCAGGCGCAGCATTCCCTCGCTGGGGTGTTCAGGGCTGAACCGGTAAGGACTTATGGAATAGCCCACGCCGGCTGCGCAGGGCATGTAGAAATCCTGGTAGCGTGAGCCGGAAACCCTCTGGACCAGGATCGCCATCTGTTCATCTCTCTTGTCCAGCCCCCTGCGCTTGCGGTAGTCGAGGGCCGACAGGCCCATGGTGCTGGCATAGACTTTCCGTATTGCCTGTTCGAATGTCTCCAGTCTCTCCTCCAGAGACCCGTTGCCGGCACAGAACACTGATTCATATTTTCCCGCAAAGGCATTTCCGAAACCGTCCTCCAGAATGGAACTGGAACGCACGATGACAGGATCACTGCCGTAATACTCCAGGATTCTGCGGAAGTCTTCTTCCATGGCATCCGAAAACCTGCCGCTCAGAAGTTTCTGCTCCGCCTCTCCGGCAAGGGTAAAATATCCCTCTTCAGTGCGCTGACGCACTCTCAGATCCCAGAATCCGTTGTCCACGATATAGGTGTAAAAGACATCCGACCCGATGTAAAAAGAGTCGTGGGGCTCTATGCGGCTGTAGATATCCGGACGAAGATTTTCCGTAAGTTTCCTTGAGAGCAGCATGCCGGCAGCCTTGCCCCCGATCATGCCTGTACCCACCATCCTGTCGTGGATCTCAAAATAGTCTTCCGGCGTGAAATGCTCCTTGATCAATTCCCGAAGTCTCTCATCCCTTGTCAACATTATGTTGCAGATCCTGCTGCATTCTTCGGAGACATCCAGCCCGTTTTCGTATTTGATCTTTGTCCGCTGGAAAAATCGTTCCCAGCTGTCCATGCTCTGGTTGACTGCCGCATTGGCCTTATTCATCCGCTGATAGAAGCGGCTCATCCGCACGCCGTCGGTCTCCGGAACAAAGGTCCCCTTTGACGGTTCAAACAAATGCGGCAGGAACATAGTGGCGGACTCACGGCGCCAGACCTTCTTGGGGCGCACATACATGGAGGACGGCAGGTCCTCGTTAGGGAATACATCCAGAAACAGCTGGGTCGTGTCCCTGATCTTGGCAATGGCATCAAAAGAGTGCCGGCCCCGAAGCACAGGGAAATAAGCCACTGTATCCAGAATAAACAAAAAAGGGCATGTCAGATGGAAAAAATCTCCCATCAAAAGATCTGTCGCCCAGGCTGCTTCCAGTTCTGAGAGACAGTCAAAAACATAAAAGGCATCATATCCTTCTTTTTCAATGATATTGTGGATCTCTACCGTAAAGGTCTCAAACCGGTGGGAAAGCGGGACGTGTACGATCCTGAGTCCCTCCATCTCGGGAAGAATAGGTTCATGCTCCGCAAACCGGATGTACAGAAGGTTCCTTCCGTCCCGGATCGCCTGCTCCGCAAACGGGACTGCAACGGCACGGAATTCTTCCAGCGAACTGACCTGCCAGACCACATTGTCACCGAGACGGATAAAATGCAATGCATCATCCATGGCCGGAATTCCTGACCGGGTTTTTTCAAATGCTGCCATGTGATACCTCCGTTTCATTCAGATAATCGTTTCCGATTTCGCCGGTGTCCGCCGTAATGCAGAAAAATAATTATCGTGCTGTATCAAAAAAGACGCCTTGAGAAAACCATCAGGTCACTCTCAAAGCGTCTTTGCCTTGCACTTATATTCTTTTTGTTATAGCTTTATCGTTTCCGGACAGCAGGTTTTGATTTTTGTCCTGCGGTTATGCTGCCGGATATTTAGGGCTCGGACCGTACTCGTTGTCTCCCTGCACACTGTCCGTGCACAAGAATATCAGCAGGAGAATAGTGCCGACACAGGGAACAAATCCTATCAGAATCCACACTCCCGATTTTCCGGTATCGTGCAGTCTCCTGCAGGTTACCGCCAGGTTCGGAATAATAATGGCAAGTGAATACAGAGATGAAAGAATAGTAATAACGCTAAATCCCGACATATCGGCCATAAAATAGCCCAATAATAACAGCACCAGCATAATAAGAAAATTAAACAGGTAGAAATACCAGTATTCACTTCTGCGCGCGCGGCCATCAAAGGTTGCGTATTTGGAGAAGCAGGTCTTTACCGCCTCCATAAGTCCGGGACCCTGAACTGGTGTCCGGGAAACATATCCTGTCCCGCCGCCTGTTCCGTAGGACGCTCCGCCTCCATAAAGAGGAGTAGAATTCTGAGGCTGGCTGCCCGCACTGAATTGAGGCTGACTTCCCGTGCTGAATTGAGGCTGGCTGCCCGTGCTGAATTGAGACTGGCTGCCCGTGCTGAATTGAGACTGGCTGCCCGTGCTGAATTGAGACTGGCTGCCGGTGGAGGGCTGAGGCTGCTGGCTCCCGGAGATAAATAAGTGCCCCGACGGTGATGGTGCTGTCTCAACCTGAGGTTTTGCCTCCATGCGGGGGGCTCCGCAATTCCCGCAGAACTTTGCGTCATCTGCGATGAACGATCCGCACTTTTCACAAATAGCCATGTTGTATTTTCCTTTCCGTCTTTGAGATAACTCCATCTGTATTATTCAATACAGAATGGTTTCTGCCGAAGCGGACCGGCTGCAAGCCGGACGATTCCACTCAGCAGAATATTTATTATTTAGAACCAGATAAATCTTACCACCCTCAAAGAATAATAAAAAGAGATTTTCTCGAAAAAGCTCCCCAATACAGATCAAAAACGCGATTAAAACAGATCAAAAAGCAATAGTAAACGAATCAGCAAACAATAACAAACGAATTATAATTATTAAGAAAGTATATTACATGGCGTCTATCGTGGAAATTCCCATGGTCATCTCCTCCAGAACATCCAGCAGCATGCGGACGGTATCCAGGGATGTAAGCATAGGTACATTGTTCTGTGCTGCGCAGCTTCGTATACGGATACCGTCACCGTAGTGCACCCCTGAGAGTATGGCACGTGTATTGATGACATAGCTCACGTAGCCTGCCCGGATTGATTCCAGGATTTCTTCACTGCCCTCGCTGGGTTTGCGGCGGATTCTTGTCCGAATGCCTGCATTTTTCAGGTACTCACCGGTCAGGGTGCTGGCCTCGATATTGAATCCCATATCATAAAAGCGCCGGATCAGGGGAATGGTCTCCAGTTTGTCCTCGTCCGCGACGCTCACAACGACAGTGCCGTAGCTGCGCAGGCGGACACCGGAGGCGATCATGGCCTTGTACATGGCGCGGTGGAGCTTTTTATCATAGCCGATGGCTTCTCCCGTGGATTTCATTTCCGGAGAGAGATAGGAATCCATGCCCAGCAGCTTGGAAAAGGAAAAAGCCGGTGCTTTGACATAATAGCGTTCCTTCTCTCGGGGATATATGGCCATGGACAACAGCGAGGAAGGATACACTTCCGGAGCGCTCTCTTCGCCTGCCGCTTCCAGGCTTTTCTCCCCGTGACCCGTCTTCCTCCCTCGCAGCTGTTCCTGAGTGATACCCTGATCCTTTAAAGAGACGCCGAGACTGACCAGCGTCGCAATATCCGCCAGGCTGTATCCGGTCGCTTTGGAGAGGAAGGGGACTGTCCTGGAGGACCTGGGATTTACCTCAATGATAAAAACACGGTTCTCCCGGTCCACAATAAACTGGATGTTGAAAAGACCGCGGATGCCGATCCCCAGTCCCAGGCGCCTCGTATAATCGAGGATGGTTTCTTTTACCACAGCGGGAATACTGAAAGGGGGATAGACGCTGATGGAGTCTCCTGAGTGTACGCCTGTGCGCTCGACCAGTTCCATTATGCCGGGCACAAAAACATCCCTGCCGTCACAGACAGCATCCACCTCGACTTCCCTGCCGCGGATATAATGATCTACCAGGACCGGTTTGTCGACGTCGATCTCCACCGCTGTCCTGAGATATTCAGTCAATTCCTCTTCCTTGCCGACGATCTGCATAGCCCTGCCGCCCAGGACAAAACTGGGGCGCACCAGGACGGGGTAGCCGATCTGGCGGGCTGCCAGAATCCCCTCCTCGACGGAAGTGACTGCATGCCCTTTGGGCTGAGGGATTTTCAGTTTTTCAAGAAGTTTTTCGAAAGAATCTCGGTTTTCGGCGAGCTCGATCGCCTTGCAGTCGGTCCGTATGATCCGGATGCCCCGCTCGCTGAGGGGCCCCGCCAGGTTAATGGCCGTCTGGCCGCCCAGAGTCGCGATGACCCCCTCCGGCTTCTCCATTTCAATCACATTCATCACATCCTCGACCGTCAGCGGTTCAAAATAGAGCTTGTCGGAACAGGTATAATCTGTGGACACTGTCTCCGGATTATTGTTGATGATAATGGCTTCAAAGCGGGCTTTCTGAATCGTCCGGACAGCATGGACGGTCGAATAGTCAAACTCGACACCCTGCCCGATGCGGATGGGGCCGGATCCCAGTACGATGACCTTCCTGCGAATCTCCTGCGAGGACCTGGGAGCCGGCATGGCCTCATTTTCCTCCTCATAGGTCGAGTAAAAATAGGGAACATAGCTCTCGAATTCAGAAGCACAGGTATCGATCATCTTGTAGACCGGCATGATTCCCCTGTCCCTGCGCAGTGAAAAAACCTGCTTTTCAGACATACCCCAGAGCAGGCCGATCTCCCTATCGCAGAAGCCCATTTTCTTTGCTTCCCTGAGCAGTTCAATGTCACCCGGCTTCTTTTTCAGAGCCATCTCTTCCCGGACAATGTTGCGGATCTTGCGGATAAACAGAGGGTCGATTCCTGTTGCGGAGACGATCTCTTTTTCCACTGCTTCAAGATCCCGGCCAGAACTATCGGGCATTCCATCCCCTGCGTAATCTCCTGCGCTGCCGATCATTCCGCCTTCCGCGATTTTTATTGCGCTGTCCGCTATTCCGCCTTTCGCGCTTTTTACTGCGCTGCTGATCATTCCGTCTTCCGCGCTTTTTACTGCGCTTGCTGCCTTCTCTGCTGTTATTGCCGGTTCTTCTCTGAACCGCTTCGCGATGGCAAAAATCCTGTCATCCCTGTCTTCGTGCATATACTGCAGCAGTTCTTTTTTTGACATGCTGTCGAATTTGGGATCGTGCAGATGGAAATGTCCGGTCTCCAAGGCCCGCACTGCCTTCAGAAGGCTTTCCTCGATCGTTCTGCCGATGCTCATGACCTCACCGGTCGCCTTCATCTGTGTGGAGAGAATATTTCTGGCGTCTGTAAACTTGTCAAAGGGGAAGCGGGGCATCTTCGTGACCACGTAGTCCAGGGTCGGCTCGAAAGCCGCGCAGGTATTGGCCAGACGAATCTCGTCCAGTGTATAACCGACGCCGATTTTGGCCGAAACACGGGCAATCGGATATCCGCTGGCCTTGGAAGCCAGGGCAGAGGAGCGTGAGACACGTGGATTGACTTCGATCAGATAGTATTGAAAGGACTGCGGATCCAAAGCAAACTGCACGTTGCAGCCGCCTTCAATCTTCAGGGCACGGATCACCTTCAGCGCGCTGTCACGGAGCATATGGTATTCCTTGTTGGTCAGCGTCTGGGAAGGGCAGACGACGATCGAATCTCCCGTGTGGATGCCGACAGGATCGATGTTTTCCATATTGCAGACAGTGATGGCCGTATCGTTTTTATCCCGCATCACCTCGTATTCAATCTCTTTATAGCCGCGGACACTTTTTTCGATCAGTACTTCCTGTACGGGCGAGAGGGATAGGGCCTTTTTCATGAGAGGAACAAACTCCTCTTCGCTCTCCGCGAAGCCGCCGCCCGTTCCCCCCAGGGTAAAGGCGGGGCGCAGAACGACAGGATAACCGATCCGCCTGGCTGCGCCGGTACCCTCCTCCAGACTGTGGGCAACTTCTGAGGGCAGAACCGGCTCCCCCAGTTCTTCGCAGAGATCTTTGAACAGTTTTCTATCCTCCGCTTTTTCAATGGAACTGCTCCCTGTGCCCAGAAGCTCGGTGCGGCACTCCGCCAGAATGCCTTTCTTTTCCAGCTGCACAGCCAGGTTCAGTCCGGTCTGGCCTCCGATCCCGGGAAGAATGGCATCCGGTCTTTCATAGCGGATAATCTTGGCGATGTATTCCAGCGTCAGAGGTTCCATATAGACCTTGTCCGCAACGGAAGTATCTGTCATGATCGTCGCCGGATTGGAGTTGCACAAAACCACTTCATAGCCCTCTTCTTTCAAGGCAAGACAGGCCTGTGTTCCCGCATAGTCGAATTCTGCCGCCTGTCCGATCACGATCGGTCCTGAGCCGATGACGAGAATTTTATGAATGTCATTTCTTCTGGGCATGAAGAGCCTCCTTTTTCGAATACGGGTTTTTCGGGGAGGTACGGGCCTGCGGCTGCACCCCTCTGCTCGTTCAGGAGTTCGTCATCAAGATGTACTAAGTCGGGAAAAGGGCGTCGGGAGGGGCCGCCTGTCTGAGTCTACCGTGTCTTCAACACGGGAGACGAGTTCGGCCCGGCCTGCCCTGAGCATAAGCGAGCCTTAGTACAACTCTGCGAAAAAAGCTGACCGACACAGGAGGTATAACTCGAAGGCGACTCCTAAAGGCGCGAAAAACCCGTATTTGCTGCTTATACAAATTAAAAAGGCCCCTAAAGAGACGGTATCCACCGTCTCTTCAAGCGCCTTTGCCTGGTTTATATAATTTATATTATCGGTTTTCTTTCACATTACAGGAGAGGCTATGCTTGCCGCATCACAGGCCTTTTCCCAGAGCCTCTGCCTTGGCGAGAGCAGCCTCGCTCTTGTTGTCCTCGCCGTTCACCGCAAGGATACCTGCATCCTCTGCGCCGAACATGGCAAGGATGCATTTGTACTGCGCTTCGATTCCGGCGGTGACGCCCGGAGATGCGGAGCTCAGGATCATAGCGTACTTTGTGGCTTTCGCAGGCTTCATGCCGGCGTAGAAACGGGAAAGCGCGCTCTCCATCTGTCCGGTAAAGCCGAAATAGTGTACGGAAGAAGCCAAAACGATCATGTCTGCGCTGTTCAGCTCCGGATAGACATTCTGCATGTCATCCTTCTGGATGCAGGCGCCTTCGCCCTTGGTATGGCAGTACTCACAGCCAAGACATCCGTTGATTTTCATGGTACCGACGGGACATACGACTACCTCATGACCTGCCGCTTCAGCACCCTTTTTGAATGCATCAACGAGCGCCGCGGTATTTCCGCTCTTGTGAGGGCTGCCGTTCAAAACGAGAATCTTCATAAAACAATTCCTCCTTCACTGGTCTTGTACCTTACCCGAAAGACACCTGCAGGCGGGCATTTTTTCCGCTTTCCGGCAAACATCCTGTAAGATACTCGTTATTGCTAAATTAATTATATGGAAGGTAAAGAAACCCCGTCAATATTGCCGAAAAAATAGTTTTCACCAGATGGTTTTTCCGGTAACTGCCCAAGCCCCTCGAAGGGTCGGGAAGCCGGGCGGCAGACCTCTTGGCGGGCCTCCGGGGGCGGTTCTGATTGTCCCGCTTTTGTCATAGGGGCACATCAGGACCGTCCCTTGTGTCGGGACACATTAGGACCGTCCCCTTGTGTCTCCCCTTGTGTCCACAGTTCACTGGCGAAGGATTTCCAGGAATTTATCAAACAGATATGCGCTGTCCTGGGGGCCCGGCGCACTTTCGGGGTGGTACTGTACTCCAAAGGCCCGGTCCCCGGCGCACTCCACACCTTCGATTGTTCCGTCCAGCAGGTTGACGTGGGTGACCGCAAGGGGGGTGGCGGCGAGGCTCTCTTCTTCGATGGCATAGGAGTGGTTCTGGGAAGTGATCTCGATTTTTCCTGTCTGAAGATTCTTTACCGGATGATTGCCGCCGCGGTGGCCGAATTTCAGCTTATAGGTGCGGGCACCGTAGGCAAGGGACAGAATCTGGTGGCCCAGGCAGATCCCGAAAATCGGAAAGCTTCCGATCAGGGAACGGACAGTCGCAATGGTCTCCGGGACATCTGTGGGATTGCCCGGTCCGTTAGACAAAAGGATCCCGTCCGGCTGCAGGGCACGGATCTTGTCTGCGGGTGTATTCCAGGGCAGCACTGTCACACTGCAGCCCCTGCGGTTGAGGGCGCGGACAATATTGCGTTTCATCCCGCAGTCGACAGCAGCGATCCGAAGGGGTCTTCCCGCATGGGCAGGTAAGGAACCCAAAGGGGGGCGTACAGACAGGGAAGACTCAGAAGTCCAGGGATCCCTGCAGCTCACGCGGGAGACCGCATTTGTCGGAAGGCTTGTATCATGAAGAAGCTCAAGTCCTTTTGTCAGCGGCATATCCGCATCTGTGATCAGGGCCTTCCTTGTCCCGTAGTCCCGGATGGACCGGGTCAGGGCACGGGTATCCACGCCGCTGATTCCGGGGATTCCGTTGGTCTCCATCATCTCCCCCAGAGTCTTTACACTGCGGAAATTGGATGGTTCATCATTATATTCGCGCACGATCATGGCTCCGATCGAGGGGGTGATGGATTCATAATCCTCTGCAGCCATCCCGTAGTTGCCGATCAGCGGATAGGTCATGACAACTGCCTGGTCTGTGTAGGACAGATCGGAAAAAATCTCCTGATAGCCGGCCATGGATGTGTTGAAGACAATCTCGCACACCCTGTCAGCAGCAGCGCCGAAGGAATAACCGTAGAATTCCTTTCCATCCTCCAGAATGATCTTTCTATTGAACGTCCTGTTCATACTTACCTCCCGTGCCGGAACACTCCGGTGTTCGACTGACTCGCCGCTTTTTTAAGCATCTTATTGGAAAAAAACAGGCCTTGCTCCACGCTCGGGAGCTTACGCATTGCTGTTTTCATCAGAGCCCGCTGGCGCCGTAGTTGGAGAGCACACTGGCGGAGGGGTCATTGACATCACAGCCCTTCCAGCTCTTGTTGGGCATCCAAAAGTCAGCTACCATCTGTGCCTGACCTGGATAGTATTTTTCAAAAATCTCCCGGTAAAGCAGGGATTCTTTGGTAAAGGGCCTGGCGTGGGTGTACTTCCGGCGTTTAGTCTCGTATTCCTCATCAGTGTAGAGAGCTTCGGCATAGTCCATGAGGTCGCGGCGCATGGAATGGCCGACCGCATCGGAGAAAGCTGCCTTCTCGCGCATGAGGATTTCATACGGGATCAAGTCATCCTTCTCAAAAGCATGGCGCAGCAGGTATTTGCCAATGCCATAGGTGTTCAGCTTTCTTTCGGGATCAATGGCCATACAGTAGGACAGAAAGTCAAGGTCTCCGAAAGGTACACGGGCCTCCAGGGAATGGACGCTGATACAGCGGTCGGCACGCAGGACATCATACATGTGGATCTCCCGGATCCGCTTCTCCGACTCCTCCTGAAAAGCGGCTGCGTCAGGCGCGAAATCCGTATATTTATATCCGAAAATCTCATCGGAGATCTCGCCGGTCAGGATGACGCGGATGTCCGTGTTTTCATGGATCCACTTACAGACCAGATACATGCCTATCGAGGCGCGGACCGTCGTGATGTCCCAGGTTCCCAGGGCGTGTATGACCGGCTCCAGGGCATCGATCACATCGTCCCGTGTCATGATCACTTCGTGGTGGTCACTCCCGATATAGTCCGCCACTTTGCGGGCATATTTGAGGTCGATAGCGTCCAGATCCATGCCGATGGAAAAAGTCTGAAGGGGCTTGTCCATAAGCTTCGCCGCCGCCCCGCAGACCAGGGAGGAATCGAGGCCGCCGGACAGAAGGAAGCCCACCGGGGCGTCCGCGTCCAATCGCTTCTCAATGCCTGCCAGAAGCTTGTCCCGTATCCGTACGGAGATCGTATCCGGATCGTCTGTTCCCACCCGATCCGCTTTCCAGATCCGGCGGTATTCATGAAGCTCCATATGCTGTGCCGGACGGATAACTGCCGGCTTGTGATGACTGGTCCCCTTGTGAACCTTTTTGGCTTCTGCCGCCGGGACTTCCCCGGGACCAGCCGCGTCGCCAGCCGCTTCGATCACCGCGTAGTGGCCGGGCGGGAAGGGCATGATCCCGGAGCAGACACCGACCAGGCTTTTGGGCTCAGAGGAGAAGACATAGATG
>OCTX012245788.1_pt1 | contig 12574 bp, 10 predicted proteins | sample 1539691 | NCBI WGS metagenome assembly OCTX01 (sample SAMN02144231, study PRJEB22623) | gut metagenome | biome: sheep rumen | host: Ovis aries | place: New Zealand
CCTCTCCCTACGGCCGTGACGAGGCCTGGTGCGGCGCGCCGATCAAGGTCTCCGAGATGCTCGCCGAGGTGCCCGGTTCCTATTATATCGAGCGCTGCGCGGTGAACAACAACGCCAACATCCTTAAAACCAAAAAGGCCATCAAGAAGGCAATGCAGTATGAGCTGGACGGTAAGGGCTTCTGCATGATCGAGGTCTTGTCCACCTGCCCCACCAACTGGGGCCTCAACCCGGTGGAGGCCATGAAGTGGCTGGAAGACAACATGATCCCCTACTATCCGCTTGGCGTGAAGAAAGACAAGGGGGCTGAATAACCATGAAGAAACAGTATGTTTTTGCAGGCTTCGGCGGACAGGGCATGCTGCTGATCGGCAAGTTTGTCGCCATGGCGAACATGCTTGACGGCAAGCACGTCTCCTGGCTTCCCTCCTACGGCCCGGAAATGCGCGGCGGCACGGCCAACTGCTCGGTCATCGTCAGCGATGAAGAGGTCGGCTCGCCCATGGTGGACAACGCCGACGTGCTGATCGCCATGAACCTGCCTTCTCTCGACAAGTTCGAGCACACCGTCAAGCCCGGCGGCCTGATCGTGGTCAACAGCTCCATCATCGACCGCAAGGTACAGCGCGACGACGTCAAGGTCGTCTACTGTGACGCGGCCCGCATCGCCGACGAGGTCAAGAACCCCAAGGGCGCGAACGTGGCGATCCTCGGCGCCATGATGGGCGCGGACGATGCCTCTGTCAGCGTCGACAAGATGGTCGAGGCGATCCGCATCGAGCTGGGCGAGCGCAAGGCCCGCTTCCTCGAGGGCAACAAGGCGGCTCTCCTGGCCGGCATGGAAGCCGCGAAGTAAGAAAGCATCAGCGCTCAGGCTCCGGATCATTTTCCGTCAGGTATCGTTTCCTGGAGCGTGAGATACCAAACCGTAAAAAGCCTCGCCTGACGAAAAAAGATCTCGGAGATCGTAAACAAAAGAAAAAGGAAGGACTTTTTCAAGTCCTTCCTTTTTTTGTATTATGCTTCTTCGAACGAAACGATGTTATTGACCCATTTGCGGCGCTTTACCAGATAATAGCCCACCGCGCACTTGATCAGATCGAGCAGACTGACGGTAATGTACATCGGCAGGATCGGCATCGGCGAAAAACGGGAGAGCACAAAGGCCGCCGGGACCGCGATCACCCAGAGAAAGGCGCTGTCGAAGATAAAGGTGATGATCGTCTTGCCGCCGCTGCGCAGCGTGAAATAGCAGGCGTTGGTGAAGGCGTTGATCGGCATCATCGCCGCGCCGACCAGAAGCAGATCGCAGGCCAGGGCCTTGACGGAGTCGGTTGTATTGTAGATCTGCGGCACAAGCGGGGCCACCGCGGCCATGATGCCGCCGACAAGCAGACTCAGGACAACGGAAAAAGCGATCAGCTTGCGGTCCTCGTCCACGGCGCGCTCCAGCTCTCCTGCGCCCAGCAGCTGGCCGATCAGGATCGAGATCGCATTGCCCATCGCGATAAAGGCGCAGAAGAAAAGGTTGGAGATGGTAGAGGAGATGTTCAGCGCTGAGATGACCTCCAGCCCGCGCAGGGAATAGCACTGGTTGAGCGTGGTCATGCCGCCGGACCAGAGAAATTCGTTGACAAGCAGCGGCAGACCCAGCCGCAGCATCCGTTTGGCAAGCGGCGCGGGAACGCGCAGCGAGCGGTAAAGGCCCACGACAAAGCCGCAGCGGGCGCTGTGGCGGTGCGTCCAGCAGAGGACGATCGCACACTCGACCACGCGCGCGATCACCGTCGCGACCGCGGCGCCGACAACGCCCAGAGCCGAAAGGCCGAGCTTGCCGAAGATCAGGATGTAGTTAAAGATCAGATTGACGAAAACGGCGATGATGCCCGCCTTCATCGGCAGCAGCGTCTCGCCCGTCTCGCGCAGCGTGCCGGAATAGACCTGGCAGAGCGCGAAGAGCGGCATCTGCAGCAGCATCACGCGCAGATAGGCGCGACCGAAGCCGAGCGTGGCGGCAAGATCGAGCTGCTCCTTGCCCTCGTGCAGGAACAGGCGGATCAGCGCGTCGCCCTTTAACACAAAGGCGGCTGTGAACAAAACAACGGCAAGCAGCGCGATATACAGCTTGGCGCGGAAGGTGTTTTTTACGCCCTCGTTGTCGCCCTTGCCGTAATACTGCGCCGTAAAGATCCCCGCTCCGGCAAGACCGCCGAAAATGCAGAGGTTGAACACAAACAGCAGCTGGTTGACGATCGCCACACCGGACATGGGCTCGGTGCCGACCTGACCGACCATGATGTTGTCAAGCAGACTGACGAAGTTCGTTATCAGGTTTTGAATGAGGATCGGCACCAGAACGGAGAAAAGCTTGCGGTAGAACGCGCGATCGCCGATATAGCTGCGAATATTCATAAATGGCACCCGGGTTGAAAAAGATAGTGTCGCCTATTCTACAGATTGCGGCAGAAAAAGTCAATGCGCTTTAAGGTATTTTTTAGCCTTTGACGCTATACTGTCGCCAAACGCAGAAGGGAGGCGTTTAAAATGAAACATGCAAAATGGCTGCGGCGAATCGGGGCGACCCTGATCGCGGCGTTCACAGCCCTTGTCCTGCTTGACAGCTTTGTGATCGAACGCGGTTATACCGCGGCCCAAAGCGCGGAGTCGGTGCTTTTTCCCGCTGCGGCAGCAAAACAGGAGAGCGCGGCGCAAAAAACTTTGACCCCGCTGGCCGCTTCCTGCGCAGCGGAGGAAGAGGAGGAAAGCGGCAGCCTTGTTTTGCCGGCGGATGCCAAATTGCTTGGGGAATATACTGCGGCGGATGTGACGATCAAGCTCTATACCTTCCGCCGTGACGATACGCAGATCTATGCCGCAGATGTTTGCCTGGGCTCGGTACGCAGTCTCAAGACTGCTTTCGCCGATGGCGTTTACGGAAGAAATGTGACGGACAAGACCTCCTCCATCGCCGCGGAAGCGGGAGCGGCGCTGGCCATCAACGGCGACTTCTACGGCGCGCGGGAGAGCGGCCTGGTGATCCGAAACGGCGTGCTGTACCGCGCATCCGCCGCGGAAGGCGAGCTGCTGGTGATCTATGCAGACGGACGCTTTGCCATTCTCTCCGCCAAAGAAACGAGCGCGGAGGAGCTGCTCGCTGACGGCGCGTGGCAGGTCTTATCCTTTGGCCCCGGACTGGTGGAAAACGGTGAGGTCAGCGTCTCGGCCGGAGAAGAGGTGGGACGCGCAATGGCCTCAAACCCGCGGACAGCGATCGGACAGATCGGCGAGGGCGAGTATCTTTTCCTGGTTTCCGACGGCCGGACGGACGAGAGCAGGGGGCTGAGTTTGAAACAGCTGGCCGCTCTTCTCGCGGAGCTGGGCTGCCGGGAGGCGTACAATCTCGACGGCGGAGGATCCTCGACCATGGTGTTCCTGGGCGAGGTCGTGAACAAGCCTACGACCAACGGCAGAAAAATTTCGGAAAGAAGTGTGAGCGATATTGTCTATGTCGGATAAGGAAAGGCTCCGGCGGTCGCTGGTACTGTGGAGTGTGATCAGCGTGCTGACGGCACTTTTCGCCGCTGTCTATGAGAGCATGAGCCACGGCGTCGTTTCCCTTTACATGACGGGGGCGTTTGCCATTCCGCTGCTGCTTGGCGCACTGACGCGGGCGGTGCTGCCGGCACTGCATGTCGGCGCGGCGGGAGAGAAAAGCGCGGCGCTGTGGGATCTGGGCGTGGGGACGCTCCTGAGCGGAAGCCTTGTTCAGGGCGCGCTGGAGATCTACGGAACGGCAAACCGGCTGACGGCCGTCTACCCCGCCGCGGGAGCGGTCCTTCTGGCGGCAGGCGCCCTGGCATACTGCCGCGGAAAATGAACCAGACGGAAAGAGAAACGCCGTTTCTCTTTCCGTCTTGCTCTTCCCCGGACAGGGAGTATTCATTCAACCGGGAACATCTCGCGCGAGACGTTTTCCATCAGGTCGTTTTTCCGCGCGTCCGGCCCCACCAGACTGCGATAGAGACCAAAGCGGTGGCTGTCATGGGGGTGGTCGTAGCTGTACACATAAAAGCCGACCCACTGCTGCTGCGTCACGTGCTGAAGATAGGCCTGCTGCGCCACCTGGAAGGGTGAGCGCCAGCCCAGCTCCGGCGCGATGATCTCATAGTTGAGCCAGGTGTATTCGTCCGGATCGCCGTAGAGGTGCAGATAAGTTTTTGGCGTATTCCAAACGCCGTAGCGCTCCGCCGATTCGGGGAACTGAGCCGGATCGGCCGCGGCGGCAACCGCACGCTCCACCGACAGAGCCGTGAGGATATGTGCCCCGTGGCCGTACTCGCCGTTTTCGTCCTGGGTGACCACGACAAGCGGCTTGAAGCGGCGGATCTGCTCCACCTGGAAGGCGGTGAACTGATCCTCGCCGTAATGCTCGACGGCGTTTTCATAGGAGTAACACTCGATATCGGGCACCTCGTTCGTGACCGGGTAGAAATGCGTGCCGGCGACCCACAGACCGTTGAGCGCCTCGTGCGGGCGAAAACGGTAGTTGGAAAAGTCAGTGAGATAATTGCTGGTCATATAGGCAACCTGGACACGCAGACCGCGGACCGTGGCGTAATAGGGGATCAGACCGCCGAAGAACAGCAGCTCGTCATCATAGTGGGTCGAGAAGAGAAGAATGTCCGCCCCGTCACGCTCGTCCAGTCTGCTCCAGGTCTGCACCGAGGTGGGCAGATAGCCGTCGGAATAGGCATAGATGTCCCGGATCATGACCTCGTGATCATCAGGCAGAAGAAGCTGAAGCTGTGCGGAGGGCTTATCGAGCGCGACGTATTCGTGCAAAAAGCCGTCCTGTCCGCAGCTCTGGCGCGTCTGATCGGATAAGAGCGTCCATTCGTCCGGATAGCTGCCGAAAATGATATAAAGTGAGACGATCTCCTCCTCCGCTTCCAGCGTGATCGTCGTTCCGGCGGGGAAGGTATAGTCCGTGTAATAGTTTCCGTCCGTCAGCGCACGGGGCGAGACGCCCCCGGCGTCCACACGCAGGGCAAGCTGACGCGCCGCGCCCTGCGGAAGCGGTGTCGGCACAGGCACGGCCTCGGGCGTCGGCAGAAGCGTGGGAAGCGGCGTCGGCGCAGGCTTTGCTCCCTCTGTCACGGTCTGCGTCTCCGATTTCTGTGCGCTCTGCGGCACGGTGTGACTGCCTAAAAATACTACCAGCGTGACCGCCAGCAGAAGGCAGAGCAGAATGATGATCAAAACAAGAAGTTTGCGTTTCATGACCTTGTTCCCCGCGCGGGAGGACCGCGCGCTTCTTTGTAATCAATCTGCGGGAAACTGCTCCCGCGAGAGATGCTCCATCAGATCGTTTTTGTCCTCGTCAGGCCCGACAAGCGAGCGATAAAGACCGAAGAGATGGCTGTCGTGGGGCATGCCGTAGTCATAGATGAAGAAAACGTCCCACTGATGCTGGGTGAGATGCGCACTGTAGGCCGCCTGGGCCGCTTCAAAGGGCGTCAGGCCGCCGAGTGCTTCGGAGGGCTCCTCATAGGAGAGGACTGTAAGCTCCTCGTCCGGCCCATACTCGTGCAGATAAGTCTTGGGCGTGTCCCATAGACCGTAGCGCGCAGCAGAATCGGGGAACTGTTCCGGATCGGCGGCGGCCTCCACCGCCCGTTCGACAGAGCGCGCCGTCAGAATGTGAGCCCCGTGGCCGTATTCACCGTTTTCATCCTGGGTGACGACGACAAGAGGGCGGAAGCGGCGGATCAGCTCGGTCTGAAACGCGGCAAACTGATCCTTGCCGTAAATGCGCTCGGCGTCCCAGACGGTATCGCAGCTTTTATCGGGAACCATATTCGTGATCGGATAGACACGGTCCCCCGCGATCCACAGCCCGTTGAGTGCCTCATGGGGGCGGAAACGGTAGTTAAGCGAATAGGGGCTGCGGTTGGCGGGGTCGTAGTTGCTGGTCATATAGACGACCTGGACGCGAAGTCCGCGTACGGCGGCATAGTAGGGGATCAAACCGCCCATGAACAGAAGCTCGTCATCCGCGTGGGTGGAAAAGAGCAGAATGTCGGCATATTCGTCCGGCGCCTGCCAGTCCTGCACCCATTCGGGCGGATAACCAACGGAAAAGGCGGCGATATCACCGATCACAAGGTCCTGCCCCTCCGGCAAGCACAGCTCGACCGTTCTGGACGGCGCTTCCAGACGGACATATTCATGCAGAAAACGGTTTGTGCCGCATGTCTGCTCGTGCCCGTCGGACCGCAGCGTCCACGCTTCGGGATACGTGCCGAAGAGAAGGTAGAGAGAACCGATCGGCTCCTCGGCCGAAAGGGTGATCACCGTACCGGCTTCAAAAAGCTCGTCGGTCTGATACCGGCCGTCCGTCAGACGTCTGGCGAGAGTGTCCGCGAGATCAAGCGAGACCGGGAGCTGCTCCGCAGCAGGCTCCGGCGTCGGTTCAGGCGTAGGCTCCGGGGTCGGAACAGGCGTGGGGGCAAGCGTGGGAGCGGGGGTCGGAGCGGGCGTCGGCTCCGGCGCGGCTGCGGTGCTGCCGCAGCCGCCGAGAAGCAGCACGGCAGTAAGCAGAAGGGGGATCAGCCGCCGCATCGAGCTGCCCTCACGCAGACAAAGCAATGCCACTCTTCTTCGCAGCGGTGTGCGGTGATGACAAAGCCGTTTGAACGGATCGCCGCGGCAACCTCATCTTCGCGCCCGTCGATAATGCCGGAGGTGATGAAAACACCGTCCTCGGCCAAAAAATCGCCCACATGGGCCGAGAGGGGAATGATCACGTCAGAGACAATGTTGGCCAGGACGATATCATAGCCGCTGCCCAGCAGGCTTCGCAGGGAAGCGTCGGTGAGAATATCTCCCGCGTAAACGCGGAAGCGCTCAGAGCCGATGTCGTTGAGCGCGGCGTTGGCGCAGGCCACATCGGGCGCCTTCGGATCAATGTCGCAGCCGGTGCAGCTCTCGCAGCCCAGATTGAGCGCGCCGATTCCGAGGATCCCGCTGCCGCAGCCGAGATCCAGCACGCGTTTGCCGCTGCCGGCGAAGTCCTCCAGTGCGGCAAGGCACATGCGTGTGGTCGGATGGCTTCCGGTGCCGAAGATCAGGCCCGGGTCCAGCCGGAGCGGGATCCGCCCGCCCGCGGGGATTTCCTCCCACTCGGGAACGACGACGAGCTTCTTTCCGATCTCAATGGGCTTGTAGTATTCGCGCCAGTTGTTCTCCCAGTCGCTGTCCTCCACAAAGGAGACCGAGACGGCCCCGTATGCGTTTCGGATGGCGGCAAGGATCGCGCGTCCGTCCTCGTCGTCGGCAAGATAGGTCTTGATCCGGCTGACGCCGGAAAAGCTGTCGGACAGCTCTTTGTCCACATAGTCCCAATACTGGTGGTTGTTCTCCAGAAATTCGCGGAAATCGTCCTCGTTTTCGATGACAAAACCGCCCGCGCCGAGGGCGGCAAGCTCCTCACAGCGCGTGTCGATCTCCTCACGGGGCGTGTTGATGCATACTTCTATCCAGCGCATAAGCGGTATATCTCCGTTTCCTGTTTATCTCTGCCACTTGTCGCAGAGCCGGTTGATCTGATCGGTGAATTTGCCCACGTCCTTGTTTGACATACCCTCGCAGGAGCGGATGACCTTGACAAGGCGCTGACCCGCAGCCACAAGCTTTTCAAACAGCATCCGCTTGCGCTGAGCCTGCGGCGTCTGCGCGGCTTTTTTGACGATGGGAATGCCCGCGGGCCTGACCGTGAAGCTGTCGGCCAGCAGGTCGTAAGTGGTGCCGCTGTACGGCGCGCAGGTCTTATAGCCGAAGCGTTCCGTGACAAGAGCGGCGAAGGACTCGGTCACGGCGTCCTCACCGTGGTTGACGAAGACCATGGCGGGCTTTTTCTCAAAGGCGGCTAGCCAGTCCAGCAGACCGTCGCGGTCGGCGTGGCCGCTCTTGCCGGGCATGAAAAGAATCTCGGCGTGGACGGCAATATCTTCACCAAAGAGCTTGACGGTGCTTTTGCCGCCGTCAAGGAGAATGCGGCCGAGAGTGCCGACCGCCTGATAGCCCACAAAGAGAATCGTGCTCTCCGCCCGCCAGAGGTTGTGCTTGAGATGGTGGCGGATGCGGCCGCCTTCGCACATGCCGGAGGAGGAAATGATGACCTTGGGCGTGCGGTCGTCGTTGATGCGCTTGGATTCGTCGCTGGATACCGAGACGTTCAGTCCCGGGCTCATCAGCGGATTGACGCCTGCGTCGAGCAGCTGCTGCGTGGCGGGATCAAAGCAGTCGCGGTCACATTGGAGGAAAATGCTGGTGGCCTCGACGGCGAGGGGACTGTCCACATACACGGGAAAATCGCCGTGACCATGGACCAGATGGGCGTTCTTCAGCTCGCGGATCATGTAGAGCATCTCCTGCGTGCGTCCGACGGCAAAGGAGGGAATGACCACATTGCCGCCCCGGTCCAGCGTGCGCTGGATGACATCTGCCAGATACTGGACGGAATCGGCGCTGCGCTCGTGCAGACGGTCGCCGTAGGTGGATTCGATGACGATATAGTCCGCCTCGCGGATATGGTCCATGTGGCTGATGATGGGCATGTTGCGATTACCGAGATCGCCGCTGAAGGCCAGCTTTTTCGTCACGCCGCCCTCGGTGAGCCAGACCTCAAGAGAGGCCGAGCCCAGCAGATGGCCCGCGTTGACGAAGCGGACGGCGACGTTCTCCCCGATGTGGATCAGCTCGCCGGTTTTGCACGGGCGGAAGCAGTTGACGGCCCGCTGCACGTCGTCAAGGTCGTAAAGCGGCTCATAGAGCGCCTCGCCCGCGCGCTGCGCCTTGCGGTTCTGCCATTCTGCCTCCTGCAGCTGGATGTTCGCGCTGTCGCGCAGCATGATGTCACAGAGATTGGCCGTGGCCTCGGTCAGATAGATCCCGCCCCGAAAGCCCTGCTTGCACAGCAGCGGCAGCCTGCCGGAGTGATCTATGTGGGCGTGGGTGACCAGAACAAAGTCCAGCTGAGAGGGATCCACAGGCAGAGCCTGGTTGACAAAAATGTCCTTGCCCTGCTCCATACCAAAGTCCACCAATCCCCGCTGGGAACCAGTCTCCAGATAGGTGCAGCTGCCGGTGACCTCGTGCGTGGCGCCGAGAAAACTGATTTTCATCGTCTGCATGCCTCCGTCTCATTATTTCCTGTATCATGTTATTTTACCATATCTCCACGCCCTTTTCAATGAAGGCGCAAGAAAAAACAGGGATCGGCAAATCCCTGTTTTTTCCCTTTATTTCGATCGGTAGACGCGGGGAACACGCTTGTTGACAGCGCACAGCAGCTCGTAGGGAATGGTCTGCGCAGCTTCGGACAGCAAGCGGATATCGCAGTGTTCGCCGAAGATCTCCACCTCACCGTCTACAGCGGCGTCAGGCAGATCGGTCACGTCGGCCATGCACATGTCCATGCAGATACTGCCGCGCTGGGGGGCATAGCCGCCGGCAATGTAGAAGCTGCAGCGGTTCGAGCATGCCCGGGGCAGCCCGTCGGCATAGCCGATGCCCAGCACCGCCATGCGGGTGAGCTTATCCGTCACAAAGCGGCGGCCATAGCTGACGGAGGTGCCGCTCTCATAGTGCTTGATGGTGGTGATGCGGGTCATCAGCCGCATGCAGGGTCTGAGATCCAGTGTGCCGGACTCGTCGCCATAGCCGTAGAGCAGCAGACCGGGACGCACCATGTCCAAAGCCATCTCCGGATAGTGCAGCACAGCGCCGCTGTTGGCGCAGTGGCGGATGGCAAAACTGACGCCGCGCTCCTTTACCGCGTCGATGACGCGAAGGAAAAGACCGAACTGGGCACGGGTGTAAGCCTCGTTATCCTCTCCCGGCTCGTCGGATACGGCAAAGTGGGTAAAGATCCCCTCACTCTCCAGCCCCGGAAGGGAGCAGGCATAGAGAATGTTTTCGACACCGTCGTCAAAATGCGGCCCGGCGCACAGAAAGCCCAGGCGGGACATACCGGTATCGACCTTGATGTGGATGCGAAGCGTCCGGCCGAGACGGGAGGCCTCCCGGGAGTATTCTTCGGCCTTGGCAAGACAGGTCACGGCCTGGGTGATGTCGTTGCGGATCAGGGTCTCGGTATATTCCGGGGGCGTGTGGCCGAGGATCAGGATCGGCAGGAAAATGCCGTTTTGGCGCAGCTCCATCGCCTCGTCAAGCCCTGCGACAGCCAGGTAGTCCGCTCCGGCGTCCTGCAGCAGCCGCGAGACCTGCACCGCGCCGTGGCCGTAGGCGTCCGCCTTGACCACGCCCAGAAACCGGCAGCCGTCGGGAAGACGGCTTCGGATCGACAGATAATTGTGGCGGATATTGGCGAGATTGATTTCGGCCCAGGTCCTTTTCCTCAGATCATCCATATCGTCATGTCACCTCGTGAATCGTGTTGTTTTCCTTCCCCCGCAGCTCTGCATACAGAGCGCGATAGGCCGGCTCGTCCTGCCGGGCAAAAACCGCTTCGATCTCTGCCTGCAGCGCATCGTCCGACAGATAGGCGGTAATGAGCGGGGAGAAGCGCCGCCGCTCCTGCGCCAGAACGGAGGAGATCGCCCCACGCGGCGAGATGTCGCCGCTTTCGTTCAGGTACGCCACGACGGCGACCAGATCTGTCATCTGCCGGTAGGGCGAGGCATTGCGCACATAGTCTGCCGGATAGCCGTCCGCACCGTTGTACCAGCGGTGGTGGCCCAACGCTGCGTCGGCGTAGATGGCGGTGGAGGCGCGCCCGGCGAGATCATCGTGGCCGGAGATGGTGTGCAGCTCGTACATGCGCTGCTCACTCTCGAACAGGTCGCGGGTCTGGCACAGCCGCTCAAAATTCATTTTGATCAGCCCAAAGTCGTGATACAGCCCGCACTGCTCGGCGTAGTCTGTGACGGCGCGCAGTTTTTCCTCCCCGGGAGGGAGCGCGCGCAGAAAGTCGATATCATCAAAGAAATCCGGTTCGCTGCGGCATATCGCGGCAGCGATAAGACGCATCAGCTCGCCCGCGCGGCGAGAGCGGATATACAGATTGCCTGTCAGACGCTGCATCAGTCTGGTCGTGATATCCCGGTAGCTCTCAACCCCATCGATCTCAAAATAATCGGTGATGACAAGGCAGATGTTGTAAAAGAAAAAGTCGGTGAAGCTGTCGGAGGGATAGCTCATCAGCGTCTGCATCATCTTCCGGTAGGCGCGGTCAAGAAAACGGATATGTTCACGCTTGCTTTGCAGCGCGGGATTGTCCCGCACCAGGCGGCCGTAATAGATCGGCAGCTGAACGTTGGCGTACAGGCCGGAAACATCATAGCTGTTGTAAGGCGAATCCTCGATGAGGCGTTCCATACGCGCAAGGGTCGTGGCAAGATCGACGAAGCCGCAGCTGTATTCCATTTCGTAATAGGGCCAGAGCCAGCGGACATTTGGCGTGTCGGTGCCGGATTCAGGCTTGAAGACAACCTCGCAGGATTCCAGCACGGCCGCCAGCTCCTCCGCACCCAAACCGCCCTTCGAGAGCACAGCGCGATTGGAGCTCATCTGCTGGTGGGTGCGCTGCAGAAAGGTGTCCCAGGGCAGGGAGGGGGCCAGCGTGCGGTAATAGTCGTCCTGTACGATCTGCAGGACGCGTTTGCTGATCGCAACCCGGCGCCGCAGATCTCTTGAGCAGATGGCGATGTTGGCCAGCGCGCGGATGATATAGCCCTTGGTCTGCTCGTCGTCAATCTCCGAGAAGAATTTCAGATAAGAGCCGCCCTCGGTAAAGACCATCTCATTGCGGAAACGAAAGGCGTCTGAGGCAGCGCATTCCGTCCCCTGAAGAGCACGGCCCTGGTAATAGAGCCCCATGCCGACCATATACAACTCCTTGATGACGCGGTCGCGGTCGCGGCGAAAACGGTACAGGCTCAGCAGAGAGTCATGGATCAGCAGGTAAATGCCGCAGTCAAGGTTGGTAGACCAGTCCATCAGCGCGGCGGCAAAGGCCTCCAGCGCGGCGATGTCCTCGGCACTGGCGGCGTGCAGGCCGTCCAGGGCGGGGAAAAGGTGCTCGTTTAACAGCGCAACGTTTTCCTCCCGCAGGGCGGCGATCTGCCTGCGTGCGTCGAGCTGCTTTTCGTACCACTGCCTGTAGTCGGGGGCGGTGATGCCGTAAAAATCGCTCAGCGCGGCGATCTGCCGGGTGTTTTCCAGATAGTGCGTTTGATAGGGCAGCATCGTCTTCCCCCTCCTTTCGGCGGTGCTTTTCTTTCTCAAAACGCCTGACGCAGCGTTTGCATCAGAAGCGTGACGTCGATGGGCTTGGCAATGTGGCCGTTCATGCCGCACGCCCGGGCACGGGCGATATCCTCGGCAAAGGCGTTGGCGGTCATGGCATAGATCGGAATGCTCCGGGCGTCGGCGCGGTCGGCGGCGCGGATCTGCCTCACGGCGGTATAGCCGTCCATGACGGGCATCTGAATGTCCATCAGAATCAGATCATAGGTTCCGAGATCGGAAGAGAGAAAACGCTCCAGCGCCT
>OCTX014555333.1_pt1 | contig 12574 bp, 13 predicted proteins | sample 1539691 | NCBI WGS metagenome assembly OCTX01 (sample SAMN02144231, study PRJEB22623) | gut metagenome | biome: sheep rumen | host: Ovis aries | place: New Zealand
TAAGTTGGCTGCTGACATCGACGATCCTTCATTCAAGAATCTGGATGATACCAACACCATCTCTGAGACCTCACAGACTCTCTACAACTCTATGAATGAGAATGGCCGTATCAACTACTTCTGGCAGCTTGCTGCTGCAAGCATGGTAGAGCAGCTGTATGTGGCTAGTCAGAACACTGACAAGTTCCTTGCTTCTTTCACCGACGAGACCGCTGCTAACACGACCTTCCGCGTAGTGTTGATCCTCGACGCTCTGGATCGTCTCTCTGAGTATGATGCTGACATCAAGCCCGTTGCTGAGGCTTTGGCTCCCCTGGATGTGCTGAATGCTACATCAGTGCAGGAGCTGAAGAACCAGATCGCTGACGCTCAGGATAAGATTGCTGCAGCTCGTGCAGCTCTCGCAAAGTAAGCTTTAGCTGAAGAATAAAAATCCCCGGAAGCCATCAGCTTTCGGGGATTATTTTATGGTAGCGGATGATCTGCTGAGTATCGTAGGTCTCTACAGCGACGGTCATCGCCTGCGGTGGAATCAGGGGAGCCCTTGTGCCGTCGCTGACGGTTTTCTTCAGATGGGTCTCCACACGGATCTCATCCCAGAGACCGTCTGCCAGGAAGGTGTTCAGTGTCTTCGCACCACCTTCCACGATGAGTGACTGGATATGATGGGCATGCAGGCTATTGAGATTCAGGGGGTGTGCATGATCGACAATCAGACGCTTAGGATCAGGGCCATACCAGTCGCGGACATTCAGCTGTGGGTGTTCGCGCTCCTCCGTGACACGGCCCACGAGGATGGCATCCTCCTCGGCACGGAGCTTATGGGAGAGCATCTTGGTGAAGTCGCAGGAGATCTGCGTGGCCTTGAAATGGTCGTCGAGGAATCCGTTGGCCGTTTGTGCCCATTTCAGGATGATGTAAGGGCGCTGTTCGCGGTGATAGGTGAAGAAACGGCGGTTCAGAGCCTGACATTCTGCTTCCAGCACCCCTACTTCCACTTCGATGCCGGCATCGCGTAACTTCTGGATTCCTCGTCCTTGTACCTCGGCAAAAGGATCGATGCAGCCCACGACCACCCGACGTACACCTTTCTTAATGATAAGGTCTGCGCATGGTGGCGTCTTCCCATAGTGGGAACAAGGTTCCAGCGAAACATATATCGTGGCAGCAGGCAGAAGGTGCTCATCCTCAGGTCTTACCGAGGCAAATGCATTCACCTCGGCATGGCCCTCGCCACAACGTACATGATACCCTTCGCCGATGATGCGCCCTTCAGCACTCACGATGACTGCACCCACCATAGGGTTGGGCTTCGCATTCAGTTGTCCATTCTTTGCCAACTGTATGCATCGTCTCATATATTTCTCGTCGTCTGTCATATCTCATGATTTATCTGTGGCAAAAATACACAGAATCTCCGAGACTACAAAACTTTCAGCTCCATTTTCGCAGTTTCTCAACTTTTTATTGTACCTTTGCTGCAAAAACACAGATGGAGATACAACCCATAGCCTATTTCCGTTCGCCCATGAAGTCGAAATTCGGCATTCCACGGCAGAGTGGGCTCGTCAGTGAACTGACGGGGTGTATTGTTTTTGAGCCTGCTTACAGGCGTATGGAAGCTATCCATGGTCTGGAGGACTTCGACTATCTGTGGCTTATTTGGGAGTTCTCGGCTAATGGGCAGCAGACGAGTCTGACGGTGCGTCCTCCACGCCTAGGCGGTAACAAGCGGGTGGGTGTCTTCGCCACTCGTTCACCCTTTCGCCCTAATGGTCTTGGACTCTCCTGTGTGCGTATCGACCGTATTGTGGACGACCAGAAGCAAGGTCCGCTGATCTACGTGAAAGGGGCGGATCTGATGGATGGAACCCCGATCTATGATATCAAGCCTTACGTTGCCTATGCCGATAGTCATCCAGAGGCACGCAGTGGTTTTGTGGACAAGACTGCGTGGCAGGAACTGGAAGTATTCATGCCGGAAGACCTTTGTGAATCCTTCTCTGATGAAGAACTCGCTTCCCTAAGAAAAGTGCTGGCCCTCGATCCCCGTCCCCGTTATCAAGAAGATCCTGAGCGCGTCTATGGGATGCCCTTTGCCGATTATGATGTCCGTTTCAAGGTCACTGGACAGGTACTGACAGTCGTTGACTGCGTCCCTTCTGCGATGGATTATGAAAGTCTCTGGCACAGGTTGACGGTCCTGTATGAAGCAGGTGAGGCGAAGGCTATTGTGCGCTTGGTCCTTGAGGAATGTTTCGGTTTCTCATTAGCAGACATTCTTAGCGGAAAGCTTGCGTCACTCTCTGATGCAGACAAGAAGTCGTTGGATGCGATGATGCACCGCCTTGAGGGTGGTGAGCCTGTGCAGTATGTGTTAGGTGTGGCCGATTTCTGTGGACGTCAGTTCCATGTTGCTCCAGGGGTGCTTATCCCGCGCCCTGAGACTGCGGAACTGTGTCAGTGGATCACACAACGTCTGACGAGCGTGTCCCCCTGTTCAATTCTTGATATAGGCACTGGTAGTGGGTGTATCGCCGTGACGCTGGCCGCAGAGCTGTCAGGAGCAGAGGTTGTGGGATGGGATATCTCTGAAGCGGCCCTTGAGATGGCCCGTGAGAATGCCAGGCGCATCGGTGTTCATGTGACTTTTGAGCAGCAAGATGCTTTGCACCTACAGTCAGATGCACGACGTTGGGATATCATCGTGAGCAATCCCCCCTATATCAAGCCAGAAGAGCGTGACGGCATGGAGAAGAACGTGCTCGACCATGAGCCCGGGATAGCCCTCTTTGCCCCACAAGAAGAGCCTGCTATCTTCTATTACAAGATCGCTGATTACGCGCAACAGGCACTCAACCCCCATGGATACCTCTACTTTGAACTGAACCCATTGACAGCCGAAGCAGTGGCAGACTATCTCCGGCAATCGGGATTTCAGGATATTGAGATTCGGAAAGACCAGTTTGGCAAGAACAGATTCCTTAAAGCTAAGAAGATATGAAACAAGAAATGTCCGAGCAGGAAGCCTATCTGCAGCTGGCTGCGCTTTGTGCACGTGCCGAGCATTGCCAGCAGGAGATGCGTGACAAGATGAGGCGCTGGGGCCTTGACGAGCAGGTGCAAGAACGTGTGGTTGCTCGTCTGGTGAAGGAACGCTTTGTCGATGACGAACGCTATGCCAGAGCCTTTGTGAAAGATAAAGTCCACTATAATAAGTGGGGGCGCAGAAAGGTACAACAGGGTCTTTGGATGAAGCGGATAGATGAAGATATCCAGCGCCGGGTGCTCGATGAAGTGGACGATCAGGAGTATCTTGAAGTGCTGCGCCTCCTACTCAAGCAGAAGCGTAAGAGCACGAAGGCAGCGAGTGATTATGAGTTGAATCAGAAGCTGGTGCGCTTTGCGCTCGGGCGTGGTTTCACGTTCGATATCATCCGCCAGTGTCTGGATGTGGATGAAGAGATGGCTGACGGGGATGAAACCGATTAGTTTCTGGCATCGCCTGCTTGATCTGATCTCTCCACGCCTCTGTGTGGTGTGTGGTCAGCGTCTGTCAGTGACAGAGGAAGTTATCTGTGCACGTTGTAACCTTCATCTCCCGAGAACCGGCTATCATCAGAATGCCTACGAGAACGAGATGGCCAAGCTCTTCTGGGGTCAGATTCCCATAGAGCGTGCTACCGCGTTCTTCTTTTACGAAGCCCATTCTGAGCCTGCCAATCTCATCTATGAACTGAAATACAAGAACCATCCAGAGATAGGGGAGACCATCGGGCGGATGGTGGCCATGGAAGTCCAGCGTTCAGGCTTTTTCGACGGTATCGATGGTATTGTACCTGTTCCCCTTGCCAAGAAACGAGAGCGTCAGCGCGGTTATAACCAGAGTCTTGAGATTGCCCGAGGAGTCAGTGAGGTGACTGGTTTGCCGATTCTTGACACAGCCGTAAGGCGGAAGAGTTTCGAGGGGAGTCAGACTAATAAGGGGCGCTGGGAGCGCAATGAGAATGTCGAGTCCGTCTTTGTGCTTCATGACCCCAGTGTTGTCCATGACAGGCATTTGCTGATGATCGACGATGTTGTCACAACGGGTGCCACGGTGATAGCCTGTGCCAAGGAACTGCTTCAGGCAGGCGGTGTAAAAGTCAGTGTTCTCTCCCTCGGCTTTGCAAAATCTTAGTTTTTTTACTTTTTTACCTTTTTACTTTTTTACCTTTTTACTTTTTTTCGTACCTTTGAGACTTTGTCTCGAAGATAGACGGCATCTCGGAAATGAAAATAAATGGGCATTTATTTTGCATTTCGCTCGATTTGCACTATCTTTGCACTCAAATAATTTAAATAGGTATGGAAATCAAGAATCAATTTGCCAGAAAGCTGATGGACATCCAAGCCATCAAGCTGCAGCCCAACGAGCCCTTCACTTGGGCATCAGGCTGGAAGTCACCCATCTACACAGATAATCGTAAGACGTTGTCGTTCCCGCAGCTCCGTTCGTTTGTGAAGTTGGAACTCTGCCATGCTATCCAGGAATATTTCCCTGAGGCCGAGGCAGTAGCTGGTGTGGCAACGGGCGCCATTGCACAGGGCGCACTTGTTGCAGACCAGCTGGGATTACCTTATAGCTATGTGCGTCCGAAGCCCAAAGACCATGGTATGGGAAATCAAGTAGAAGGTGAGATCAAGCCAGGTGCCAAGGTGGTGGTGGTAGAGGATCTGATTTCTACGGGTGGTTCCTCGCTGAAGGCAGTTGCTGCGCTTCGTGCCTATGGCGTAGAGGTGATAGGTATGGTGGCTTCGTTTACCTATGGATTCCCTGTAGCAGAGAAAGCCTTTGAGGAAGCCGGTGTCAAGCTCATTACGCTTAGCAACTATGATGCTGTGATTGAGGAAGCTGCCAAGACAGGCTATATCAAGGAAGAGGACAAGGCCGTGCTCGCTGAGTGGCGCAAGAGTCCTGATACCTGGAAACAATAATGATCAATGCTCATTTAATTAATTGTGATGATGGGATTATTCGGAGATGAGAGCAAATTCGAGAGTAGCGTGAAGTTTGTGCCCTATTCTCAGCAGGCCGTCTATGACAATATCTGCGACCTGAGAAACTTAGAGAAGGTGCGCGACCGTGTGCCAGAGGACAAAGTCAACGACTTTAGCTTCGATCAAGATACCGTATCGCTTAATGTGCCACCCGTCGGAGAACTGAAACTCCGTATCTGTGACCGCGAGGAGCCTAAGTGCGTGAAGTTCGAGACGGTTCAGTCTCCTGTGCCCTTTAATGTCTGGGTGCAGGTCTTGCCCGTGGATGAGAACAACTCCAAGATGAAGGTGACGGTGAAGGCAGAGCTGAATCCGTTTATCAAGAAAATGGTTGAGAAACCCTTGCAAGATGGTGTCGAGAAGATTGCCGACGCCTTGGCACAGGTACATTACGTATAACATGAAACAATAAAAGGGGTTAAGATGAAACTCTGGGAAAAGAACTTTGAGATCAATAAGGAAATAGAGCGCTTTACCGTCGGCAGAGACCGTGAGATGGATCTCTATCTGGCCAAATACGATGTGTTGGGTTCGATGGCACATATCACGATGCTCGAGAGCATTGGTCTGTTGGAGAAGGATGAACTCCATCAGCTGTTGACTGAGCTGAAAGCTATCTATGAGCTCTGTGAGCGCGGTGAGTTCGTGATTGAAGACGATGTGGAGGATGTGCACTCACAGGTTGAAATGCTGCTGACGCGCCGTCTTGGCGATATGGGCAAGAAGATACATTCCGGCCGTAGCCGCAACGATCAGGTGCTTGTTGATCTGAAACTCTTTACCCGCCATGAGTTGATGGAGATTGCGCAGGAGGTGAAGAGCCTCTTCGACGAACTGATTCAGAAGAGCAATCAGTATAAGGATATCCTCATGCCAGGCTACACCCATCTCCAGATAGCCATGCCCTCCAGTTTCGGCCTGTGGTTTGGTGCTTATGCAGAGAGCCTTGCTGATGATATGCTCTTCTTGCAGGCAGCCTATAAGATGACTAATCGCAACCCACTTGGTTCTGCAGCAGGATATGGTTCTTCCTTCCCCCTGAATCGCACGATGACGACCCGTTTGTTGGGTTTCGACTCGATGGATTATAACGTGGTCTATGCCCAGATGGGTCGCGGCAAGATGGAGCGTAACGTCGGTTTCGCCATTGCTACCATCGCCGGCACACTGGCAAAGCTGGCCTTCGATGCCTGTCTCTTCAATTCCCAGAACTTCTCGTTTGTGAAGCTTCCGAAGGAATGTACGACAGGTTCGTCGATTATGCCCCACAAGAAGAATCCGGATGTCTTCGAACTCATCCGTGCCAAGTCGAATAAGTTGCAGTCACTTCCCCAGCAGGTGACCTTGATCATGAACAATCTGCCCGTCGGTTATTTCCGTGACCTCCAGATTATCAAGGAAGTGTTCCTGCCAGCCTTCGGAGAGCTGAAAGACTGTCTGCAGATGGCTGCCTACATCATTAATAAGATAGAGGTTAACGAGCATATCCTCGATAACCCGATGTACGACCCAATGTTCTCCGTCGAGGAGGTGAATCGCCTGGCTGCTGCTGGCATGCCTTTCCGCGATGCCTATAAGAAGGTGGGCTTGGATATTGAGGCAGGTCAGTTCAAGGCCGACAAGCATATTCACCACACGCATGAGGGCTCTATCGGCAATCTCTGTAACGATGAGATTCAGCAGTTGATGCAGCAGACCCTCGACGGATTCCACTTTGAACGTATGACTGAGGCAGAGCGAGCCTTGTTAGGCCGATGAGAAGGTTATTGGCAGTTCTGGTAGGTGTGTTGTTAGCAGCCTGTAACGCTGATGACACGATTAGTCGTGCTTATCGTTGTAGTTTCCTCTTTGACACCTCCCTCCATCCGCTGCCATGCCATCTGACAAGTATCTTGGGCAACAGTGGTCATTTCTGTAAAGTTCAGACCTATGTCGATAATAAGGGTGTGCGTCATCTGAAGACCACCCGTAACTTTGATAATGCGACAGAGGATATCTCCCTAACTACTCAGCGAGAGACCCAAGTAGCCTCTTACCTAGGGGCCAACGATTGCATTATCATTGGTGTGAGTAGTTATGAAATTGGCAAGCTCGTTGCCTACGATGGACAATGTCCGAACTGTCTGGCTGACTATACTGGTATCAATTACCCCCTGACATGGCAGAACAATGGCCAGTTGCTCCATTGTGCCAAGTGTGATCGCAGCTATGATGTCAACAGTGGCATAAGAGCCCGTGGGGATGCAGGTAATCATGACCGTCTGCTTACCTATAACGCTTTTTTCGACGGTACTATCCTACGAGCTTGGAATTAATAGAAAAACCCACCCGACAAGATGTAACTTGTATCGGGTGGGCTGAAAATATAAATGAGTGATGATTCTTATGCGTCGATGTTGGCGTAGGTCGCGTTCTTCTCAATGAACTCACGGCGTGGCTCTACGTCGTCACCCATCAGCATAGAGAAGATCTCGTCAGCCTCAGCGGCATTCTCGATGGTCACCTGTTTCAGCAGACGGTTCTCGGGATTCATGGTCGTCTCCCAAAGCTGTTCCGGATTCATCTCACCAAGACCTTTGTAGCGCTGTGTGTGCAGACCTTTGTCATCGACGTTGCCAGCCACGTATTTGTCGATGAAGGCCTGGCGCTGTTGCTCGGTGTAGCAGTATTCCGAGTTCTTCTTATAGGTACATTTGTAGAGAGGCGGTGTAGCGATATAGAGATGTCCGCCCTGGATCACCTGTGGCATAAAGCGGTAGAAGAGCGTCATGATCAGCGTGTCGATGTGCGAGCCATCGACGTCGGCGTCGGTCATGATGATGATCTTGTCGTAGCGCAGCTTGTCGATGTTAGCCTCCTTGGAATCCTCACCATCGACACCGAAGCGTACACCGATACTCTGGATGATATTCATTACAGATTCAGCCTCGAACACGCGGTGCCACTGCACTTTCTCCACATTCAGGATCTTACCGCGCAAGGGCAGGATAGCCTGGAAATGACGGTCACGCCCCTGCTTGGCAGAACCACCTGCGGAGTCACCCTCGACGAGGAAGATCTCACAATCCTTAGGATCCTTGTTTGAGCAGTCTGCCAGTTTGCCGGGCAGTCCACCACCTGTCATCGGGTTCTTGCGCTGTACGCTCTCACGCGCCTTGCGGGCAGCGATACGCGCTGTGGCAGCCAGAATCACCTTCTCACAGATGGTATGTGCCTCTTTCGGGTGCTCCTCCAGATAGTTGGTCATAGCCTCACCTACAGCCTTCTGTACGGCACCATTTACCTCAGAGTTACCCAGTTTTGTCTTGGTCTGCCCCTCAAACTGAGGCTCAGCCACCTTCACAGAGATAATAGCCGTCAGACCTTCGCGGAAGTCATCCTGCGCCACCTCGATCTTGGCCTTCTCAATCTGCTTGCGCAGCTGATCGTCTTCATCCGCATATTTCTTCAGTGTACGAGCTAAGGCGATACGGAAACCTGTCAGGTGGGTACCACCCTCGATGGTGTTGATATTGTTCACGTAAGAGTGGATATTCTCCGAATAGTCACTGTTATAGAGCAGTGCCACCTCGATGGGCACACCGTCCTTTTCAGTCTTCAGGCAGATCGGGTCGCCGATGATCGACTGGCGGTGACGATCTACGTAGCGCACGAACTCCTTCAAGCCCTCCTTGGCGTGGAATACCTCTGGCTGTTTCAGGTTGCCTTCCTCATCAGGGCGCAGGTCTGTCAGCGTGATGGTAATACCTGCATTCAGATAGGCCAGCTCGCGCATACGACGAGCAATGATATCGTATTTGAATTCCGTCGTGGTGAAGATACTGCTGTCGGGCCAGAACTGCTGGCGCGTACCCGTGAGCTCCGTGTCGCCCACAATCTTCACGTCGTAGAGAGGCTTACCTTTCTCATACTCCTGCTGATAGATGTGGCCGTTGCGGAATACCTGCGACATCATGTGCGTGGAAAGAGCATTCACACAGCTGACACCTACACCATGAAGACCGCCTGATACCTTGTAAGAGCCCTTGTCGAACTTACCACCGGCATGCAGCACGGTCATGACGACTTCCAGTGCAGACTTGTGCATCTTCTCATGCTCATCCACAGGGATACCACGACCGTTATCCTGAACGGTAATAGAGTTGTCCTCATTGATGGTTACTTCTATATGTGTGCAATAGCCGGCCATCGCCTCGTCGATGGAGTTATCCACCGTCTCATTGACGAGATGGTGTAGGCCCTTCTCACTGATGTCTCCGATGTACATGGCCGGACGCTTGCGCACGGCTTCCAATCCCTCGAGCACCTGAATGTTACTCGCGGAATAATTTTGTTCTTGATTCAGTTGTTCTTCTGTCATTTTTGTAATTTTGCTAATTGTGTGCAAAGTTACGAAAAATTTGTCAGATAAACATAGTTTATCTGCTAAAAAACTACAAAAAATAAGCGGATCATCTGCATTTTGCAAATGACCCGCGTATGCTAGTCTCAATCTGTTGATTATCCCAGCTTGTTGATGTGCAGAGCGAGGCTTGACTTCAAGTTGGCTGCCTTGTTCTTGTGGATGATGTTGGTCTTAGCCAGCTTGTCGAGCATCTTCTGTACCTTCGGATACAGAGCTATTGCCTCTTCCTTGTTCTCCATTGCGCGGAGCTTGCGTACAGCGTTACGCATTGTCTTTGCGTAGTAGTGGTTGTGAAGTGCCTTCTTCTTGTCCTGACGGATACGCTTCACACTTGACTTGTGATTTGCCATTTTTTAATTTTTAATTTTTAATTGTTAATTTAAAGCTTATGGGTCTTGCGCCGCTATGGCCGCCCTGGGCAGGCTTCTTAGTGAAGCCTTCTGTCACCTTGTCCCCGTTTGCGCAGGTAGCACTTGGCTGTGCAGATGGCAGATTTAAGTGGTAGTCCCTAGGAGAGTCGAACTCCTCTTTAGAGAATGAAAATCTCTCGTCCTAACCGATAGACGAAGGGACCGTCGCCATTTTTGCGGGTGCAAAGGTACAGCTATTTTTCCAATTGACAAAATTTTCTAATAAAAAAATGCTGTTTTACTAATTTTTTTTGTACTTTTGCATCGTATGTTGAATAAAACCCAAGCCATTGTGCTTCATTCTCTTAAGTATGGTGAGACTAGGCTCATCGTGGATATGTTCACCAGGAGTCATGGTCATCTGTCGTTTATCGTCAACATACCAAAATCGTCGAAGTCGAAATTCAAGAAGCAGTTTTTCCAGCCCCTTTCGCTGTTGGAGATAGAGACCGATATTCGCCCCAAGCTTCAGTTGCAGAAGCTGGCAGATGTCCGCCTGTCATCACCGTTTTCTTCAATTCCCTTTGATGCTCACAAACTTGCCATCTCGCTTTTTTTGTCGGAGTTTCTCTATCATGCGCTTCGCTCAGAGCAGCGCAACGAGCCTTTGTTCGACTATATCGTCAATAGCCTTCAGTGGTTTGATGGCCAGCCCGGCAGTTTTGCCAGTTTCCATCTTGTCTTTCTGATGCGCCTGAGCCGTTTCCTGGGTTTTTATCCTAATCTTGATGACTATCTCCCAGGTGACTATTTTGACCTACGTGAGAGCGTGTTCTGTGCTGTTTCTCCTGTGCATCGCGATTTTTTGGATCCCGTTGAGGCCGAGAAGGTGCAACTGATGATGCGTATGGACTATCCGACGATGCACCTTTTCCGGATGACTCATCAGGAGCGCAACCGGCTGTTGGAAGTCACTTTGGCCTATTATCGACTTCATATCCCCGACTTCCCCGAGCTCAAATCTGTCGCCGTCCTCCAGGACCTGTACCGCTAATGTCCCTATATATATAATAAGGTGTAATGGTATCATTTTTTACTTTTTTTACATTTTTAATGCACAATCCTTTTAAGTATCATAAAAAAATCGTACCTTTGCAGCCGACACTCGACGCCACTTGTCAGACATGGCAGTGAAGGAGAGGGTCATTTTTTGGTGAGATAGTGTCTTGCGACGCTTTGTTATTGGCTCTTTTGAACGTAGGAAATTCAAAAACCACATAGTCAAGAACTTAGCAGAACGGATACTACGGGTATGGAATTTACATCCCCGTTAGTGTGCAGAGGGCTAACCATGTCCTCCCGCACACTTTACGGGTGCATCATATTCCTACGGCGTGAGTGTCATTCTGTCTGTTTTCTATGTGAGGTTTCCTACGACCTAAAAGAGCGGATGGGCAGAACAGACTTCACGCTTTTTTCGTATCTATATGTCTCAGCCGGCATGTTTTGATTCGTTAGAGCGGCTATTTCGCCGACGAGTCAAAAGGCTTGTGCTGGAGTTCAGCTGAGACATAGATGAGTCAAAAAGAGATTAAGAAAGCAGCGCCATGGTGCCCTTCTGTTCCGACAGGGGGTGTCCCCCAGTTTTGTCTTATAGCGAAATGACGAATCCCGACCTCTTTCAATGGTTCCCGATGCAGGTCCGCTCCCAGCAGGAGCGTTCTGTCCGTCATGCGCTGGAGCGCTATGGGGTAGAGGTGTTCCTGACGCCCATGGCTCCTGGCCTTCTCTTCGTGCATAGCTCCCGTGCGAGACTCGCCAGCCTGAAGGCGGCCCTGCCCGAGCTGCGCAGTCTCCACTACGTCATGACGCCCAGCAGCGCCCGTCTTGGCCAGCACGATGTCGTGACCATCGACGAAGGCCAGATGCAGTCACTCATCATCGCTACCAATGCCCACGACGAGAATGTCATCTGCCTGAGCGACCGTACCTTCACTCTCAAGAGTCCCGACGAGGTCGAAGTCATTGCAGGCAAGTTCAAAGGCGTTCGTGGAAAACTGATCCGCGCCCGTCGCCAGCAGCGCATCCTCATCGAGCTGGCCGGTTTCATGACCTTCGCTACTGCCTACGTCCCCACCGACTTTATTCGTAAGATATAATCGTTTCAATGGTTCCCGATGTAGGTTCGATGTAGGTTCGGTGTAGGTTCGACGTAGCTTCGACGTAGCTTCGATGTAGATTCGATGTAGATTCGATGTAGATTCGACGTAGGTTCGATGTAGATTCGATGTAGATTCGACATAGATTCGATTGAGACTTTATCCGAGAAATATAATCAATTTGTAATGAAAAAGATAATTCTATTCTTCGCTTTATCCTTCGGCCTGCTAAGTCCAGCCGTCGGTCAGAGCATGTCCGACAGTCAGGTACTCAAGGAGGCAGTAGCCGCCAAGAAGTCAGGCGCCTCAGAATCCGAGATTGCCTCTCGTCTGATCCAGCATGGTGCCACGATGGAGCAGATCCAGCGCCTGCGCAGTCAGTATGCCAAGCAGATTACCAACCGCGGTCTCGACAGCAATGTCGATAATGCCATCGGCAATGCCCAGGACCGCATGCGTGTCAACAATGAGGTGGCAGACAACGAGATTGTCACCCATGAGCGCGCCAATGCCCCCGAGTTTGTCGAAGGGGAGCCTGCCTCTATGGGCAAGCGCGTCTTCGGCCGTGACATCTTCAACAACAAGTCGCTCACCTTCGAGCCCCAGATGAACATCGCCAC
>OCTX012273247.1_pt1 | contig 12573 bp, 12 predicted proteins | sample 1539691 | NCBI WGS metagenome assembly OCTX01 (sample SAMN02144231, study PRJEB22623) | gut metagenome | biome: sheep rumen | host: Ovis aries | place: New Zealand
AGGATGAAATTCATTGACCATTTACAGACCGGAGGGAAATCCGTCTTGGACAGCGCAACAGTTGCTGTCCTTTTTTTTCTGTGCATTCGGCTGCCCAGCCTCCGAGATTGGGCATGTAGTAGGAATAGAACTCCTGTTTCGGCAGGGCCAGTGCTTCCAGTATCGCCATTATAATGCCGCCATGCGTGACAAATACTGCGGTTTCCATATTTTGTGCCTTTGCATACCGGATCGCTTCCGCAAAGGCATTTACCGCACGTTCCTGAAAAAGCGCCTTTGATTCGCCGCCCGGACAGGGATCCAGGCACATGCTGTCGGTCCAGGATCGATATGCCGGATCGTGTTCCATCTCCGCAGGGCTTCTTCCTTCAAAAATGCCGAAGTCCATCTCCCGGAGATCATAGATGACCTGCTGTCTGGCGTTTGGGAACAGGATCGAGGCTGTTTCCCGTGCACGGCGCATTGGGGAAACATAAACCAGTGGCAGGGAAAGATCTTTGGGAGCCTGTTCTGCCAGAGCTCTGCCTGCAGCACTCAGGGGTTCATCGGTCCGGCCGATATAACGGTGTTCGGCGTTTCCCGCTGTCTCACCGTGTCGAATTAAATACGTCTGCATGGAAATCCTCCTTTAATGATTGTCGGGATGCCGGCGACCATCCGCACGACCGATTCTGCCCGCTGGGCCAGCAATATACAGAGCCGCCCGGTAACTTCCCGGGCCTGGCGCTCCTCGCGGGATACCGGGATTACGCCGCTGCCCACTTCGCAGCAGAGCACCAGGTCTTTTTGACAGAGTGGTTCCAGCAGTTCATCCGCCAGGGAAGGATCCTCCCGGAGAACCTGTTCCAGCTGGTAAAAAACCGGAAGGGAAGAATTCGCTTCCCGGGTCATTTCTTCTTCCGTATAGCCGAGGGAACGGGCGAAGGTCCGCTTTCCCGAACCTTCGCCGCCGATAATCAGAACCATAATGTGGTTATCCTTTCTGCAAGAACCAGTCCAAGAAGCAGGACGATGGCTGTGATCGTGATGCAGTACCCTGCCAGATCCCCGGACATTCCTCCGAACTCCCTGGCCGACATTCGCTTGAGATAACAGAAGACGCAGACTGCACCAAGGGCGGAAAGTGCCGACGCAGCCGGAGAAAGCAGCGCCATGGCAGCCAGTGTGACCGCTGCCCAGAGCAGCAGGATGACAGAGGAAGACCGGGCTGCGCCGTCGCGGAACATATGCAGCATGCCTTCCCGGGAGGAACCGGGCAGAGTGACGCTGGCGAGAGCTCCCACTGCCCGGGAAAGCACATGAGTGAGTCCCAGCAGCAGGATCTGTTTCCAGTGCAGCGGGAGGGCGGCGCAGAGTCCAAAATAGAGGAGCAGATAAGAGACAACTCCGATGATGGCAAAGGCGCCGGTATGCGGATCCTTGAGGATCGCCCGTTTTTTTTCAGGTGCTGCATGACTGGAAAGCGCGTCGATGGTATCCGCGAAACCGTCCATGTGGATGCCTCCCGACAGGACAACGGGAAGCAGGGTCAGTACCACGGCGGAGAGGATGGCCGGCAGCTGCAGAAGGGAGGAAAGGGCAAAGTACAGACAGCCGAAGGCTCCGATCACGGCGCCGACCAGCGGCAGCGAGCTGAGGAGACCGCGCATATATTCCTGCCGCCATTCGATCTGCGGCATCGGCAGAACTGAAAAGGCGGAAAAAGCGGATATGACGGAATATAGAAGCTGTTTCATGCCGGAAGCACCCCCTTGATAACCAGAGGAATACCTGCCACCATTTCGATCACGGTATCTGCCTTTGCGGCAAGGGCCGCATTGATACGTCCCAGACAGCGGATGTAGGCGGCGGTGCCTTCTTCATAGGTACGGATATCGGAACCCACATCGTTGGTCACAATCACCAGCAGCCCGCATTGAGCAGCCAGCGCGTCGACGCCGGCGAGAACCCGCTCACAGGGATCGCTTCGGTTTCCGCTCTCATCAAACATCTCGTTGGCGGTCAGATTGCAGATACATTCGAGAAGCGCCGTTCCCCGGGCAGGCAGATGCAGGGCTGCATAATCGGTATAGCGTTCGATCGTTTCAAAGCTTTTGCCGTCCCGGAGTGCCCGGTGGCGCTGCACCTTCTGTGCGCCTTCTTCGCCGGCCGGCCGCATGGCTGCCAGATAATAGCGCGGCAGCGGCGCCGTCATGCAGAGGGATTCGGCATAAGCGCTTTTGCCGCAGGCAGAGCCCCCGGTAATCAGGATCATCATAGGGCAGTCCCTCCCTGCGGCTGATACTGTTCGATGCCGGTATCCCGGAAGCTGGCGGAGCCATGGTAGACCGCCAGGGCGGCGTCCAGCAGGGGCAGCATGCAGACGGCTCCGGTGCCTTCTCCCAGTTTCATATCCGCAAACAGCAGTGCTTCCAGACCCAGTTCCTGCAAAACGGCCTGCGCCGCCGATTCCGCGGAACAGTGGCTGGGCAGCATGGCAATGCGGCAGTTCGGGACCAGCCGCGCGGCCAGAAGCGCCGCCGCCGAACTGGGGAAACCGTCGATCAGTACCGGAATACGGCAGAGCGCCGCGCCGATGTACAGTCCGGCCAGTCCGGCCAGATCAAAGCCGCCAATCTTCTGCAGCACATCGAAGGCGTCGGAAGGCTCGGGCTGATTCCGACGGATGGCCGTGCAGATGGCAGCGCGCTTTCGTTCCAGACCTTCATCCGAAAGACCGGCGCCTCGGCCGGTGACTGCTTCCACGGAGAGGCCCAGGAGCACAGCAGTCACTGCACTGGAAGTGGTGGTGTTGCCGATCCCCATTTCGCCGGTGACCAGGATGCGGTAACCGGCGGCTGCCAGTGATTTTGCCAGTGTTACGCCGTTCTCCAGCGCCTGCAGTGCCTGATCCGCCGACATGGCCGGACCCTGCGTCATATTGGCTGTTCCGTTTCCCACATGCATGTCCCAGACGCCGTCCACCCGGTGCAGCATTCCCATATCCACACAGAAAACATCCGCCCGGACCGTTTTGGCCATCAGGCAGACGGAAGAACGGTGCTCCGCGATCATTGCGGCCATTGTGGCTGTGACCGAGGCGTCGCATTGGGTAACTCCCTCGGCGACGACGCCGTTATCCGCACAGAGAACGGCGACGGCACGTTTTTCGATCGTCACGGCCGCATTTCCTGTCAGGGCAGCGATGCGGGTGATGGCCGTCTCCAGCTTGCCGAGTCCGTCCAGTGGTTTGGCGATCCCGTCCCAGTGAGCTTTTGCCGCGCGGGCAGCCGCTTCGTCCGGCGGGGCGATGGCCGCGTTCCAGGCAGCCAGAACAGCATAAGGATCCTTCGGGGTGTCTGCAGAGAAGCCTGATTCCGGCGTGGGATATACCGGAGCAATGCCGGCTGTTCCGGCAGTTTCGGCAAAACGGGTGCTTAAATTTCCCACGCCCCGGCTCTCGTCCAGCATATAGAGCAGGGCGTTGACGATGCAGGCAGCCACATTGCTTCCGCCTTTACGGCCCCTGGCGACAATGCAGGGCACGTCCGTTTCCATGATCCGCTCTTTGGAAACGGCCACGTTGACGAAACCGACCGGCACGCCGATTACAAGCCTGGGGCGATAGCCGTTATCGATCAGTTCCCGAAGCCGGATCAGAGCCGTCGGCGCGTTTCCAATGGCAAAAATTACGTTTTCGCCGAGGGCGGCGGCCTTTTCCATACTCACCAGAGCCCGGGTTACGCCCCGGCGCCTTGCTTCTGCAGCCACATCCGCATCGCTCATGAAGCAAAGGGTTTTGCAACCGAATTTCTCTGCCGCGCGTTTATTGATGCCGGCAAGCCCCATCTGCGTGTCGGTGACGATCATCGCGCCTCCCTGAATGGCTTCTTTCGCCAGCCGCACTGCGTCCGGAGAAAAAAAGAGGGTATCGGCGTAGCTGAAATCTGCCGTGGTATGGATGACCCGCTTGATGACCGGCGCCTGCTCCGGGTCCGGAATTCGATCGCCCAGTTCTTTCGTGATGATTTCAAAGCTTTCCCGCTCGATTTCTGCGGGAGACAGACTGCGGATGCTCATTCGATGCCCTCCTCCAGAATACGGTAGACAGCCGGCATGTCCAGATGCGCGCGAAGCGCATCGGCCAGCAGATCATACTGTTTCTGTTTGTATTCTTCGCCGGAAACCTTGCCCAGGCGGCCCGGATCGATCCCTTTCTTTATGGCCAGGGCGCGGATGATCGTGCCCGCTGTTTCTTCCCCGTCCAGAATACCGTGCACATAGCATCCGCAGACGTTGCCCTTCTGGCAGCCGTCATTTTTCATGCTGCCGGTCACTGTGTCTTCCAGCTCTGCCAGGCAGGTCTGGCTTCCTGTGGTTCCCATGTGGATCTCGTAGCCGTCAAATTCCCGGTGGGAAAGCCCTGAAAAGATGCCGTCCACCGTTCGGAACCGGCCGTGGACTCTGGTCCGGGTTTTCTGTCCGGCAAAGATGGTGGACACGGGCAGCAGTCCCATACCCCGCATCGTCCCGCCGTGCTCCACGCCCAGAGGGTCGGAGAGACTTTCGCCCAGCATCTGGTAGCCGCCGCAGATGCCGAGAACGGCGCCGCCGTTGCCGGCGAAACGGATGATTTTTGCTTCCAGCCCGTTCTGACGGAGCCACAGCAGGTCTTCCATCGTGTTTTTGGTGCCGGGCAGGATGATGAGATCCGGATCACCCAGCTGCCGCACCGATTCCACATAGCGCACAGAGACGCCGTCTGTGCCCTCCAGCACCCTGAAATCGGTGAAATTGGAGAGCCGGGGAAGACGGATCACCGCGATGTCTACCAGCGCCGCAGCCCGGTTGACAAGGCGTTTCGAGAGGCTGTCCTCGTCGTCGATATCCACGTGCAGATAGGGTACGACGCCGAGCACCGGGATGTGGATCAGATCCTCCAGCTGCTTTATGCCCGGCGTGAGGATCGACTCGTCCCCCCGGAACTTATTGATGATGATGCCCTTGACCAGGGAGCGTTCCTCCGGTTCCAGCAGCGCCACTGTACCGTACAGCTGGGCAAAAACGCCGCCCGGATCGATGTCGCCCACCAGCAGCACCGGTGCCTTCGCGGCTCTGGCCATGCCCATATTTACAAAACAGTCGTCTTTTTTCAGGTTGATTTCCGCGGGACTGCCGGCGCCTTCTATAACGATGACGTCGTTTTGTCCGGACAGAGTCCGGTAGGCATGCATCACGTCCGGCACCAGGTCCTTTTTCATGGCAAAATAGTCCCTGGCTGAATAATGCCCCCGGACTTCGCCGTTTACGATCAGCTGGGAACCCATGTCGCCGGTAGGCTTCAGTAGGATCGGGTTCATGAGCACGGAAGGTTCCACGCAGGCCGCCTCCGCCTGAACTGCCTGCGCCCGGCCTATTTCCAGCCCTTCCCGGGTGATGAAGGAATTGAGGGCCATGTTCTGTGCCTTAAAGGGGGAGACATGCAGGCAGTCCTGATGGAAGATGCGGCAGAGTCCTGCAGCGATCAGGCTTTTCCCGGCGTTGGACATGGTCCCCTGAATCATAATCGCTTTTGCCATTCAAATGCCCCCCTTTTCCGCGCAGCGGCGCAGAAAACGTTCGACCGGTCCGGGATTGGATTCATAGAAGAGATGCGGAAAACCCGCGAACAGGTTTCCTTCCGCATGGATGCAGGTCCAGGAACGGTTACCCGCGGGCTTTTCCGCCCGCATGGCACTCCCGCAGTCCTCGCTGTCATAATAATGAAATTCGTGGGCCCGGATCTGTTCCCCTTTCCGGAAGAAAGCCGAATCCGCCGCTGCCTGCAGCGTCACGTAGCCGAAGTGTCCGAGCCTGTCTGTCCGGAAAGCTCTGGCGTCCAGCACGCCGGCCATCGGGCGGAATACGTCGTCCATGTCTTCCAGCTCCCGGTGCAGGTACAGGAATCCGCCGCATTCCGCAAGGCACGGAAGGCCCTTCCGGATGGCCCCCGCCACGGCATCCCGCATGGCAGAGTTCCCGCTCAGCGCTTCTGCATAGAGCTCGGGGTATCCGCCGGGCAGGAGCAGCCCCTGTGTTCCCTCCGGCAGCCCGGCATCGTGCAGCGGCGAGAAATACGAAAGCATTGCGCCATACCGCTCCAGAAGCTGCAGATTGTCCCGGTACAGGAAGCAGAAGGCTTCATCCCTGGCCACGGCCAGTCTGGTTTCCGGCATGGGTGGTATGATGGGATCCGGCGGGCAGGAGAGCTCCGGGGCTTCTTCTGCCAGCTGCAGCAGTGCTTCCAGGTTGATGGTCTGCTCCAGCAGGGCTGCCAGCTTCTGCAACCGGTCATTCAGATCACTGATTTCGCCGGGAGTGATCAGGCCCAGGTGACGGCTTTTGATCACGAGATCGCCCGCCTTCGGCAGAAAGCCGACGGGCAGGATCCCCATTTTCCGGACCTCCGGCTCCAGCGCCTTAAAAACGTGTTCGCTCATCTGGTTGAAGATCACGCCCCGGATTCCGCTTCCTTTTCGGAAGCGAAGGAAGCCGTTCAGTTCGGCGAGAGCGGAGAGAGCCTGTCCTCTGGCGTTTATAATCAGGACCACCGGTGCCTGAAGGACTCTGGCCACGTGGTAAGTGGATGCCTCGTCCGTATCCGGTCCGAGCCCGTCGTAGAAGCCCATGACGCCTTCAATGACCGAGAGATCTGCTCCTTCTGCATTGCGGCAGAAAAGCCGGCGCAGAGTGTTTTCTTCAGAGAAAAACAGGTCCAGTGTCCCGGCCCGGACGCCGATTATTTTTTCCTGAAACATGGGGTCGATATAATCCGGTCCGCATTTAAAGGAAAAGACCTGCTTTCCGCGGTTTTTCAGCGTCTGAAGGATGCCGCAGGTCACGGTCGTCTTTCCGCTGCCGCTGGAAGGCGCGGCGAAAAGGAGTCTCGGTCTATGCATCAGGCGTACCTCCTTCACAGGATAGAATGAATACCGGATTCATCCCGGTCATCATATGATAACGCCCCAGTTTCCTTCCCCGGGCGGCCGTCAGATGTACGATCTCCGTCCGGGTTACCGGCAGGGTTTTCATGGCCTCGGTCGCCTCAGCCAGAGTTTCAATCGTTACCGCATTGATGACAATGCGGACTGAAGGGTTTTTCTTCAGCGCCGCGGAGAGAACCGCACGCAGGTTCCCACTGCTGCCGCCCACAAAGACACGGGTGGGGGCAGGAAGTGTTTCCAGACAGTCCGGCGCCTTGCCGCAGACCACCGTAACGTTTGCGATCCCAAGATGCCGTTTGTTGGCTTCTATCAGCGAACAGGCCTCCTCTTTCTGCTCGATGGCCCAGACGTGACCGTCGCTGCAGCATTCCGCCATTTCCAGGGATACCGAACCGGTGCCGGCGCCGACGTCCCAGCACACTGCGTCTCGGGTCAGCTTCAGCTGTGAGAGGGTGACGGTGCGGACCTCCTGTTTGGTCATGGGTACTTCGGTCCGGAGAAAGTCCTCATCCGGTCGTCCGTGGGTGACGACTGCGGATTTTGCCCGGGGATTTTCGACCAGCACCAGGGCAAGCGAATCAAACGTACGGCCGCAGAGCTCCCCGGCCGTACCGGCGGTGATGCGTTCGTTTTCGTAGGAGAGGTTTTCACCCACGGTGACCCGGACGTCGCCCAGTCCGTACTCAGCCAGCTCGCGGAGCAGGCGGGAGACGCCGTCCGTGCCGCCGGTCAGCGCGATCACCTTTGGATGATATTGCACCAGGGAGACAATATTACAGCTGCGCCCATGGGCGCTTGCCAGCACGGCGTCATCCCAGGAGATTCCGAGGCGGCTGCAGAAGCAGGATACCGAAGAAATCCCCGGCAGTACCGTCGGACGAAGATCCGCCAGGCAGGAAAGCAGGTTTTTGGTACCGCTGTAAAAACCGGTGTCCCCGGACATGGCGACTACGATACGGGAGGCGGAAGAACGGCGCACGAGATTGTCGATTTCCCCGGCGGCAACGGCATGGACTGTCGGTTTGCGGAAACGTTCCAGTGCTTCGCAGGGGCGTTTTGCCCCCACGATCAGGTCTGCTTCCCGGCACGCCTGGTCGGCAGCCAGGGTTAGATTCCCAGCGCTGCCCGGGCCCACACCCAGGATGGTCACGTGTTTTTCATACTCCGGCGTAAACCCGAAGCGCTCTCCCAGCCGGGTCAGGCATTCCTCTGCCCCGATACCAGCTTCACTGACCGGCCGGCGGATCACCACCGGCGTTACGCCGCAGGCTTTCGCAGCCCGGATCTTTTCCGGAAAGCCTCCCGCCACGCCGGAATCCTTGGTCACCAGATAGCGGATGTTCAGGGATCGCATCATGGCCGTGTTGAGTTCCTCGCTGAAAGGACCCTGCATGCAGATCAGATGGCTCCCCTCCAGCCCGATGGAGAAAGCCTGCTCCACGGCTTCGGGCAGGGAAAGGATCCGGGCATAGAGCCGCGACCGATAATCGGTTACTTCAGTATATCTGGCCAGCTCCCTGGAACCCACCGTAAGCAGTACGTTTCCCTGTACCCCGTTCAGGTAGCTGATGGCGGCGCCGGTGTCATCCACAAATTCGCAGATTTCGGAAAGCACCCGCTCCCGGTCTCTGAGTACCCGCAGATATTCTGCATTCCGGTTCCGGCAGATCTCCTGCAAAGTACGGGTGATTTCCGCGGCGTAGGGATGTGTCGCGTCAATCACCAGTTCCGCCCCGGTTTCCTGCAGCAGGGCGGCGATTTCATCCGCCCCTTTGCGGCCGTGGAGGATATGGATGTTTTCCGCCGGTTCGATCAGGCTTTCACCGTATTCGGTAGCGACGCTGACATACAGTGTCACCGGCCGTTTTCGGCATCCTTCGGCGATACGGCGTCCCTCCGTGGTCCCTGCAAATAACAGGATACTGCTCATATCCGATACCCCCTGGGCGTCACCATACGGCCGCCGATGATCCTGGTGCGCGAACTTCCGATAAATACGGTGGTGAACATATCCGCTTCGGCTTCCCGCAGTTCCCGGAGCGCCAGGATCCGGCAGGATTCGCCCTCCCGGCCGATATTCCGGACCAGACCGCAGACGGTCTCCGGAGAGGCGTACTGCAGGATGATATCGCAGGCCTGCCGCAGGTGATCCTTCCGCCTGTGACTCGCGGGATTGTACAGGCAGATTACAAAATCCGCCTGCGCGGCACAGACAAGCCGTTTTTCAATGGTCGCCCATGGGGTCAGCAGATCGCTCAGACTGATGACGGCAAAGTCGTGTGTCAGAGGTGCGCCTAAAACGGCGGCGCCGCTGAGCATGGCCGAAACGCCGGGGATGATCTCGATCTCCACGCCGGGATAATCCGGGCTCATTTCCTCCACAAGACCGCTCATGCCGTATACGCCGGCGTCCCCGCTGCAGATGAGGGCAGATGTCCGGCCCTCTGCCGACCTGGAGAGTGCCAGGCGGACGCGCTCCGTTTCCTGGCGCATGGGAGTGGTCAGGAACTGTTTGCCGGGATAATGGTCCTTCACCAGATCCACATAGACGGTGTACCCGATGATGACTTCGCTTTCTTCCAGAGCCTGCCTGGCTCTCAGGGTCATGCCCTCATAGCTGCCGGGTCCGATACCTACGACGTACAGCTTACGCAAAGGAAATCACCTCCTCGAATTCTGCCAGGGCGAAGGTCATCCCGTTCGCCGCTGTTTTCCGGATGATCAGAGGACCGCGGGAAGCCAGAACCGCCGCCCGTTCGCATACCGAATCCACCCCTGTGTGCGCTTTTACAAAGACCGAACCGGTGAATTCCCCCGGAACGGCGGAAAGCTGTTCCGCGGACCAGGTCTGCAGGGGGAGCCGGTATTTTTCACACAGGGAAATCAGCCCCGTTTCATCGGCCTTCAGATCGATGGTGGCGATACAGCGGAGTTCTTCGACTGTGATGTGGTACTTCGCCAGTTGGTCCAGAAGAAAGGCTTCCAGCTCTTCTCCGGATTTTCCGCGCCGGCAGCCGATCCCGGCGGCATATCGTCTGGGGATCAGACGCAGGGTCCGGGCAAAGGGGCCGGCTTCCCGGTCGGAAGAGATACAGATGCCAAGTTCCGCGCTGCCGGTCGTGAGACCCTGCGGCAGAGGTCCTTCCCAGGGAAGGTCGGAACGAAATCCTACGGAGACTCCTTCGAGAAGGGCGGCGGAAATCTCTCTGGTGAGAGCCATATCTCCGATGGAAAGGGAATTTCCGGAAGCAAAAACATCCACGGCAAAGACGCCGTTCAGATCCGTGGCTGTTGTGAGCACGGCCGTGGCACCCAGTGCCCCGGCGATTTTTCCGGCCAGCGCATTGGCACCGCCCAGATGGCCGGAGAGAAGCGGGATTACGTAATGACCGAGCTCATCGATGACGATGACCGCCGGGTCGGTCGTTTTGTCTTTGACGGAAGGGGCTATAGCCCGCACCGCTATGCCTGCCGCGCAGCAGAAAAGGAGGGCGTCCGCTTCCCGGAATCCCTCGGCGGCCCAGTCCGCCGCCCGGCCTGCCCACGGCTCATCGCCCTGCAGGCAGAATCTTGGCATGGCAAAACGGCGGCATATATGCCCTTCGCCCCGCAGGGCGTCTGCGATGGCGGCAGCAGTGTTCCGACCCTGGCCTGTGTAGGATATGATTCGAATCCGCATAGGTTCACCGCCTTGCCTGCCGGTACCCGGTGGAAAAGTCCGGATGATAGAGCTCCGAACGCTGATAATCACTCTGCTTTACCGCGTCGCCGACAATGATGAGGGCGGTTTTTGTGATCTGATTCTCCCAGGCGCAGGCGGCCATCGTTCTGACCGTACATAAGAAAGTCTTTTCATCCGGCCAGGAAGCCCTGCAGACGATGGCGGCGGGAGTGTCCGGTTCGCAGCCGCCGGCCATCAGCTCGGCAGCGGCGGATTCCAGCAGTCCGGTGCTTAAGAACAGCACCATTGTCGCGTGGTGCGCCGCAAAGGAACGAAGGCTTTCCCGTTCGGGCACAGGCGTCCGTCCGGCCATCCGGGTAATCACCACGCTCTGAGAAACGCCGGGCAGGGTGTATTCCATCTTCAAAGCCGCCGCCGCGCCGCAGAAGGAGCTGACGCCGGGGCAGTAATCATAGGCAATTCCCTTCTCGTCCAGCAGATCCATCTGCTCCCGGATCGCGCCGTAGAGGCAGGGATCCCCGGTATGCAGGCGGACGGTGTCCAGCCCCTTTTTTTCTGACGCAAGTATGGTTTCCATGACTTCTTCCAGCGTCATTCCGGCGCTGTCATGGACCGCGCAGCTTTCCTTTTTCCAGGCAAGCAGCTCCGGATTGACCAGCGAACCGGCGTAGATGATGACATCCGCGTGCTCAATCAGCGCTTTGCCCCGCAGCGTGATCAGATCGGGCGCGCCGCATCCCGCTCCTACAAAGTGAATCATTTTTTCCTCTCCTTATCAACCAGCCAGAGGAGTGCCGGTCCGGTGGCGCAAAGTATGCCATAGATTTCGGCAAAAACGATGACGCCGACTGTCAGCTGATCTTTTATCCGGTGACTCAGATAATAGTCGATACGTTTTCCCATATGTTTCATGGCGGGCTCCAGCAGGCCGTTTTCCTGCAGCAGCTGAAGCATCTCGCCGGTGGCGGCGCAATCCAGGATCCGGCGCGCCAGTTTGGCGGAAGCACCGGCGCGCAGCGCACAGGCGGCCATCAGTTCTGCCCGGCCGTCCCCCTCCTTCGAATGGGTATTCATGATACCGCCGGAGAGCTTGATCAGTTTGCCTATGTGGCCGACGAGCAGTACCTCGCGGAATCCCTCCGCGGCCGCCATTTCCAGGGAACGGCCGATGTAGTTGGAGCACCTGACGGGTTCGTCCTCGTCCATGCAGCAGACGGACACTGCAAAATCCGTGCCGTAGTTGCCGGGGGTAAGGATCAGCCTCTCCCGGCCGAGAGCCCGCTTCTGGTGAATTTCCAGTGCGATGCTGTCCAGCAGCGCGTCTTCGCTCATCGGTTCTACGATTCCGCTCGTGCCGAGGATGGAAATCCCTCCTTCAATGCCCAGGCGTGGATTGAAGGTTTTCCGGGCAATTTCCACGCCCTCCGGAACGGAGATCATGATGCTTAGCCCCGTCACCTGTTCACACTCGGCCAGGGCTTCCCGGACGGCATGGCGGATCATCTCTCTCGGGACGGGATTGATGGCTGCCTCGCCGACCGGCTGTTTCAGGCCCGGCCTGGTCACCCGGCCCACTCCCACACCGCCGTCGATGGAGATGCCAGGTTCGGGTTTTGTACGAACCTCTGCATAAACGAGAATTCCGTCGGTTACATCGGGGTCATCGCCGCTGTACTTCCTGACCGCGCAGGATGCCCCGCCTTCAGAGCGCCTGGCGTCCAGGACCTCCAGGTTGAGGGCGATGCCTTTCGGGGTCATGACAGGGACTGTTTCCGGCACATGGCCGGTGAGAAGAAGCAGCGTCGCCGCCCTGGCGGCCGCGGCCGCGCAGGTTCCGGTGGTATATCCGAACTGCAGCTTCCTTCCGTCTTTTACAATGAAGTGGCCTTCGATACCGGATTTATTCATGAATGACCTCCCGGATCGTTT
>OCTX011075872.1_pt1 | contig 12570 bp, 4 predicted proteins | sample 1539691 | NCBI WGS metagenome assembly OCTX01 (sample SAMN02144231, study PRJEB22623) | gut metagenome | biome: sheep rumen | host: Ovis aries | place: New Zealand
TAATGTATCTACCTCCTCTTGTTTTTATATACAAAAGAAAAATAACAAATATATAATCCCTTATCCCTCTCTCATCTCTCCCTCATCTTCCCACCCATTCCCTCCCAAATCCTTTCCAAATCCATCCCATATCATAATTGGCCCTTTCCAGGCCATTCCCGGGCCGAAACAAAAAAGATATACAACCAGGCAAGGACGGGGAAAAGACGCGGAATATGATGCAAAACGGGGCAAATACGGGATTATATATAATAAGGATAGAGGAGATGAGAAAAAGATGAGGAATTATCTTAACATAATTGCTCATCTTCTTTGTGATTACTGATTATTTTTCGTGCCATATAAATTATAGGCTTATTATTTGTTTCAGGTGGTATATCCTCTATAATTGGAGCAATATTCTGAAATAATAATTCAAAATCATTCTGTGAATATTTATTTTGATTATTCATGAAAAATTCTTCACCAGCTTCCCAGTTTATTCTCTGGTCTTCATCAAACCTCGATAATTCTAAAGGAAACGTTTTTTTAAATAATTCAATATCAGAAAAATTCTCAAGTATATTACAACAAGCATTTAAAGCATCTGAACAATTTAATTTATCATCTATTTTATTAATATTTTCATTATTTAAAACATTATTTGTCTTTTTATACCATTCTTGAAACCCTGTCAGAAAAACTTTTTTTGCCGCATTGGAAGAATCTTCAAATAAAGGATGTTTCAAAATAATATTATTGATAACACTGTAATCAAAATCGGAAAATGATTTTGAGCGTTTTGCAAAATACATGCCTTTTCTGAAAATAAGTAAAGTGTCTATTTTCATATCTTTTCTTCCTTCAAGAGTGCCATATGCACATAATTCAGAATACATTTCTTTTGCAAATCTATCATAAGCATTCCCGGTTTCATAATTTAAGCCTCTACGATAATTTAATCTTTCAATTCTTATGGCCTTCATTTTTGAATCCATTTCTTTGTAATTATTATTAATTTCATTAAGCCTTTCTTGAAAAACATCTTTATTTATATATTCTTGGTATTTATTTTTAAAAGCATTTAATATCTCAATTGAAAGTTTTGAAGGATAAGGACTCGCAATGAAGTCACCGAATGCTTCTGCAAAACATTCTTCAGCATCCTTGGCTGCATAATCTGATAAAAGATTTCTAACATCATTCTGGACAATAGTGTTGTAAAACGAACCATTTTTAATTTCAAGTTTTTTAGCAGCTTCATTATAGATATCAGTCATCATTTCATCCATTTCATCTTTTAAAACTTTATAAAATTCGTCTTTATTACTTTTAAATAAATTTATTCTTTCTTGATTGTTTTTTATTTTATCGAAATAGATTGTTCTTACCAATGAATGGGCAAGTTCATGGGCAATAGAAATTGATGTAAATTGCTGCGCAGATATTTCTTCTCCACAAAAAATATGACATTTATTGTTTTTCATTATTTTAAATGATTCATCTAAAGAGTTTTTGAAATAACGTGATGCAAGATACATTTTTTTAACTAACAATAATGAATTTTTTTCTTTATCGTACTCAAAATTAAAATTAAATCTTGCCAGATTATTTCTTTTTTTAAAATTAATAGCTTCTGTAGACAATTCCTTAATACTTATCTCCTTTAAACAAGGAAACATTGAATATGTATTTTCAAAAGAATCGATAATGGAAGGAAGATGTTCTTCATTAACAGCAAAAAGTGAAATCTTTTCAACATTGCATTCTTTTAAACGCTCTTCAATATCTTTATATTTTTCATTCTTGAATATATTTATCATTTATGTAATTCCTCCTAAAAAATACTTATAAATGAAACATAACAAAAAAATAAAAAAACCGCATATAACGGTTTTTCTACGCTGCAATAATGTCTACAATTCTGTTTAGATAAACATCATTTGTTGGAACCTCATAAGTTTTGTTATCAATAATTACATCTGCAAACAATGTTCTTCTCGGGTCCTTCCCATTCCTATAAAAATGATTATCACTCACGGAATATTTTTCATTACCCTTGAACACACTCAGAGCTTCAGTAACAAGCCAGAACTCATTATGAGAGATAGAAGCAAAGTTATCCTCAGAATAAGAAACAAGTTTATCTTTATCTTGTTTTACCACCCCATCTTCTTCAATTCGTAAAAGAAATGATGTGCTGTCAGAATTCGTTCCAAGATGAGTAACTGTGAAGCGATTAAAACACTGTCCTCTGTAAATTACAAATGAGACAAGTTCCTTTTTAATGTTAGAATACTTAATCATTAAACAAATCCTCCGTATATAAACATTATACATTCATTTATCGCTTTTGTACAGTGGAGAAGTTTGTTTTTACAAAAAAAGAGCCTTTCAGCTCTTTTTTTAAAATCATGACAAATCATTAATAACACTATCCGCATGAGAAGCTTTATCCCACTTGGTAATTGTATTTGAATAATCTACAACAGCATCTCTATTGTTTTCAGAGAAAACAATATCAACATTTTTACCATTAACCTTCGCTGTTTCAGAAGTTGAGGTTGAAACAGATTCAAAACTGTAACGAAGATTATCTGATTCTGAAACCGTAAATGTTGTACCTGATTCAGTATATCTTGGTATTTCATAAACGGCTGTTCCGTTTGATTGATTTGTTATTTCAATCATTCTGAATCCAACAGAGCCATCGCTTCCAGTTATTTTGAATACAAATGAAGGTTTTCCGAAACTCTCATAATAGTTTTTAATTGTTTTATCTATTGTGATTTTTGCGGTCTGATTTACAACTTCATTCGTAATCCATTTTACATGGTCAACCTCAACATTTGCTGTATTCTTAATGTCTGATACATATTGAGTTGCCTTTACCTGGAAAGTCAGCTCTTCAGTAGAGTTTGCGTTTACTGTAGTCTTCCATGTTACCATTCCGTCTGAATACGTTCCATTTTGCTGAACATCAACGAATTCAGTATTCTCAGGTATAGCATCAGTTACAATTATATTGGCGTCACGTTCTGACTTATTTTCAAAGGTAATGTGATAGTAAAGTATATCGTCCTTTTGAACATACCTTGTATTAATATCAGAATTATGAATATCTGTTACTGTTTTCTTTCCGAAAGTAGTAAGTCCATTTTCATAAGGCAGAATATAATTTGTTACAGTATTCGTTGTTTGTTTCGTTCTTTCGTTTCTTTCACCAGACATCTTCTGCATCCATATATTTGCGAAGTTTTGTATCTTCAGGAAATCTGAAGCATCGCTTATAGTCTTTACTTCAAATTCAACAGACCTTGTTTGTAATGGTGCAATCATGATGCTTGACCAGGTTATTTTATTTGAAGCTGCGTCATATACACCGCCATCACTTGCAGAATCAGCTACATATGTCGCATAATCAGGGATAACATCTTCAATATCAAATTTCTTATTTGAAACCTTTGAAGGATTAGTAACATATATTACATATTTTAATGTATCGTCATTAAGAACGAACTCATTATCAATATCAACATTATCTGCATTGAACACTTTCTTCTCAACAGGGAAATCAAGCATAAGTTCATTGGTGATTTCATTTATTTCATTGAACTTTATGTCCAAAGGGTTTGTTTGAGGATTAGAAGAATCATACATATCAATTTCATCTTCATATAAAGTATATGTTATTTTTTCTCCGCTTGATGTATAACCAGGTATATCGGTAAATACCCATTCCCAGTTATCTTCCTCAGTCAGAGCCTTATCAAATTTTGAACCATCAGACCCAATGAGATGAAGTGTAATACTTGCTGGTCTTTCATCATAGTATCCATCTTCTTCAGTCCAAAGTTTTTTGAATGGAATCTTAGGGATAAATGTTGTTTTTACAGTGTTTGTCGTTCTGGTTCCCGGGTCATCATCTGAAACAGTATCGTTGCTTCCATATGGGAAATTAGACTCAAGTTCAGAATCATTGTAATGAATAGAAACCTTTGCACTGTTAATGTATACAGATTCCTTTTGAACATATGTAGGAATCTTAACGTGTAATTTGAAGTCATATGTTTTTCCATATGCTTCAGCAGTTTCAAGGAACTCTGGTTTTGCTGAAACAACAACTGTATGACTTACATTTTCCTTATCTTCATCATTAATAGTCGTATTATATTCAAAATTACTTGTAACATCATTTCCATCTGCAAATACTTCTACAGATTCCAAAAGAACATTTGTCGGCAAAGAATCTCTTACCATAAACATGTTGAAATATGCTTTCGCATCCTCTTCTGGAATCTCCTGATAAATGTCATAAGTAAATGAACTATTTGTGTAATCAACACGATTCTCCAATCCTTCAATGATTGTCTCTGCGCCATAAACACGCTTATAAGGGTCATTTATTGAAGGAGGCACATCTATTGCAAGAACATGAACTTGCTGATTAGAATAACCCTCTCCACCATTAACATTACGAGTTCCTGAAGGTTCAGCAATATCCTCCGGAGTAACCGGGTCGAGGAAATATCCTTTAACAAGTGCGTAATTAATAATATTTGTATCGATTGGTGCAACACTATTCACCTGAACCTGGAAGGAAACCTGCTTTGTGTCTCCTGGAGCAAGGTCTTTAACAATAAACCTTGCGGCATTTCCTGTTTCATCAAATAGTTTTACATCATCATCACTGAATGTGCGAATTGAATCTTCAATATATTCCGTATAATTAGGAATCGTGCTTTCAACTACCGCATAATTAAGGAATACATCACTATCATTTGTAACATTTAAAACATAAGTAATAATTTCTCTTCTCTTAACTTCAGAAGCACCATCAACAGTATTAACAGTTACAGGTTCGGCAACATCTGTAATCTTTACATGAGGAGAAACAAGAGGAGTACGAACTTCATTGGTTTCGTAAGAAGGAGCTTCTTCTTTAGTCCCGGGCTCGCCCGGGTCCGTCATTTCTTCCTGATAGTATGCTGTATTATGAATAACATTCTCTGGACGATTTCCTTCAGAAGGAATTACGGCATACTTATCAATCTTTACTTTGTAAGTAAGGTCAAAGAAGTCATTTCCTCCAACATTGTATACAATCCATTCTACATAGTTTCCCTGTTCAGAATAAACATGAGTTTCTCTGAGATTAGGAGAAAAACGCTCTGTAGTCGGGCTCGGAATCATACCAAAAGAATCCTGAACAAATGTTGTTCCATCAGGAATGACATCTCTGATACGAACAAAGTCTGTTGTTTCTTTACTGGAATTAGCAACTCGTAAAGTGTATGTGATAAATGAGTCATGGCCATCATAGCTTCTGTCTGTCGGAGCCGTTTCTTGCCATTCAGTGCCGGAAGCAGGAGTTCCTAATGGATTGGATACTTCTCCAGACTTTTCAACAGCAATATCATGAGCAAAATCTGGTTTTGGAATTCTATCATAGACAACATGATAAACCTGATTTGTTACATTAGACGGGTCCGGTTTAATAGTTCCTATTGTTCCAGGAGGTTCAGATTTTGCCTCATAAAGAGCCTGATTTACAATATTATAATTTGCAGGAGCGTCCACATTTACATTAACACTATATGTAACTGTTTTTGTGCCGCCGGAAGGAATACTAAGCAACCATTCAACATAGTTTCCACCTTCTGGAGAACCGGCAACGTATACACCGTTTTCATTAATTCCTCCAGCATAAGTCGTCTCTGTCGGAACATAATCTCTTACATGAACATATTTGGCTGTTTTGCTGCCTGTGTTCTTAAGAGTAATACTATATGTTATTTTATCTTTTCTATTAACATTAGTTCCACTTGCAGGAGAAGATGTCTTCTGTGCAGTAACAGCAATATTTCCTAAAGGATGAATTGTTGTATTTGTTTGCATTCCGGGCATATTAGGATTTGTTCCAGCGTGGCTGTTATCAACAGTAAATTTAGTTTCATACAATGCAGTATTATCTATTTCATCATAAATTGAAGCCGCGTTACCATTTACTGTTACGGCGAATGTCATTCTTGCTGATTGATTTGGTGCTAAATCAGAGGTAAGACATTCTACATAGGCCTGAGTGACAGTTGTACCGCCGATTCTTGTACCAACAGGGATGAACTTACATCCTTTGGAATCTCCGGCGAATGGTATTGCAGAACTTGAAGTCGAGATATCTTCATACCATGATGCAGTGCCGGAAATCGAAGCAAAACCATTTGCACCAGCAGAACTTCCAGATGTCGTTCCTGCTGTTCCAGAACTTGAAACACTTGCACCGCCCGGAACAGTCACGGAACTTGCCGTACCACTACCACCGGCGACAGGAACTGTTACATTATATTTATAATACACATAAGCATGAGGAGTTGGATTTCTTCCAAAACGTGAAGAAACTGAAATGTAACCATTTGAAATATTTTGACCAGAAGTTTCGCAACGCTCATCCTGAGAGAATGAGCAACTCCATACCTCAGAATTTCCATTATAAAGTCTAACGACAGATTCCATCTGTCCGCCACCGCCCCACCATGCAGAAGCACTGTTATAGGCACCTAAATCTGTTACTCTACCCGAGAATCTTCCTGATGTATAAGTGGCCCAAGAATCTTGTTCCCCGTCACGTCCATCACCAATCCACATCGAATCTTCATGTTCTTCGGTTGTTGTTGAAGGTGCCTTACCACCAGCACCAACAACAAGTGTTACAGTTCCTCCATTTGTGACAGAAACATTTTTCGATTGTTGAGTAGCTGCGGCACCGCCTCCACCCTGTCCGCCTTTTGCAGTAATCGTATATGTTTGAGGTTGATTTTTAGTTTCCGGAAGGGATACAGTGTGTGAACCAACAGTTGTAAATGTTTGATTTATAGCTTTTGTGTTATGTCTTGTAAATGTTGCTTTAATCGTTCCGTTAACATTATAGTTTCCAGACCATCTTATTCTACTTAAAAATGTTTTTTGAGCATCTGCTGAAAGCGCGCTGCTTGTTTCGTATACAAGAGTATTTCCAGAAACAGTACCACTATATGTTCCAGAAACAATACTTAATCCACTTGGCCATGTTACGGTAATTTTGTGAATATTATTAACAGGGCTAATATTTTCAAGTCGATATTGTTTCCTGGTCGTATCATAATGAACATCAAAACCTGTTCCACTCATCCAAGCATATTTATCATTTGAAGCAGTATTGTCGGAAACAAGAGACAAACTATTTGGAACGTATGAAGAACCAGCAGGTATTTTATCAACAAGACGAACCCAGTTTGTATTTACAGTACCAATATTTGTTAAATCGACAGAATAATTTATTCTCTGACCATTATTAACCTTAGTTCCTGAAACCGGATTTGAAGATTTAATAACTTCAACTTTTGGACCAATTGCATAATGGTTAACTACATTTGTCTTTTTGCCATCATCTGTAGAACTGTTGCCATCTGGATTAACAACCTTTTTAATGTCTTGTAAAGTTGGATTGTTAATTGGTAAGACACCATGATAAGCAAAATTTGAAATTTTGAGTTTATTTGTACTTTCCTGCTTTGCCGTTACAGCAACCTTAAAAGAAAGTCTCGCAACAGAGCCAACAGGAAGTTCATCAATTAAGAAATGAACATAATTTTCAGATTTGTTATAATCTCCATGGTAATCATGACTTACAGAAGGGTATCTTCCGGCACCATCACTTAAATCACCCATGTTTTTCGGAATATAGTCTACAACGGCAAGATTATTAATTGGGACATTACCATCATTCTTAACATCAATATAATAAGTAACGATTTGGTCAAACGCAACATCTGACTCAGATACAGGGTCTGATGATTTTATAATGCTGTAATGAACAACAGGGTCTGTTCGTTTTGGACATGCACCAATATTAACACCATCTGAACAATCATTGGAACTAATATTATTCTCAACTTTTCCATTTGTTACAGATTCTTTTACTTTTGCCCTGAAAGTTACTGTTCCGATTGCCCCTGTTTTTCCAGGGTCAGAAGTTCTTTCTGGAGCATTTACAGTCCATGTTATTGTTCCAGCAGCAGAATCATAAACACCACCATCACTTATCGTATCTTCTATTACTTCAATATTAGATGGTAATTTATCAATAATGGTTATAACTCTTGACTGATGTTGTTTATTTTCCCAGTTTATCGAATACGTGTACTGGTCATTTGCCATTAATTGCACACCCTTTTTAGAAACAGCCTTAGAAACAGGCATTCCATTTTTCTCAATTATATCTTTCGTTGGCTTTACTAACGGAACATAGTAGACTGTATAAAATTCATTTTCTCCTGATTTTTCTCCAGTCACTATCGCTGCTTCATTTATTGTGAGATTACGGTTTGTGCCATGGCTTTCATAAAGTCCTATATCATTTATATATCCAGGAACAGCAGGAGACGGAACATTATATGTTTGTCCTGCACGAATGTATTGTTCATACGTATTTGCTACTTGGACGGGATTTGCACTATTTTTTGTTTCATAATCTATATACTTTATTCTTAACAATGGATAATTATAATAAATCTTCAAAACAATATTTGTTGCTGGCATTGTTCCAGTTATTTTCTCATCTTCATCTCGTCCTGCTTCACTTATAAGCTCTTCAAGGTCAAAATAGTCCTCTACTTTAACAATAGAAGATGTTCCATTAGATGTTTCCGCATAAACAACAGGATTAAAAGAATAGTTGCCTGTAACTGTATAACCAGAAATATGATAAACAGGTATATTTACAGAATCGCCCTTTTTCAAAGCAAAATTATTTTGTTCATGTAAAGGTGTTTCAGTTCCTTCGAGTAAATATTGTACGGAAAGATTATAACTGTCACTGGTCTTAAATGTAATCTTTGCATGAGCATTACGGCCATCGTCTGAGCCGGAAGAATAATCAAAATTCAAGTGCCCGCCAGTAACCGTATTTGTGTTTTGCATTACTTTACCGGATGAGTCAACATATGTTTTGTTGATATATCCTGAGCCACCGCCGCCAGAACCTCCCTGGAGGGCCTTGCCTGATTCGTAACGGATATTTGGAACGGAATATCCTCCAAACCATCCGCCTCCACCTGCTCCGGTGGAAGCATCAAGGGATGTTGTTGGATAATCCTGTCCTTGTCCGAATGCATAACCGGTTGTCTGAGTTCCAGGCTCGCCAACAGTAATGGAATGCACAGCAGAGCCCTTTCCGCCTGCTGCGCCACCTCCGCCACCGCCATAAGCAGTGGTACAGTGTCCATCATCGCAAGGATAAGGATGTTGTCCAGGCGCAAAATAGTTTTCAGCGCCACCGCCTCCGCCAGCGACAAGAAGAACCTTATCTTTGTTGTTTATATATCCTGAAAGTTCAGTTGTACTTGGAGCGGTTGCAGAACCGTTAATATCCTGAGAGTACATAGCTGCGGCACCACCACCGCCGGCAGCATAATTCGCCCAGAGACCCCATCCTGCGCCTCCTCCATTCCATGAACGTTTATCTGAAAAACCGTTTCTGAAACCAAGACCGAAATAAATTGTTTCTCCTTTATTTAAATGAATTTCAGCAGTTGTATATCCACCGCGGCCGCCTACACCGGCAGCAACAGTTTCAGGCCAGTTTGTATCTGAGTCTCCATCTGCACCCCAAAGCTCAACTTTATATGTTCCCGAAATTTCAGCAGTAAAAGGCTGAATTTGAGCTTTTGCGTTCAAGTTCCATTCATAACCTTCAGGGAATTCAGGGGTTGATGTTCTCTTTGCTGAATTCAGCATAAACAAAGATTTCTGAGGAGTTTTTACACTTGGCTGATATGTACTTGAAAAATCAATATGAGCCGCAGATTCGAGACTTGCTCCCTCAGGTATTTCACTTGGAATAGTACTGACTTTTACAATGTTCTTATTATATGAATAAATAACAACAGAATGACCTGATTCATTATTAATCACATCTCTAATTGCATTTGTTATTTTTTCTCTGTCTGATGCATCATATGCAGCATTTAACAAACCAATCTCTCCACCCTCATAAATTGAATTTTGGTCAACTCTTTGGAAAGAGGATTTAACTTCATCAGTCGCGGATTCATAAATATCACTATAATATGAAAGAAGTTCTTGATAGTTCTCATCAGAATCAGAACCAATAAAGCCTACTGCAGAACCACCTTCCTGAATAAACCACGTTAAATCATCAAGACTTACTACTGGAAGATTATTATCGAAAATTTCCTTTTCATCTATTTTCCTTTCATCGGATAAAACATAATAACTTAGATGTGACGAAGTGAAAACAACAGAATTTTCTTTTAATTCCGCATGCATATCAGTTAAGCCATCATCAGAGACATAATAAACATATGGCTCTTCAATTCCTTCTTGAACTGGAATAGAAACAACTATTATGTCTTCTGGTTCGAAAATCTCATCATTAAAAATAAGGTCTATTGAATAAACCTTGAAGTTTGCATTATTCGAAAAATATTGACTGATGCTGTCTGTATTTTCAGTTTCTTCCGCATAAACTGAAATACTGTCTAATGTCGAATTCTCTGGTAATGCTCTGCCAGGGGCAGAAACAATAATCCCTGTTTCTTCATTTTTGAATTGATAATATTTATCAGATTCTATTTCTTCTTGCTGAATTTCATTCTCATCATTTTCAATAGTATTTTCTTCCTGAATAATCCCATCATTTGTCTGCTCTTCCATTTGTTCATCACTATTATCTGATTCTTGAGAAACTTCTTCTATTTCTTCAGGTAAAGCTTCATTTGGTTCTTGAGAAGTATTCTCTTCTGTTGCGTCATAATTTTCATTATTTTCAGCAATGTTACTTTGTTGCTTATCAGTTTCATTACTATTTGAAACTTCAGAAGCATTTTCTTCTGAAGTCCCTTCTGCATAATTCTCTGTTTGCTGCTCATTTACTTGTATTTCTTCATCAGAACTCGGTTCTTCAGCAAAAACATTATGCGGAAGAACCGTACTCGTACTAAGCAGCAAAACAAGGAGTATTTTCTTTAATTTATCTAAAACCATATATCTTCCTCCTTCTATTCGTTAATATATTCAGCCCACGCATTTCGCCATGCTGAATCTCCAGTAAACTCATTACCATCTTTATCAAGCGTTTGTATTGATTCTGCATAAACAAGAACATCAAATGGTTCCACTTTATCTTCGCTTGAGAATGTCGTGTTAATAAATTTCAATAAAGATGATGTTGAATCTCCAACTCCAACAGGAAGTGTATAATAATAGTATCCAGGAGATATAGATTCATCTGAATTTACATAAACCCATCCAGAAGGAAGATTTTCTCTGAATTGCTCTTCAGGATAGAAATTAACTCCGTCAGAACTCATAGTAGATTCGTTGCGAACATCATTATCGCTGAATTCCATAATGACTCTGATAAAACACGGGATATTTCCGTTGTTTTTTATTTTTACATCTTTTACTATTTTATTAGTTCCGGTTTCTAATGGCGGACGATTGAATATTTCTTCAATCTCAATTGAATTTTCCCCGACTGCTATTTTATTTGTAATGTTCCCATTATCAGTAAGATATGCATATATGCCTCTTATATTAAGGACGAATGCCAAAAGCACTCCAAAAATAATAGCAATAATAGGATATTTAATATAACTCTTTGATATTTTCACTTTTTTCACCTCCATTTATCGCTTTCAGAAAGATACTAAAAATATAATGAAAAACAAAAAAGAAAAAGACAGGAAATCCTGTCTTTTTTTAATGCTATCCACCAAGTTCTTCTTCATCATTACTCACATTTCTATTCTCAGCATATTCAATTAATATATTTCTAATGTTTCTCATTTCTGCGGCATTATATTGTCCAGTAGCATAATAAGAAATATCGATTTGATTATCAGGATGTTCCTTATTATATCTTAATCCATCTGCAATTTCAGACATTTCATCACCAGAAAACAACAAAGCACCATTTTTCATTTTTGTACAAATTGACATATCCAATCCATCAGAAATACCATTTGAAATAACTTTCATTTGATGACTGCTAAAAACAGGAGTTCCATCTTCATTAAGTTGCGTAATCAAAGAAACATCTATACCGTTTATTAGAGATTCTTTTATAACCTCTCTTTGAAATTCATTAAAGATAAGATTACCATTTGAATCTGTTTTAGTGTACCATGATACATCGATTCCATGTTCAAGTCCCTCTTTAATTTGGCACATTTCTTGTGCACTAAATTTAGGGTTTGCGTAAATAGAGACATCTAATCCTTTTTTTAAACCATCGGCAATTTCATCTAATTGAGAATATCTTCTAATACTTAAATTTTCTAAAGGAGTAATATCTAATCCATATGATAATACATGAGACATTTTTGCCATTCGATATGAACTATATTCTGGTTTAGCAAATTTGGAAACATCAAGTCCTTTCTCCAAACCACGTCTAATTGCTTTCATTTGATACTCATTAAACACTGGTTTCCCATCATCATCAAGTTTTGCAAACAAATCAATATCAATCTTTTTTTGTGGATTATCTAAATTGTATTCCAAAGCATAACGAATCTCTTTTAATTGATT
>OCTX012265791.1_pt1 | contig 12569 bp, 10 predicted proteins | sample 1539691 | NCBI WGS metagenome assembly OCTX01 (sample SAMN02144231, study PRJEB22623) | gut metagenome | biome: sheep rumen | host: Ovis aries | place: New Zealand
GGCGGCTCCGGCTCCATTGGCTGGTCCCAGCTCGCCGCTGCCGATCCCGACGGCATGACCATCGGCTTCATCAACCTGCCCAACTTCTCCAGCTCCATCGTCAACGAGATGGGCACCTACACCGTGGACAGCTTCAAGGCCATCTGCAACCATGTCACCGAGACCTCCATCGTTATCGTCCGCGCTGACGACGAGCGCTTCCCCGACCTGAACGCCCTGGTTGCCTACGCCAAGGAGAACAAGCTGAACGTCTCCACCAACGGCCCGCAGGCCTCCAACCACATCGGCGCCCAGGCCTTTGCCAATTCCGCCGGCTTCACCTACATTGACATCCCCTGCGACGGCACCGCCAACCAGAAGCTCTCTCTGCTCGGCAAAGAGGCTGACTTCTGCGTCCTGAAGCTCGCCGACATCGCCGGTCAGGAATCCGACTACCGCATCCTCGGCGTGTTCAACACCGAGCGTCTGCCCGAGCTGCCCGACGTGCCCACCCTGGGCGAGCTGGGCTACTACCCCGACTGGCTGGGCTCTTCCCGCTGCCTGGCGGCTCCCGCCGGTGTGAGCGATGAGGTCGTCAAGTTCTATGAAGAGGCTTTCAAGGCCGCGATGGAAGACGCTGAGTACCTTGCCGCTGCCGAGCAGGCCGGCATGGCCACCGATTACAAGGGAGCGGCCGACACCGCCGCTCTGATCGCCCAGCAGCAGACCTTCGCCGAAGGCCTGAACGACGCCTTCTGGGGCAACTGATCCTATCAGATTTCCACATTCCTGAACAGGAAAGGGCAGATTATTCTGCCCTTTCCGCCAATTATCCACACAGAGGAGGGCAAGCTCTTGAAAGAGAAAATGAAGCTTTCGGATATCGGCGTGGTTCTGTTTATGTACGGCGTCTGCGCGTACTTCTACATCGAGAACCTCAAGCTCAAACCCGAAAGCCAGACCTACCCCCGCTTTACCATTATCCTGCTCTTTGCGCTGACGACGATGTACTTGGTCAGGATGCTGATCCAGGCCTTCAAAAATGGCGTCCACAAGGGCAAAGACGAGGCGTTTAAGGATTTCCAGCCGGCACAGTTTTTTGTCAGCCTGGGGCTTGTGGTCCTGTATGTGGTCATGATCAACTTCATCGGCTTCTACATTGCGACGTTCATCTTCATGCTGGCGCTGCTGCTGTACCTGAAGGTGCCCAAGCTGCACACGGTGATCGCCGTCGTCGCGATCCTGCTGCTGATCTATCTGGCCTTCGGCCTCTTCCTGAAGGTCAAGCTTCCCGAGGGCGTGTGGCTCAAGCCGCTGCTCAAACAACTGAGATAAGGAGGTCGGACAGGCATGCTTGAAACTTTAGCTCAGATGGGTGCGGGCTTTATTAACGCTCTGACACCGATTAACCTTCTTCTGATGGCCGCCGGCGTTGCGATGGGCATCGTCATCGGCTGTATGCCCGGCCTTTCCGCCGCGATGGGCGTTGCGCTGATGCTGCCCATGACCTTCACGATGAAGCCGGAAACCGGCCTGATCGTCCTCGGCGCCATCTATTGCGGTGCCATCTTCGGCGGCTCGATTTCCGCCATCCTGATCCACACCCCCGGCACCCCGGCCTCCGCGGCCACCGCGATTGAGGGCTACCAGATGACCTTGCAGGGGAAAGCGGGAAAAGCGCTCTTCACCGCGAGCTACGCCTCCTTCTGGGGTGGCCTGCTGAGCTGCATTTCCCTCTACTTCTTCGCCCCGCTGCTTGCGCAGCTGACGCTGAAGTTCATGTCCGCCGAGTATTTCTGGCTGTCGATCTTTGGCCTGACGATCATTGCGGGCGTGGCCGGCAAGAGCCTGCTGAAGGGCCTCATGTCCGGCGCGCTGGGCCTGCTGCTCTCGACCATCGGCCTTGACCCGATCCTCGGCGCCAAGCGCTTCATGTTTGGCCAGGCCTACTTTGCCGAAGGCATCAACACCACCTGCGCGCTGATCGGTCTGTTCTCTATGTCCCAGGTCTTCATTCTGGCGGAGAAGAAGATCACCGAGCGCGCCAAGGCTGCCAAGGTCACCGACAAGATGAGCCTGAGCCGCGAGGAGCGCCGCATCATCCGCCCGACCATCGTCCGCTCCTGGATCATCGGCAACCTGATCGGCATTCTGCCCGGCGCCGGCGCCTCCATCGCCTGCTTCCTGGGCTACAACACCTCCAAGCAGTTCTCCAAGCATAAAGAAAAGTTCGGCAATGGCTCGATCGAGGGCGTGGCCGGCTCCGAGGCGGCCAACAACGCCGTCACCGGCGGCTCGCTGATCCCCACCCTGACCCTCGGCATCCCCGGAGAATCCGTCACCGCCGTTCTGATGGGCGGCCTCGTGATCCAGGGCCTGACCCCGGGCCCCGAGCTCTTCGGCAAGTATGCCCCGATGACCTACACCTTCTTCGCGGGCTTCGTGCTCGTGCAGTTCTTCATGCTGGGCATCGGACTGCTGGGCTGCCGCGGCTTCGCGCAGATCTCCCGCCTGTCCGACGCGATTCTGATTCCCTGCGTCACGGTGCTGTGCGTGGTCGGCTCCTATGCCATTCATAAGAACATGCTCGACATCGTTGTTATGCTGGCCTTCGGCGTGCTGGGCTACCTGATGCGCAAGTTTGACCTGAACACCGCTGCCGTCGTGCTGGCGCTGATCCTCGGACCCATCGGTGAAAAGGGCCTGCGGAATGCGCTGCGCATTTCGGAAGGCAACATCGGCATCCTCTTCTCCTCCGTCGTCTGCTGGGTTCTGATCGCCCTGTGCATCGTCGGCATCATCTCTCCCTTCCTGATGGCGAAGATGGAGAAGAAGGCTGAAGCGGACGCTGTCGCCGGTACCGGAGAGGATATCGGCAAGCTCACCGAGGAAGACGCCGTCTGATCCTCGCTTCTTCAAAATGCAATAAAGCCCACCGGGGCTGTGACCTTTGTCACAGCCCCGGTTTCTTCTGAGCACTATATCTGCATCTGCCGCAGCATCTCCCGGCGCAGGCGCTCGATGATGCGCTTTTCGAGACGGCTGATGTAGCTCTGGGAGATGCCCATTTTGTCCGCCACCTCCTTCTGCGTGTATTCCCGCCCGCCGGGCAGGCCGAAGCGCAGCAGGATGATGGTTTTCTCGCGTTCGGAGAGACAGTCGATGGCCGCCATCAGCATCTGCCGGTCGGCGTCGTCCTCCAGCGGGCGGGAGACCTCGTCCTCGTCGGTGCCGAGGATGTCGGACAGCAGCAACTCGTTGCCGTCCCAGTCGGTGTTGAGCGGCTCGTCGATGCTCAGCTCGCTCCGCTGGCTGCTTTGCTTGCGCAGCACCATCAGAATCTCGTTTTCGATGCAGCGGGAGGCGTAGGTGGCGAGCTTGATGTTTTTGCCGGACTGAAAGGTGTTGACCGCCTTAATCAGCCCAATCGTGCCGATGGAGATCAGATCCTCCATGTTGATGCCGGTGTTTTCAAAGCGGCGCGCGATGTAGACCACCAGGCGCAGATTATGTTCGATCAGTTCGCGCCGGGCGTTCTCGTCGCCCGCCTCCAGCGCGGCGACGGCGGCCTCCTCCGCGGCGCGGTCCAGTGGCGGCGGCAGGGTGGTGCTGCCGCCGATGTAAAAAACCGAGGGCGGCTCCAGACCGAGAATGGACAGAATCCGATCCTTCAGAAAGAGTATTTGCGGTTTACAGAGCATAGAAACCTCCTTGTTATGCAAAGTCGAAAAGCATGGTAAGCCGCCTTTCCGCAGAAGGGAGACGGCCGCGCATTGCGCGGCCGGAGGGGTTCCTCTTCCTCAAGCGAAGAGAAACCCTCCGCCGCCTGCGGCGACAGCCCCCTTTCGCAAAAGGGGGCCTTTGTTATACTATGCCCTCAAAGCCGTCGCCCTGCGCGGAGGGGGAGACGGCCACCAGCAGATCCCGACGCGCCTTGCCGCCGATGATGAGCGATTCCGGGCGAAAGACCGGCAGCAGGCCGTGCGCACCGACGGCGCGGTAGGGGATCAGGCGGAAGCGTCCGGCGAGCGAGGGGAACGATACGAGGGTCACGGGGTCTGCGCTGAGATCGGCGCCGGGGAAAAGCGGCGCGAGCGCCCGGGGACAGGCGAGCATGACCGCGGCGCCCGTCGTGGGGTCGCTGAGGCGGTTGCCGGTGTCCATGAGCGCCATGAAGCGGCTCTCGTGCCCGTCCAGCGTGAGGCGCACCTCCGCGCGCGGCTGATCCGGTAGCTGCGCCCGCCCGCGAAAAAGCAGGAGCAGCCCGGCATAGCAGAGCGTGAAGGATAAAATCAGCACCCGTGCGTCAAAAATCGGGTAGCCGCCCGCGGCCGAGAGCGCCCAGAGACCGCCGCCGAAGGCCGCCGATACGCAGAGAAACACCGCGCCGCAGCGCAGCGCATGCGCCTCGCCCCCGTAGGCGATCGCGGCCATCAGCGCGGCGGCGCAGAGCTTCCCAACGAGGCTGCCGAGCAGCTTCAGGCCCGGCAGCAGCGTCAGCACAGCATATACGGCGCCCAGCAGCGCCGCCAGCAGATAGCGCCAGCGGTGCAGCAGCAGCCCGCAGACCCGGGCCGAGAGCAGGCAGAGCAGGTAATCAATCAGCAGGTTCAGCAGGAACAGGCGGTCGAGGTAGATGACTTCCATAGGGGTATCTTACACCGCCCGCCCCCGCACAATTTGTCATTTGGGAATTGTCAAAATGTCTATGCTGTGGTAAAATCGATTAGAATAAGCATCAGATAGGGAGGGGTTCCTCATGGACAAGCCTGTTTACAAGCGGGTTCTCATCAAGATCAGCGGCGAAGCGCTGGCCGGCGAAAAGAAGACCGGCTTTGACTTTGACTTTGTCACCCGGGTCTGTGGCACCGTAAAAAGCGCCGTGGAACAGGGTGTGCAGGTGGGCATCGTCATCGGCGGCGGCAACTTCTGGCGCGGCGTGAAGGACGGCGCCGGGAAGGTGGAGCGCGTGAGCGCCGACCGGATGGGCATGCTCGCCACCGCGATGAACTGCCTGGCTGTCTGCGACGTGTTTAAGCAGATTGGCGCGAAGGCGCGCGTGATGACCGCTGTGGATATCCAGGGCGTGGGCGAGCGCTATGATACGCGGAAGAGCATCGAGTACCTGGAGGACGGGCAGATTGTCCTCTTCGCCTGCGGCACCGGCAGCCCCTTCTTTTCCACCGATACCGCGGCCGTTCTCCGCGCACTGGAGATCGGGGCAGACGCGATTCTGCTCGCCAAGAATATCGACGGCGTGTACAGCGACGACCCGCGCAAGAACCCTGCGGCGGTGAAGTTCGACGCGATCAGCTATGACGAGGTGCTGGCCCGTCACCTCGCGGTGATGGACACGACGGCCACGAGCCTTGCCATGGACAACCGCATCCCCGTCGAGGTTTTCGCCCTGGCCGAGCCGGACAACATTCTGCGCGTGCTGGGCGGCGAGAAGATCGGCACATCCGTTTCCTGAGGAAAACTTTTTTACCGATAATCTTATACAGGAGGCTGCATCATGTCTGATTACAAGGAGTTCGAACACAAAATGACCAAGACCTGCGAGGCGCTCAATGCCACGCTCGCAACCATCCGCGCCGGCCGCGCCAACGCCGCCGTTCTCGACCAGATCTTTGTGGACTACTACGGCGTGCCGACCCCGATCCAGCAGATGGCGTCCATTTCTACGCCGGATCCCCGCTCGCTGATCATCGCCCCCTGGGATCACAGCGTGCTCAAGAGCATCGAAAAAGCGATCCTGGCCTCCGACCTGGGCATCAACCCCCAGAACGACGGCCGCGCGATCCGCCTCGTGTTCCCGCCGCTGACCGAGGAGCGCCGCAAGGATCTTGTCAAGCAGACCAAGAAGTACGGCGAGGAATCCAAGGTCGCGATCCGCAACATCCGCCGAGACGCCATTGAGAAGTTTAAGAAGCAGCAGAAGTCCTCCGAGATGACCGAGGACGACTACAAGATCGCCGAAAAGGACATCCAGAAGCTGACCGACGACTACATCAAGGAGATCGACAAGATCACCGAGAAGAAAGAAAAAGAGCTGACGGAGATCTGATGGCGGACACCGGAAAGAAGAAAACGGCGGGGGAGGGGGCGTGCCCCCCTCCCCGTCATATTGCCATCATTTTGGACGGCAACGGCCGATGGGCCAAAAAGCGCGGCCTGCCGCGCACGGCAGGGCACGCCGTGGGCGCCGAGACCTTCCGGAAAATCGCCACGGCCTGCAAAAACCGGGGCGTCGAATATCTGACGGTCTACGCCTTTTCCACCGAGAACTGGAAGCGCCCGGAGGATGAGGTCGGCACGATCATGAAGCTGCTCGGCCGCTATCTGCACGAGGCGATCGACACGATGGAGCGGGATCACATCCGTATGAAGGTGTTCGGCGATATCCAGGCGCTCAGCCCCGAGCTGCAGGCGCTGGTGGCGAGGACCGATGAGATTTCTCATCGCTACGAGGGCTTCCAGGCCAATATCTGCCTCAACTACGGCGGCCGGGACGAAATACTCCGGGCCGCGCGCCGCTATGCCGAGGAGTATGCCGCTGGCTGCGCCGGCGAGCTGACGGAGGAGCGCTTCAGCAGCTACCTCGACTCGGCGGGCATCCCCGATCCCGATCTGCTGATCCGTCCGGGCGGGGAGCAGCGGCTCTCAAACTTTCTGCTCTGGCAGTGTGCCTACGCCGAGTTTTATTACACCGACGTGCTCTGGCCGGATTTCGACGAAAAAGAGCTGGACAAGGCGATCGCCGCCTTCCAGAACCGCGACCGCCGCTACGGGAGGGTCAAGAACCCGTGAGCGTGTGGGGGCGCCGCACGTTTCGTGCTTAGGGCCGATCCCGGACGCGCTCCTAAGCACTACGCATTCATTCCGAAAGATAAAAAGGTGATTATATATGGTAAACGCCATTTCTGTACTGGGGAGCACCGGCTCCATCGGCCGGCAGACCCTGGCCGCGGCCGCGCATCTCGGGCTGCCTGTCGCCGCACTGACGGCGGGGCGGAAGATCGACCTGCTCGAGGAGCAGGCGCGGCGCTTTATGCCCGAATTCGTGGCAGTTTTTGATGAAGACGCAGCCCGGCAGTTCAAAATTGCCGTGGCCGATATGCCGATCCGCGTCGGCTCCGGCATAGAGGGCCTCATCGAGGCCGCGACGCTTGAAAAGAGCGACTGCGTTGTGACGGCGGTCTCTGGCTCCGTCGGTCTGCGGCCGACGCTCGCCGCGATCGACGCGAAAAAGCGCATTGCGCTGGCAAACAAGGAGACGCTCGTCTGCGCGGGCGACCTCGTGATGCGCCGCGCCTCCGAGACCGGGGCGGAGATCGTGCCGGTCGATTCCGAGCACTCGGCGATTTTCCAGTGCCTGATGGGGCGGGAAAAGAGCGAGCTGAAAAAGATTCTGCTCACCGGCTCCGGCGGCCCCTTCCGCGGGAAAAAGCGGGAGGAGCTGGAGAACGTAACGCCAGAACAGGCGGTGCGGCACCCGAACTGGAGCATGGGCGCGAAGATTTCGGTGGACAGCTCCACGTTGATGAACAAGGGCCTTGAATTCATCGAGGCGATGCACCTTTTTGCGGTGCGCCCCGAGGACATTCAGGTGGTAATCCATCCGCAGAGCGTCATACACTCTATGGTAGAACTCGTGGACGGCACCGTGATCGCGCAGCTCGGCGTGCCGGATATGGGGCTGCCGATCCAGCTTGCGCTGACCTATCCGCAGCGCCGCCCCTCAATGTTCGAGCGGCTCGACTTCTGGAAGCTGCGGGATCTGAGCTTTGAGGAGCCGGATCTTGAGAATATGCCCTGTCTGCGCCTGGCGATGGACTGCGCCAGGACAGGCGGCACCGCGCCCTGCGTGATGAGCGCGGCCAACGAGACGGCGGTGCACCTGTTTCTGCAGCACCGCCTGGGCTATAATCGCATTTATGACGCCGCAGCCGGCGCCGTCGCCGCCATCGGCACGGTGCAGAACGCGGATCTGGACACCATTCTGGCCTGCGATGAGGCGGCCAGAGCTTATGTCAAGGAGCATTTTATCGCATGACTGTTCTCTATGTTATCATCGCCATCCTGATTTTCGGCGTGCTGGTCGCCATCCACGAATTCGGCCACTTTTCCGCCGCCAAGCTCTGCGGCGTGCGGGTGGAGGAATTCTCCGTCGGCATGGGCCCGGCGCTCTGGAAAAAGCAGAAGGGCGAGACGCTGTACGCGCTGCGCGCCGTGCCCTTCGGGGGCTACTGCGCGATGACCGGCGAAGACGGCGAATCCGACGACCCCCGCGCCTTTTCCAACCAGAAGGCATGGAAGCGCCTGCTGATTCTGGCCGCCGGCTCCTTCAACAACTTCCTGCTCGGCTTTCTGATCGTGCTGATCCTGCAGCTGAGCTCCGGCTACGTCCAAAGCCCCGCGCTGACGGGCTTTATGGACGGCTGCCCCTATGACAGCGCCGAGGGGCTGCAGGCTGGCGACCGCTTCGTCAGCATCAACGGCCACCGCATAACGCTCAAAAGCGACATCGACCGCTACCTCAGCTACGAGGGGGACTATGACCTTGTGCTGCGGCGCGACGGCCAGACCGTGAAGCTGGAGAACTTCCGGCTGGAAAAGCACGACTACGGCGAGGGGCGCTATTTTGGCCTCTATTTCGGCGGAGTGGAGAGGGCCAGCGCCTGGCAGAACCTGCGCGCGGCCTGGGATACGACGAAGGACTATGTCAGCCTCGTCTGGGAGAGCCTGCGCATGCTCGTCCACGGGCAGGTCGGCGTCAACGATCTGGCGGGGCCGGTCGGCATTGTGGATATGATGGCCACCGAGAGCGCCAAGCAGGAGACGACGGCTGCTGCCCTCGGGACGATTTTCTCCTTCGGCGCCTTCATTGCGGTAAACCTCGCCGTGATGAACATGCTGCCGATCCCCGCGCTCGACGGCGGGCGTGTGTTCCTGCTGCTGGTGACGGCGATCGTCGAGGGCATCACGCGCAAAAAGATCAATCCCAAGTACGAGGGCTACATCCACGCCGCGGGCATGGTGCTATTGCTGGCGCTGATGGCCTATGTGCTGCTGCATGATATTTTCCGGTTGGTGACAGGCTGATGAAAAGAAACGAGACAAAACAGATTCAGGTCGGCACGGTTCCCGTGGGCGGCGGAGCCCCGGTGAGCGTCCAGACCATGTGCAACACCAAGACCTGGGACGTCGATGCCACCGTCGCGCAGATCCGCGCGATGGAGAAAGCCGGCGCCGACATCGTGCGCCTCGCGGTGCCGGACGAGAAGAGCGCCCGCGCCATCGACGCGATCAAGGCGCAGGTGCGTGTGCCGCTGGTGGCGGACATCCACTTTGACTACAAGCTGGCGCTTCTGTGCGCCGAACGCGGCATTGACAAAATCCGCATCAACCCCGGCAACATCGGCGCGCCCGAAAAAGTGAAAGCGGTGGCGGACGCCTGCCGTGCGCGGAACATCCCCATCCGCATCGGCGTCAACGCCGGCAGTCTCGAACCGCGTCTGCTTGAGAAATACGGCCACCCCTGCGCTGACGCGCTGGTCGAGAGCGCCGCGGGGCACATCGAGCTGCTGAACCGCTGGGATTTTGATGACATCTGCCTTTCACTCAAGTGCTCGCAGGTGCCGCTGACGGTCGAGGCTTACCGCCTCGCCGCCGAGCGCTTCCCCTATCCGCTGCACCTCGGCGTGACCGAGACGGGAACCGCCTGGAACGGCACGATCCAGTCCGCCGTCGGCATCGGAACGCTGCTCAACGAGGGCATCGGCGACACGCTGCGCGTTTCCCTCACGGCCGACCCAATCGAGGAAGTCAAAACCGGCATCGCCATTCTGAAGGCGGCGGGTCTCCGGCGCGGCGGCGTGAAATTTGTCTCCTGCCCCACTTGCGGGCGCACAGAGATCGACCTGATCGGGCTTGCCGAAGAGGTGGAGCGCCGGCTGCAGGGCATCGACCGCGAGATCACCGTGGCCGTGATGGGCTGCGTGGTGAACGGGCCGGGCGAGGCGCGCGAGGCCGACTACGGTGTTGCCGGAGGCAAGGGGAAGGGCCTGCTGTTCAAAAAAGGACAGGTCCTCGGCACCTATCCCTACGACGAGCTCTGCAATCGGCTGATGGAGCTGATAGAAAAAGAGTGAGGAGGGAGTTTCTTTTTCTCAAAGCTCCTCACGCCAAACTGACATAAAGGATAACGTCTATGACCGAACATACCCCGTTTTTGACGGTCTTTCCGGGCTGCGCCGTTCGCAGGGACAGCTGCGGGGGACTGGACAAAGCCTATATCACCGATGTGCAGGTGAATCCGGCCGAGCGCAGCCTCGCGGTGAACGCGTGGTTTCCCGCCATGCCCTCCCCGGTGGAGGAGGAGGCGCTCTGCGCCTGCCTGCGGGAGGACTACGGCCTGGAACGTGTGCTTTTGAGCGCCGATTACCCGGCTCCGCGCGCGACGCTGCAGCCCTTTGCCTCCTCTGCACCTGCTGCCGCGCCGAAGGGCGACGTGCTCTTCGGGCGCGCGATCAAGCAAGCGGCGGTGAAGATGGATACGCTCACCCTCGAATCCGGGCGCGTGACCGTGGAGGGCGACGTGGTGGCGGTGAGCAGCCGCACAACAAAAAAAGGCGGCGCGGTGCTGGCCTTTGACCTCACCGACCGCTCGAGCACGATCCGCGTCTCCCACTTCATGCGCCAGGAAGAGGACCGCAGCGTTATCGACCGCATAGGTCCCGGCGACCATCTGACCGTGCAGGGCGAGGTCACCTACAACAAGTTTGAGGACGACATGGTGCTCGATCCGCGCAACATCGTCAAAGGCAAGCGCTATATCCGACCGGATAACGCACCGGAAAAGCGCGTGGAGCTGCACCTGCACACCCGCTTTTCCGCCCTCGACGCCCTGACCGACCCGGAGGCGGCCGTCAAACGCGCGGCCTACTGGGGCATGCCCGCCATCGCCGTTACCGACCACGGCGTGGCGCAGGCATTCCCGGACATGTGGAAGGCGGGCAAAAAGCACGGCGTGAAGATCATCTACGGCCTCGAGGCCTACTACCTCAACGACATGGACGGCAACAGCGCCGTCATGGGCAAGTCCAAGCTGCCGCTGGACACCGAGTTCGTGGCCTTTGACATCGAGACCACCGGCCTCAACGCGCAGGATAACCGCATGACCGAGATCGGCGCTGTGATCTTCGCAGGGGGCGAGATCAAAAAAGAGTTCAACACCTTCGTCAACCCCCGCCAGCCGATCCCGGCCAATATTACCGAGCTCACCGGCATCCGGGACAGCGATGTGGCGGACGCGCCGGACGAGGATGAGGCGCTGCGCCTCTTTCTGGACTTTGCTGGCGACCGGCCGCTCATCGCCCACAACGCGCATTTCGACGTCGGCTTCATGAGCGCCGCGGCGAACCGCCATCATATCAAGTTCTCCCCGGTCTTTCTCGACACGCTCGCGCTCAGCCAGGCGCTGCTGCCGGAGCTGAAGAAGTTCAAGCTCGACATTGTCTCGAACCACTTGGGGCTTCCGAAGTTCAACCACCACCGCGCCTCGGACGACGCGATGGTCGTGGCGCGCATGATGGGAAAATTTCTGCCGATGCTGGCCGCGCAGGGCGCCCATACCCTCGACGACATTGAGACGGTCTACCACACGCTGCGCCGCACGGACGTGGCCAAGACCCACCACATGATCCTGCTGGTGAAAAACCGCACGGGACTGAAGAACCTCTACGAGATGATCTCCCAGTCCTACTTGAAATACTTCCACCGCACGCCGAATATCCCCAAAAGCCTGCTGATCCAGCACCGCGAGGGGCTGCTCGTGGGCTCGGCCTGCGGCATGGGCGAGCTCTACGGCGCGGTGATGCGCGGCGAGAGCCCGAGGACGCTCGAGAAGATCGCCTCCTTCTATGACTATCTGGAAATCCAGCCGATCTGCAACAACGCCTTCCTCGTGGAAAACGGCCGCGTCAAGGACGAGACCGTGCTGCAGGACTATAACCGCACCATCCTCGAGCTGGGGCGGAAGCTGAATAAGCCCGTCATCGCCGCCAGCGACGTCCACTTCCTTGACGCCGAGGACGAGCAGTTCCGCAAAATCCTCCAGGCGGCCAAGAAATTCTCCGACGCCGACCGCAGCTGCCCGATCTTCTTCCGCAACACCGAGGAGATGCTCGCGGAGTTTGCCTACCTCGGCGAGGAGACGGCCAGAGAGGTCGTCATTACCAATACCCGCGCCATCGCCGACCAGGTGGAGGAGATTGAGCTGCTGCCCAAGGAGCTCTTCCCGCCGAAGATCGAGCACTCGGCCGAGGATCTGCGCGACCTGGTGTACAGCAAGATGCACCGCATCTACGGCGAAAACCCGCCCGATCTGGTGAAGGAGCGCGTGGACGTGGAGCTCAACACCATCCTCGACCACAACTACGACGTGATTTACATGTCCGCCCAGAAGCTCGTGCAGAACTCTCTCGAGAACGGCTATCTGGTCGGCAGCCGGGGCAGCGTCGGCTCCTCGATCGTCGCCTACATGTCCGGCATCACGGAGGTCAACTCCCTCCCGCCGCACTACGTCT
>OCTX012261282.1_pt1 | contig 12568 bp, 9 predicted proteins | sample 1539691 | NCBI WGS metagenome assembly OCTX01 (sample SAMN02144231, study PRJEB22623) | gut metagenome | biome: sheep rumen | host: Ovis aries | place: New Zealand
TAAGACCGCCATCGCCGTTGATACGATTATCAACCAGAAGAGTTTCTATGAGGCAGGCAAGCCTGTCTATTGTATCTATGTGGCCATCGGCCAGAAGGCTTCTACCGTTGCCGCCCTCGTGTCGACACTCCAGGAGCACGGTGCCATGCCTTACACCATCGTGGTTGCCGCTACGGCTGCCGATCCTGCCGCCATGCAGTATTATGCACCGTTTGCCGGTGCTGCCATCGGTGAGTACTTCCGCGATCGCGGTCTGCCTGCATTGGTAGTCTACGACGACCTCTCGAAGCAGGCTGTGGCCTATCGTGAGGTGTCGCTGATCCTGCGCCGTCCCTCCGGACGTGAGGCTTATCCCGGTGATGTGTTCTACCTCCACTCTCGTCTGCTTGAGCGTGCCGCCAAGATGAACGAGCAGCAGGAAGTGGCCGAGCAGATGAACGACCTGCCCGAATGCATGAAAGGTCATGTGAAGGGTGGTGGCTCGCTTACCGCTCTGCCTATCATCGAGACCCAGGCTGGCGACGTATCTGCTTACATCCCGACGAATGTGATCTCTATTACCGACGGTCAGATATTCTTGGAGTCAGACCTCTTCAACCAAGGTTTCCGTCCTGCCATCAACGTTGGTATCTCCGTATCCCGTGTAGGTGGCTCGGCACAGATCAAGTCTATGAAGAAGGTGGCCGGTACCCTGAAGATCGACCAGGCGCAGTATCGTGAGCTCGAGGCCTTCTCGAAGTTCTCAAGCGATATGGACGCCGTGACAGCGATGACGCTCGATCGTGGACGTAAGAATAACCAGCTGCTGATTCAGCCGCAGTACAGCCCGATGCCCGTAGGAGAGCAGATTGCCATCCTCTATTGTGGCGTTCACGGACTGATGCGCGAAGTGCCTATCGATAAGGTACGTGAGTGTCAGACATCCTTCCTCGACAAGTTGCGTTCAGCCAATCCTGAAGTCATCCAGACGCTTGCCAGCGGAAAGATCGACGACGAGACGACTGCAAAGATCGAGCAGGTGATGGCTGATATAGCAGGAACGTATAAAAACTAGTAGCCTATGCCAAGCCTGAAAGAAATTAAAGGCCGCATAGCCTCCGTCAACTCGACGCGAAAGATCACGTCGGCTATGAAGATGGTGGCCTCCAGCAAACTCCATCACGCACAGGTGGCAATTCAGAACATGCTGCCTTACGAGACGATGCTGGAGCACATCCTCAAGTCGTTCCTTGCTGCTGAAGCAGAGGCTCATACCGTCTTCGATCAGCCCCGCCCTGTCAAAAAGGCTGCGCTTGTGGTTTTCACCTCTAACTCATCTCTCTGCGGTGGTTTCAACGCCAATGCCATCAAAATGATGATGCATGCCGTTGATGACTATGCCGAGCAGATCGGGCGTGAGAACGTGGAGATCTATCCCATTGGCCGAAAGGTCTATGAGAAGGCGAAGAAGCTGGGACTGAACGTGCGTGGGGATTTCTCTGCCTTGGCTGACAAGCCCAATGTCAATCAGTGTATTGAGATTGCGATGGAGCTGGGAGGTAAGTTCTATGATGGTGAGATTGATAAGGTCGAACTGATCTATCATCACTTCAAGAGTGCAGGCTCTCAGGTGCTTACCCGCAAGACCTTCCTGCCCATCGATATCGAGTCGGAACTGAAAGCCGATCATGAGCGCGACTTGACGAGCGTCATTGCCACGAAGGAGTCAATGGAGTATCTCAAGCAACGCGGCGAGAGGCAGACAGATCGCTCCGAGGAAGTGGTGAAACCGCTGAACGATAACTTCATCGTGGAGCCGGATATGAACACCGTCCTTACGGAACTCTTGCCAAAGTTTGCCCACCTGATGCTTTATACGGCTCTGCTGGACAGCAACGCTTCGGAACATGCTGCTCGAATGGTAGCGATGCAGACGGCTACGGATAATGCCGACGAACTACTTCGTCAGCTCAATCTGCAGTATAACAAGAGCCGTCAGCAGGCTATTACGAGCGAACTGCTCGATATCGTCGGCGGTTCTGTCAATAATTAAGGAGAAAGGCTTGCGTCGCATCGCAAGCCTTTCTTCAATTCTAATCAACTATTCAAGAAATGAAGAAATCAATCATTATGGCATCTTTACTGATGCTGACTATGAATGCCCTGGCTCTGACCCCATGGACAAAGGGAGGTTTTGAGACGGGACAGTATCGTAACCTGTTCGTGGAGATGGGATACAAGCAAGCCGATGTCGACGCGAAGTTGAAGGAAGTGTTCAACGATGTGTTCCGTGGTCCCAACAAGGTGTATTTCGAGGTAGGCGACGACATGGGTTACATCTCCGATATCAAGAACAACGATGTGCGTACCGAGGGAATGTCGTATGGTTTGATGATTGCCGTACAGTTTGGCGAGAAGGATATCTTCGACCGTATCTGGCGCTGGAGCAAGACTTACATGCAGCACCAGTACGGGCAGCGTTCAGGCTACTTTGCATGGAGCTGTAAGACGGATGGCTCGCACAATGCCGAGGGTGCCGCCTCTGACGGTGAGCTCTATTTCATCACGGCCCTCATCTTCGCCTCAAACCGTTGGGGCAACGATACGGGTATCAACTACCTGGCAGAAGCCCAGAATATCCTTGCCAGTATCCAGCCGCGTGCCATCAGGGACGAGATGTCACCGCGTCAGATGGGGGATGGACCGATTGCTCCGCCGCGTAGCACCGTATCCTATCTCATCGACCCGAACACCAAGCTGATTACCTTTACCCCTGACGGCTTCGGACAGCGCTTCACCGATCCCAGCTATCATATTCCTGCCTTCTACGAGGTATGGGCCAAGTGGGCTGGCGACGGGGCTTCCGACTATTGGTATGAGTGTGCCCAGAAGAGCCGTGAGTATCTGCACAAGGCCACCCATCCCGTGACCGGTCTCAACGGCGATATGACGCAGTATGACGGAAGTGAGATGCAGATGCCCCGTTTCCCGGGAATGCCGGAACCCAAGGAGGGAGAAAAGCCCCGTCGCAACGGTGTGAACAACTTCCGCTACGACTCCTGGCGCGTGCCGATGAATATCACCCTCGATTATGAGTGGAGTTGTGCCGATGCCGAGTGGCAGCAGCAATACGGTGAGAAGATCCAGAACTTCTTCTATTCGCAGGGTGTCGATACCTTCATGGATCAGTATCGCCCAGACGGTACGCTGCCTGAAGAGGATGAGATCCTGCCTGCTGGCGGTTTCCGCAAACTGCGTCACAGCATCGGCCTCGTGGCTACGACGGCTGCAGCCTCGCTATTGTGCTCACACGACAAGAGCAAGGAGTTTGTCGATGCCCTTTGGAATGCCAAGCACGAACCCTTTGAGGATGGCTATTTCGACGCTTACTACGATGGGTTGCTGCGCCTGTTTGCCTTCATGCATCTCAGCGGCAACTACCGCGTCATCCCGCCACAGCAGTAAGCTGCCTTATCACTTAGAGAAGACCAGACAAGACCAGTTGTGGTCTTCTTTTTTTGTCTGAAGTCTGAGTCCCAAGTCTTCCGCTTTCCCGATGAGCAGCGCGTTATCCGCCGTGTAGAATCCGCTCAGGATCAGGTGGGCGCCTGCAGCCATCTTTGTGCAGAACTGCGGCATATCCGCCAGAAGGATATTACGGTTGATGTTGGCCAGTACCAGATCAAACAGCCCTTCTACCTGATTCAATACCGTCGCATCGCCCAGCAATGATTCGAAATGCGCATCCACACCGTTGATGACGGCATTATGGCGGGCATTGTCTACACTCCATTCATCGATGTCATAGCCTACGGCCTTTGTAGCGCCGGCCTTGAGGGCGCAGATGGACAGGATGCCAGTACCCGTGCCGCAGTCGAGTACGGCAGGCTTCGTCGATGTGGCATCGGCTAGTTCCAGAATCGTTTCGCAGATCATGCGGGTGGTCTCGTGGGTGCCTGTCCCGAAGGCCATGTGGGCATCGATCTCAATGGCGATGGGATATGCCGTCTCTGGCAGATGGCGCCCGTCGTGAATGGCCAGTCTGTCGGCAACGATGATGGGCTCAAAACCTTCCTGTTCCCATTGCTCGTTCCAGTCGCGGTCTTCTGCAGGGCGCACATCACAGGTGATGGTCGTACCTTCAAAGGGGAAATCCTGGATTACCGGGTCGAGGGCACTCATGTCGAACAGTTCCTGCTGAACGTAGCCCAGCAAGCCTGTTTCCGTCTCTTCAAAGGTCTCAAATCCTGCCTCGCCTGCCAATGCTGCCAACAAGTCGCTGGCATCGGCAGAGTAGGGGGAAATCGTGAATTCTACTTCGAAATATTTCATAATGGTGTTAATTTTTGAGGCAAAATTACAAAAAATAGGGAAAATCCTACCATAAGTTAGGGTTTTTCCTTAATTTTGCACTTAAATTGTTTGTATTTTTGCAACGTGAAATATTAAAACTTGAATAAAGATGAAAAAACTGTTACTGATTTCCATGCTCATCGGAGCTATGCCGCTGGCACTGATGGCTCAGGATGACGACCTCTACTTCGTTCCTAAAAAGAAGAAGATGATAGAGGAAACAACAGAGCGATATGCTGCGCAAAAGAGCGACGCCGTCAATAACGACGTGATTGATTTTACCCCCGAGCAGGGAGTCTATCCCGATTCGCTCGAGGAGGATTTCAAGATCACCAAGCGCATGAGCCGTTTCGATGATTACGTGCTGGCCGACAGCGCAGCCTTCTGGGCAGGCTATGAGGCAGGACGTGACTCATGGGGCTGGCATTCGCCTTTCTACTATAGCCGCTATGGCTGGTACGATCCTTGGTATGATCCCTGGTATGATCCCTGGTATAATCCCTATTACTACACCAGATGGCGCTACGGTTGGTATGATCCTTGGTACTATGGCTATGCTGGATGGGGTTGGAGCTGGCCTTACTACCATCGTTATTATCCCACGTATGTGGTTGTAGGCGGTGGTCCGCGCCATTCTCACATCGGTACAGGCACCATTCGCCGTGATGGTACCACCGGCAGTCATTACTATGGCGGCTATCGTGGTGCTGTGGCAGGCAACAGCAGTCGCATGAGCAGTCTGCGTCATCGCGCAGAGTCGTTGGGCGGTTCTCGTCGCACCAGTGGCAATACGGTTCGTAGCGGCAGCGGTAACTTCAGCGGCTATCGTGGCGGAAACTCTGGTGGCAGCTATAACAACTCGCGTAGCACCGGTAGCTTCAGCGGTTCTCGCAGCTCTGGCAGCTTCGGTGGTGGCAGTAGCACGCGCAGCAGCGGTGGAAGCTTCGGCGGTGGTGGCTCTCGCGGTGGCGGTGGCGGAGGTGGTGTCCGCATGGGTGGACGTCGATAACGCCAAACATTGACATATTTGTAATCCTTTAAATATTGACCATTATGAAGAAAATCTATTTAGCAGCCTTCGCGCTGATGGGTGCTCTGTCAGCAGCTGCACAGGATACATACGAGAGTGGCCGCCTCTTGGGCAGCGATCTCAACGGAACAGCCCGCTATGTGGGTATGGGTGGTGCGATGGATGCCCTTGGCGCCGATATCTCCACCATCTCTTCGAACCCTGCAGGCATCGGCTTTTTCCGTCACTCTAACATCAGTCTGAGCATGGGCGTCGTGTCTCAGCAGGATGCCAGGAAGTTCGACGATCTGAGCAAGACGAATGTCAGCTTCGATCAGGCAGGCTTCGTGTATTCCGCACGCATCAGCAACGGTTCGTTTATCAATGTGGCTTTCAACTATCACAAGAGCCGTAATTTCGACCAGATTCTATCGGCTGCCAACTCGCTCAGGGGTGCTTCCCAGAACGGACTGACCTATGACAAGGCAGACAGAGGTATCTACAATTTTGATTTCAATAAGCAGGGAGAGATCATCGGCTATGAGGGTAAGGATCGTTCATGGTCCTTCAGCGAGGCCGACTATATGAACGCCAACGCGCTGATGCTCGATCCCGACGATGCCTCCATCTATGCCATTGATGCCGATAAATACACCTTCGATCGTGCCCATCGCGGCTGGATTGCCAACTATGACTTCAACGTGAGTGGTAATGTGAACGACCGATTCTACTGGGGTCTTACCGTTGGTGTGAAGGATGCCAATTATCGCGGTTATAGCGAGTATGGTGAAAGTCTGGTCGACAAGAATGGCTCCTGTGGCTCTGTCGTGGTTGGCGACAGTCGGAAGATTCGTGGTACAGGTCTCGATCTCACCGCAGGTATCATCGTGCGTCCTATCGAGGAGTCGCCCTTCCGCTTCGGCTTGTCTATCAAGACACCTACCTGGTATGATCTCACATCTAGCAACAGTACTTTGATGGAGAATTATTCCGACTATGGTGCCTGGGATGAAGGCAAGAGCAATGAGTCCTACGACTTCAAGTACTATACCCCTTGGGAGTTTGGCGTGAGCCTTGGTCATACCATCGGCAATCAGGTGGCTCTCGGTGCCGGCTACATGTTTTCCGACTACAGCGCCTCTAAAAACCGCGTGAACAAGGGTGACCGCTACTGGTACGACGATTATGGCTATTCGCCTTCTTATACCGACGAGCCGATGGAGCGCAACACCGAGCGTTCGCTGGAAGGTGTGCATACCCTCAAGGCTGGTATCGAGGTGAAGCCTGTACCCGAGTTTGGTGTACGTCTGGGTTACAACTACGTATCCGCCGCCTACGATAAGAGCGGTGTCCGTGATATGACCCTCGATTCGCCGGGCGTGTCCTATGCCTCTACCACCGACTATGTGAACTGGGGCGACACCCATCGCGTCACCTGTGGTCTGGGCTTTAAGACTGGTGGATTCAACGTCGACCTGGCCTATCAGTACAGCACCACGAAGGGCGATTTCTATCCCTTCCAGCCCTATGCAGGTTCCGGCAGCGTAGGTGTCAGCGAAGTCAAGAACAACCGTCATCAAGTGTTGCTCACGCTGGGTTATACATTCTGACGATTGGCAAATCAGAATAAAAACTGAATATCCATGCGGCTTTATGTAAATAAGACCGCATTTTTTTGTTTATTCGCCTAAAAAGTAGTAACTTTGCGGGCAATTTAATAATCAAATCGTCAATCGGAAATAGTTAAATTGTAAAATAGTCAAATAGTCAAATGAAAAAGCTTTTATTAGGAGACGAGGCGATTGCCCAGGGTGCACTCGATGCAGGACTGAGTGGCGTCTATGCCTATCCAGGCACTCCTTCAACGGAGATTACGGAGTATATCCAGGACTCTAAGCTCGCCAAGGAGCGCGGTGTGCACAGCCGCTGGTCGACCAACGAGAAAACGGCTATGGAGGCTGCTCTCGGTATGTCGTATATGGGTAAGCGTGCACTTGTTTGTATGAAACATGTTGGTCTGAACGTCTGTGCCGATCCCTTTGTGAATTCAGCCATGACCGGTACCAACGGCGGACTGATCGTGCTCGTGGCCGATGACCCCTCGATGCACTCGTCGCAGGATGAGCAGGACTCCCGTTTCTACGGTAAGTTTGCCATGATTCCCACACTCGAGCCCAGTTCGCAGCAGGAGGCCTACGACATGATGGCCTTCGCCTACGAGCTCTCTGAGAAGATGCACCTGCCCGTGCTGATGCGCGTCACCACCCGTATGGCCCACAGCCGTGCCGTCGTTGAGGTCGTTGACGAGCCGCGTCCGCAGAACGAATTGAACTACGATGCCCAGGCCTCTAACTGGGTGCTGCTGCCTGCTTTTGCCCGCAAGCGCAATGTCGTGGTTACTGGTCAGCAGCCCGTGCTCGAACAGATGGCCGTCGAGAGCCAGTACAACAAGTATATCGATGCCCCCGACCATCAGCTGGGTATCATCGCCAGCGGTATTGCCTACAACTATCTGATGGAGTGCTATCCCGACGGTTGTCCTTACCCCGTGCTGAAGATCTCGCAGTATCCCATTCCGAAGCAGCTTATCCGCCGCATGACCGACGATTGCGAGTATGTGCTGATTGCTGAGGAGGGTCAGCCCTTCATCGAGGATCAGGTGCGTGGCGTCATGCCTGGCAATGCTGTCATCAAGGGTCGTCTCACGGGCGAACTGCCACGTACGGGTGAACTCAATCCCGACTGTCTGAAGAAGGCTCTCGGCATCGAGAGCAGCGAGAACTATGCTCCCTGCGAGGATGTCACGCCGCGTCCGCCTGCACTCTGTCAGGGCTGCGGTCACCGCGATGTCTATACCGCCCTCAACGAGGTGCTGAAGGAATATCCCAATGCCCGCGTGTTCGGTGATATCGGTTGTTATACGCTTGGTTTCCTGCCGCCGTATAAGGCCATCCACTCTTGTGTCGACATGGGTGCCTCGATCACGATGGCCAAGGGTGCCTCTGATGCCGGCCAGTGGCCCGCAGTAGCCATCATCGGCGACTCTACCTTCACCCACTCGGGTATGACGGGTCTGCTCGATGCCATCAACGAGAATGCCGACATCACCGTGATCATCTCCGACAACCTGACCACCGCCATGACGGGTGGACAGGATTCTGCCGGTACCAATAAGTTCGAGGCTATCTGTAAGGGTCTGGGTCTCTCCGAGGATCATCTGAAGGTGGTGAACCCCATCCCCAAGAACATGCCCGAGATCACACAGGCCATCCGCGAAGAGATCAACTATCACGGAGTGAGTGTCATCATCCCGCGTCGTGAATGTATGCAGACGCTCCAGCGCCACCTCAAGCAGAAGAAGGCCGCACAGAAGTAATAATTTGGCACGGATTTCACGGTCTAAATAAACAGAACAGTATGAAAACAGATATTATACTTTGCGGCGTAGGAGGACAGGGTATCCTCTCTATCGCCACCATCATCGGCGAGGCAGCCATGAAGGAGAACCTCTATATCAAGCAGGCCGAGGTACACGGCATGTCGCAGCGTGGCGGTGATGTACAGTCTAACCTGCGCATCTCCAGCAACCCCATCGCCAGCGATCTCATCCCCCTGGGCGGTGCCGACGTCATCATCTCGATGGAACCCATGGAGGCGCTGCGCTACCTGCCGTTCCTCTCAAAGGACGGTTGGATCATCACTTCGAGCGCACCTTTCGTCAATATTCCAAACTATCCTGATATCGAGAAGATTAAGAGCGACTTGGACAGTATCAAGAACGTCATCGTGCTCGACATCGAACAGGCAGCGAAGGATAATGGCGTACCCCGCTCGGCCAACGTCATCCTGCTGGGTGCTGCCCAGAAAGCGCTGGGTATCGAGTACGATAAACTCGAGGATGCCATCCGCCGTGTTTTCGGCCGTAAGGGTGAAGCCATCGTCGAGGCAAACATCAAGGCGCTGGCCATCGGCCGTGAGGCTCAGAAATGATTAATTGGTACGGATTCCACGGCTTTCTTCGAGAGTCACGGCTAAAAATTGAAAGCCGTTTCCGCTCGGCTATGTCGTTTGGCTCGTCCAAGAATCCTTGAAATCCGTGCCTAAAATAACAATTCAATGGAAACACCAATTAAGAAAGAAATCGTCGACGGCCTTGTGGCCGATCTTGGCATTAAGGACTTTGCCAAGGCCACCATCCGCGAGGTGAAGCAAGTAGCCGCCAAAGCAGAGAAAGCGAGTGGGGTAGAGTTCATCAAGATGGAGATGGGTATTCCTGGACTCCCTGCTGCCAAGGTAGGTGTCGATGCGCAGATCAAGGCGCTCCAGGACGGCATCGCCCATTCCTATCCTGATATCCAGGGCGCTCCAGTACTCAAGGAGGCAGCCTCGCAGTTCGTCAAGGCCTTCATCGGCATCGATATCGCTCCCGAGGGCTGTATTCCCGTGAGCGGCTCAATGCAGGGCACCTTCGCCTCGTTCCTCACCTGTTCACAGCGCGACAAGTCGAAAGATACTGTGCTCTTCATCGATCCTGGTTTCCCTGTGCAGAAGATGCAGCTCGAGGTGATGGGCGTGAAGTATCAGACCTTCGATGTCTATGACTATCGCGGCGAGAAACTCGGCCACAAACTCGAGGGCTATCTCAAGCAGCGCAACATCTGCGCCATCGTCTACTCTAACCCCAACAACCCCTCGTGGATTTGTCTGCGTGAGGAGGAACTGGAGACCATCGGTAAGCTGGCCACCAAGTACGATGCCATCGTGATGGAGGATCTCGCTTATTTTGCCATGGACTTCCGCAAGGATCTCTCCACACCGTTCCAGCCCCCTTATCAGGCCACTGTTGCCCGCTATACCGACAACTACATGCTGCTCATCAGCGGCTCCAAGGCCTTCAGCTATGCTGGAGAACGTATCGGTGTCACTTGTATCTCCGACAAGCTGTTCCACCGCCATTTCGACGACCTCTCCGAGCGCTATCAGGGTCTGCCCTTCGGTCCCGTCTTCTCCACGCGTATGCTCTATGCCCTGAGCAGCGGTACCAGCCACAGCGCCCAATATGCGATGGCCGCCATGCTGAAGGCTGCCTACGAGGGCCGTTACGATTTCCGCAGCGAGATCAGCGTTTATGGCGATCGTGCCCACAAACTGAAGGAGATCTTCTGCCGTCATGGTTTCTATGTGGTCTACGACAAGGATCTCGATGAGCCCATCGCCGACGGCTTCTACTTCACGATCGGCTATCCCGGCATGACCTCTGGCCAACTCGCCCATGAACTGATGTACTATGGCGTCTCAGCCATCTGCCTGATCACCTGCGGCTCCGAACAGGAAGGCCTCCGCGTCTGCACCTCCTTCATCGAGGACCACCAGTACGCCCTCCTCGAGCAGCGCATGCAGATCTTCGAGGCCAATAATCCCCGCTAAAGAAGATTCCCCTCTCGGCTTCTGGCTTCCCCGCCGCAAACGCCTCCCCGCCGGAGTCTCTTTTCCGCCGCATTGCCTCTCGCTGGGGTCTGGCACTGACGTAAAGTCGCTTGCGACTTTCTCGTCAGGTCCTGACCCCAGCGAGAGGCTCCGCCGTAAATACCCCTAGTATGATTCCCCATCGCAATCGCCGTTGCATCTTCATTGCATCGGCAAAGGTACGAAGAAAAACCGACGCCAGTAAATTTAAGCACAAAAAAGGCACGCAAAAAAGCACGCTGCTATTTCTTAGGCTTTTAAAAATCTAGATTAACCCTTTTAGGGCATTTCAAGTGATTCCAAATCAATCGTAAGCCGAATACCAATCCACTTACGAGAAAGCCCCCTTCCGTTTACGACTGATTCATGTTTGGAAAGAGCCGGATTCGATAGCGCATATTTTCTGCATGGAAATATAAATTGTATTTTTAATATCGAATTTATACTGGTTCAGTGGTTCACTGGTTCAGTTAAAAAAATCCTATTTATTTGCTCACTTTTATTTCATATTTATATATATTTATATATATATATAAATATGATGTTAACTTGTAATTGTTAATTAGAAGTTTTAGAACTGAACCATTGAACCATTGAACCAGTAAATTCACTTCTGAATGTTAGATGATTTTAAAGAATAACGCCAATTAAGCTGAATGCGCCGTCATAACGCAATTAGTGCCCGCCATCTCGGCGAGCACTAATTGTTTTCTAAACCATAATAACTAAAACAAACAACAATACAATATGAAACAAACTAACCAACTTATGTATGAATCTTAAAACTGTATGTGATTTCGCTTAATCACGATGCAAAGGTACGACGAAAAACGCCTCGTTCCAAAGATTATGGCAAAATCTTCCTCGACTTGTTGCGACAAGGGGAATGATTAGCGACAGAGTAGGGGGATTGGGATCTTGCGTGTCGCAAATGGGCGCTAAAACTTTACTTCGGGGCCTGACCCCAGAGGCAAAACTTTACTTTGGGGCCTGACCCCAGAAGTAAGTTTTTGGCCAGATGTTTGCAGATTTCGGCAAGAATTCGTATCTTTGCAGCATGATGAAGAAACTGTTACTTGTTGTGTTGGTGTGCCTGTGTGGTTCTGGAGCAACCGCACAGGGTTATAGACCGTATCTGACGGTTGGTAAAGAGAGTGTGAAGTTTCAAGGAGGTTACTCTGACTTGCTGGATCCTGGTTCCGCATTCAAGATAGGGGCAGGCTGCTATGTGCCTCTTATCAATGATGTGGAGTTTTACATCGTTCCTGAACTGTCGTATTCTTCCTTTAAGTTCGAAGATCATGACTGGATACCGCGTGCCCAGACTTTCCGCTATAGTCAGATCCACTTGCCAATAGTAGCCGACTATTGTATCAAGTTCACCGATATGGTAACACTGGATTTAGGTACGGGACCATTCGTAAGCTATGGCTTTGGGAAGGATGCCATCGATAAGGGACATATGGGCCATTGGAACACAGGCGTTGCGCTCCTTGCCAGTCTGCGTGTCTATTTCCTGAAGGTTGGCTTCTCGTACGATATCGGTTTGGTCGACATCCGCCGATATGGGACTTATGACGATTCGAAGGAAAGACTCTCCATGCTGGGTCTAAGCTTCGGCATCTGTATATAATAAGTGCCCGCCACGATGGCGAGCACTATGAAGTTCCGAGCGGAAGGTGAGGGATTCAAACCCCCGATACCCGAAAGGGGTATACCGGATTTCGAGTCCAGCGCGATCGATCACTCTGCCAACCTTCC
>OCTX012169506.1_pt1 | contig 12565 bp, 7 predicted proteins | sample 1539691 | NCBI WGS metagenome assembly OCTX01 (sample SAMN02144231, study PRJEB22623) | gut metagenome | biome: sheep rumen | host: Ovis aries | place: New Zealand
TTCCTTATCGTATCCATACTTCACCGCGCCCGCGAAATCCGGGTCATACCAGCCGACGCGATTCGTCTCCGGCACATCCGCTTCTGTAGGTGGAAGTGGTCTGTCGAGAAGCAGTGTACGCCCTTCAGGGATATCAATCTTGCCCGATCCAGAATAGACGCCTATCGCTTGAATTTCTTCACACTCGTCATCCGTCTCGGTATAGCCCGATCCTGTCATATTACCAAGGAAAACCGTCCCTGCCGAACCGTGAGCCATCGCGCCTGGCACATTCCACTGCGTACAGAAGACGCCCCACTTTTCTGCCAAGTAGCGTTCGCACGCCGTTCTCTCCTCAACAGTCGGCTTCTCGTCGAAAAAGATAACCTCGGCGTAGTTCTGCCCGCCGCAGCTGGACTCACCGCTATTCGCATCCATAAGCCCCAGGCCATTGACAACTGTATTGGTCGCCGACATGTCGATCGAAAGAATCTGCCAGCCTCCGCTTGGCTTTGCTACTTTAGGATCTGCTATTAGTCCGTCGACATGCATGGAATAGCCGTCTCTGCTAGTCCATGCATTGTCGATTCCATTCAGTCGGACAAACGAACCGTTTCCAGGGGTTTGATTGCCGTCAGTGCCGATTACTGCGTTGCCTCCGCCATTCTGCGAACCGAAGACCATGATGGCATACTTGGCCTGAATCGTTGCGTATTCACCAGAAGAAGGCAGCGATTCACCTCCTATGTCAGCGCTGCTCCAAAACCTAAGCCGTCGGTTTTCGCCAGCGCTCTTAGTGGTGCCATCCGAATTATAGCCGGCACCAGACATCGATGTGCCACGCGTTCCGCAACAGAGATAGCTCAACCCGTTCAATCCGTTCGTCACAATGTACGGCAGCGTCTGTACATGATACGCATTTTTTGCCGCTGTGCTGCCAGATGTCCATATACGCCTGTTGTAGAGAGACATCGTAGACCCTTCGACCTTATCCTTCATGCCGATGATGAGCTGATGGCCATTGAACTCGTTCTTTGCGTTGACCCAGTTTCCGCCCCAGCCGGACGGATCGAACGAGAACGGCACGAGCGTCGACTCATCCGAAGCGTCGAACCAGTGCGAAACCTTCTGTCTCCAGGCATCAGTGGTCGCTACAACAGGATAAGCATCATCGTCTACAGGAATCACAAGTGCCGTCGAAGCTGCAGCACGATATGTAACTCCGCGGAAACGCGTAAAGGGGGTTGTCGTCCCTTCCGGCTTGAACTGAATTTCACCCTTGCCCCTGATATTTGAAAGGCACCTCATGCTTTGGCTCTTGGCATTGGCGAACTTCACTGTTGCGCCAACACCGAGCAGCTCAATGTCAAAGCGACCTGTCGGAGCTGTCTGAGGCGTATAGGAAAGGCCGTCTGCCGCGAGCGCTGCAGGTTTGAAAGAGAAGGAACGTCCGGGCGAAACCCGCACATGGCATCCGTCCGGAAGCGCATTAGCCGTAAGCGCTATGACATCAAACTTATCGACCGCAAAAGAGTTCCCGTCACGAATCGGCGCAGAGTCCGCGTTCGTATCGCAGGCGAGAGCGATTGTAGCATTCTTTTCTATACTGACATTGCAGGTTGACGGCAACTTGCGCACTGTCGACTTTAGACGCAGCAACAGGCCGCTTGCACCTGAAGCAGTAAAGGTCATATCGCCAATATCGCAAAGCGGTCCTGTGGAAGGCATGAGCATCGTATCAGTGTCAACCGATGCGCGGTCAACCGACACCTGCTTGAAACCTTCGACCACAAGTGAGCCGCCTTCTACCGCACGAATGCCTGATACGAAACGCAGACGTCCATACTTTGACCCCTCTGGAAATGTCACGCGCACAACGCCGCCCGAAACAACGAGATGCGGATAGAATGCAACATCCTTCCCCCCAGTCGTCGCTGGGAAACTGAGGGTCGCTCCTGACGCAGCAACGATTATCGCACCTTCCTTGGCATCCCCGTAATCGGAGGTCGCCAGGTTCTTGGTCTCGTTCTCATTTATTGTCACCGTTGCGGCGGCGGACGCGAAGAGCGAGGCCATTGCGAAGAGTGTTGCAAGCATGTGGTGTTTCATGGAGTCTCCCCTTTAAGTGTTTTGACAAGTGAATTATAGCATAAGCCCCGCCGCTCCTGCCATCTAGCCCAAAGGCTAGGGGTCGCTCGCGCGCGTGCGACCTCGATAATATGGTATAATGTCGCCATGACACTTTCTGCGCTTCTTCTGGCGGCGGCGATCGACAACGTTGCCGAACTGCGTCAGTCGGTCTGGAACGCCGACCGGTCGGACGCGACTTTCGCCGTGACTTGTTCCGTAACCGCCGTCGCAAAGGCTTCTCACGACCTCTCGTGCTGGGTCGTAGACGAGACTGGCTGCGGCTATCTGCGCACGACAAACTCTGTTCCGCTTCAGGCAGGCGGACGCTATTTTCTGCAAGGACACGTCGGCGCGGACAAGTTCGGATGGCTTCGCGCGTTCATCGACAGCGCCGCGCCGCTCGGCGCGGGCCGCGTCCCGGCGCCTGTCGCAGCCACGCCTGAACAACTAAGCGACGAAACTTTCGACGGGCGTCCGGTCGTCATGCGCGGAACAGTTGTCGATATAGTCCATGACGAGATCGATCCCGCCTGGCGCTTCCTTCTCATGAGAACCGCGACTGCGCCCTTCTTCGCGGCGGTGAGTGTCGGGCGCGACGCATCGCTCGATCATCTCCTCGGCGCGACAATCTCGGCAAAAGGAATCGCGACAGTTCTGCCGGACGGCGCAAAGCGCAAGTTCCAGACGCCGCAGCTTACGGTGACAGATACGGCGGACATCACCATAGACATCCCGGCCGACGACGATCCGCGACACGCGCCGCCTATTCCCGACAGTCCTCAGCCGGGCGTGGAGAACATACGCTACAGATCGGTCGCGGCGCTTTCGCGCATGGGGCGACGACGGGTCGAGGGCTGCGTCATAGCGGCGTTCAACGAGGGGCGCGAAGTCCTGGTAAGAACAGACGGCGACCAGATTGTAGGCCTTGCGCTGGCAGAAGGCGAAAAATCACCGTCCTGGGGCGAGCGCGTGATTGCGGCCGGCTTCCCGGAGACGGATCTGTTCATCATTATTCTTACCAAGGCGCGGCTCGCTCCTGCGCATGGCACGGCGCTTGCAACGGGACCTGCCGTGACGCTTTCGGAGGATTTCGACATGGCGACCGTCCTGCGTGACATATGCGCAAAAGGCCTGGCTGTAAGACTGCGCGGACGTGTCGTAGACGTCGATGAAGGTGTTTTCGCCGTCGCATTGGGCGGACGCCTGGTGCGCGTCGACGCAAGCGCGCTCGCGCCTTCGCCGGGAGCCGTCGGCATCGTTCGCGGGTGCGAAGTGTCGGTAGCGGGGACGTGCGTGCGCAACACTTCGCGCACATCGCACTGGAGCGCCTTTCCTCACACCGAAGGTTTCACGGTCGCGCCGCGCGTCGCGACCGACCTGCAGATTCTTCGCTGTCCGCCATGGTGGACAACCGGGCGTCTCCTTACGCTGATAATCGCGCTCGGCCTCGCGCTTCTCGGTGCGGCTGTCTGGAACAGGGAGCTAAGGCGTCTCGCCGAGCGGCGGGGGCGCCAGCTCTTGAAAGCCGAAATAGGCAAGGTGGCGTCGGAACTGCGCGTGGACGAGCGCACGCGGCTGGCCGCAGAAATCCACGACGCGGTATCGCAGACCATCACAGGCGTGTCGTTTCAGATCGACGCTGTCGAAAGGACGTTCAGCACAGACCGCGACGCGGCGGCGAAATTCCTCGCCATAGCGCGGCGGGCGCTGCAGTCGTGCCGCGAGGACCTGCGCCGCTGCCTGTGGGATCTGCGCAGCAACACTCTTGCCGAGGCCGACTTCGCCGACGCCGTCCGGCGGACCGTCCGGCCGTGGTCCGACGACGCCAAGGTGACGGTGCGTTTCGCAGTGCCGCGTGCAAAGTTGAGCGACTCGACGGCTCACGCTGTCCTTTCAATCGTGCGCGAACTCGTCGTCAACGCCGTCCGACACGGGCGGGCGCGGCACGTGTGGATCGCCGGCGAGCACCGCGAAGGCAGAATACGCTTCTCGGTGAGGGATGACGGATGCGGATTCGATCCTGCGACGTGTCCGGGGCCGAAAGAGGGGCATTTCGGGCTTCAAGGAGTGAAGGAGCGCGCCATTCGCGTCGGAGGGTCGGTCAAGATAGAGAGTGCGGCAGACACAGGAACGAAGATCACAGTGGAGATGGGCAGATGAACCAGGCGAAGAAGACGACTGTTCTGCTGACAGACGACCACGCGGTCGTGCGGATGGGACTTGCGGCTATAATCAATCTGGAAAGCGACCTCGCTGTATGCGGCGAGGCCGAGGACGGCGCAACGGCGGCGCGCCTCGCCGGAGAGCTGCGCCCGGATGTCATCGTGATGGATTTCAGAATGCCCGGCATGGACGGCGCGGAGGCGACAGCCGCCGTTCTGCGCGCGTCGCCCGGCTCGCGCGTTCTGATTCTCACGACCTACGGAACTTCGGCGGAGATCGCGCGCGCGCTCGACGCCGGCGCGACAGGCGCGGTGACAAAGGACTTGTCCAACGCCGCACTCGCCGACACGATCCGCGCGACGGCGCGCGGCGAACGCCGCCTTTCGCCGGAAATCGCGGCGACAATAGAGGACGCCGAGCACGAAATCGCTCTGACGCCGCGTCAGCGCCAGGTGCTCGATTCGATCACGCGGGGGCTTTCCAACGACGACATAACCAAAATGCTCGGCATTTCCAAAAGCCGCGTCAAACAGCACTTGAACGAGGTGTATAACAAGCTCGGCGCCGCAAACCGCGCCGAAGCCGTCGCTATCGCCATGCGCCGCCAGCTGCTTAAAGTCTAGCCCCGCCGCCGGTTGACTCGCGGATGACGAGCGCGGTGTCGAGGAGAATCTTGCGCGGCTGCAGCAGAGGATTCGCCATCCGCTCCATGAGAGTCCTGAACGCAGTGTCGGCCAGCTCGCGGCATGGCTGTTTCATGGATGTAAGGCGCGGCTTCATCCGCGCCGCTTCCCGCACATCGTCGAATCCGGCAAGCAGAATATCCCCGGGGATGCGCACATGCAGCTTCTTGAGCGTCTTTGCGAGAATCAAGGCGGCGATGTCGTTCGAGCAGACAATCGCGTCCGGGCAAAACTTCTCAAGCGCGGAAGCGACCGCCTTGACATCATCCGGCTCGGCCACGATCGTGTCGCAGCGACACCATCCGCGCGCGCGACGGACTTCCGTTTCCACCCCGGCGAAGCGCGTCCGGACGCTGTCCGCGCACAACCTCCTGAAGAGGCAGCATATGCGTCTCGCGCCGACTTCCATAAGATGGGCCGCCATCTTGCGCCCAGCGTTGAAGTTGTCGATCGACACGACATCATACCTGCTTCGCTCCGGCGGCGGGGCAATATCGTAGTCAACGAGCACAACCGGGATATGCGCCTTGTCGAGCATGTCCGCGATGATGCCGTTGAGACGATCGGCGTTCTCGGAGAAACCTACAGGCTGCATGATCACGCCTGCCACCCCCAGCGCGACGAAATGCCGTGCAAGCCGCTCCGCCTGACGGTCCCTCTTGCTGTGATTCACCGCAAAAATGTCGCCCACAACAGGTTCCATCCCCGCTTCCTGGCAGTTGTTCACAAGCCCGTCCATCACGGCGGTGAAGAAGTCCGAATCGGCGGTTCCAGGTATTGCGAGCCCTATTTTCCGGTTCTTCTTCAAGACGAACGTCCTGGAGCCTTTTATGGAAGCGACGAGGCCCTGTCTCTTCAGCTCCGCCACGCTGCGCACAGCGCTGGGGCGCGACACGCCGAAACGCTTCATGATTCTGGTGAGGCTCGGGAAGGAATCGGGCTTGGCATAAACCCCTGCGCTGATTTCTTTGCACAATGTCGTGGCTATCGACAGATAATCCGGGGCTTCGATCAGCGCTGCACCTTTTTTCATGTTCGCTCGACCTTTCTTTTGAAGAGGCTCTTGCGACTGTCGCTCACGGACGCCCCCTCCTTGACCGCCACCCTGCGGCCAGAGTCAGAGCCACAGACAGCACGGCGACGCCGATCCAGAACACTGCGAGCCAGTCAAGCGTCCAGCCGTTCGCAAACGTGTGGCCGACGAGCGTCGCAGAACCGTCTTCCGCGCGTTTTACAAGATAGCCCGAGATGATGGACTGCAGCCCGGCGCCTATGTAGTTGCCCATTCCCGCTATGCCGAGCGCGGCGCCGGCGGCGCACTTCGGCACAAGGTCAACCGCCATAAGTCCGCCGAGGAACGTAAGCAGAATGCCGACGGCGAGACCGAAGAGAACCATCGCCGTCATGTCAAGCCAGGGATGTCTGCCGGGCGTCAGCATGAAGAGCGAAAGCGCCGTGACGTTCATGACGCCGGCCAGCACCGCCAGCTCGCGCCTGCTCGACTTGAAGAATCGGTCGGAGATGATGCCCGAGAGCGCCGACGAAACCGCGCCCACGACCGAGTTTATAGACACGACGGCCGCCGCCCCGGCCTCGCTGTAGCCTTTCTTGACCTGAAGAAAGAACATGCCCCAGTCTATCACCGCGTACCGGCTCGCCGCAAAGAATCCGCCGGCAAGCGCTATGAGCCACACGGCGGACGACGTAAGCGCGATGCGCTGTCCGCCGGAAGTATCGACCTTCGCCTCGGCAGCGTCCACCGGCACCGGCGGCAGACCTTCGTCCTCCGGCGAGTTGCCGAAGAACAGCCATGCGGCCGAGATGCCGACGAGTCCGAAAGCGGCCGCACCCCAGAAACAGCTCCTCCACGCCCAGTCGGGGCCGAACGCCCTGCCGACCCATACGACTATCCCGGCCGAAAGAACATATGCGAGGACTTCGCCGAGATTGTTCGAGCAGCTCCATATGCCGTAATACGTCCCGCGCCGATCCTTCGGCCACCAGCGCGAGAGCGCGACGACGCAGCACGGCGCGCCGGAGGCCTGCGCGAACCCGTTCACGAACCACACGACGGCGAGCATAAGAGCGGGTATGTGGAAGCCGACGATAAGATTCGCAAGCGCCGAGACGAAAAGACCGAGCATGATGTACTTCTTCACGTTCACCCTGTCGGCTATGAAACCGTTCACCACCTTGCCGATCGCATACGCGAAAAGCATGGCCGACCCTACATAGCCGATCTCCGCAGGCGAGTAGGCCCCCTGCTCGATCATCCCCTTCTTCGACGCCGAAAACGCGAGGCGGCACACATAGAATATCGCATATACGAACAGCATCGCGCCGACCTGCCGTATGCGCGCCCTGGCATAACGGTCCATTTTCATCGCCGGAACCTCGCCGCGAAGTCTCCGCCGGGCGCCAGTCGCACCTTGAGCGCGGCGATGCACACCGCTTTGCAGATACAAGTCATGACTAATCCTTCTTTCTGTGGCCTGCCGACCACCAGGGGAGCGGCCGACACAAACATTATAACAAATATCCCGACTCTGCGACAGACTGGTTTTAACCAGTTTGTTCCTGAACGAAAGCCGCTGTGCCGCCGCGACGGCGCAACAGCCCGCGATCACTTCACCCGCACCTCGCAGCGCCCGCGCACGACCTTGAAATCTTTGCCTTTGCCGCAGCGTGTGCCGATCACGAGGAAGTATTTGCCGCTCGGCGGCGTCTTGTCGAACACAAACTGCGCATCGCTGTTGGTGGACGCCAGCACGCGGGCTTTTGCGACTTTCTCTGTTCCGTGCTTTTTTCTCTTCTCAAGCCACACACCCTCGTCCGCGCGCCCTGCAACGATCGGAAAGCCATACCCGACGGCCAGCATTTTGTGCCCGGCAGCTACAACGCCGGCCTTGTTTTCATCCATATCCGTCACGCCCAGCACCGAAATGCGGCAGGGCGAGAGCGAGTTCACGGGAGTAAGCTTTTTCTTCAACCCCATCATGAGCGGACGCCGCGCTTTGACCGCACCGCGAATAAAAAGTCCCTCGGCCGACGGATCGACATCGCGCGCCGAAAGCGTCCCCGACAGGCGCGGATAGAACGAGGCGAGCCCGAGATTCACCTGACACCCCTGCCCGAGGGCGGATAGAATCCCCTCCTCGATCTCCATTATCATCTGCTTGAATACGACGGGCTTGTAAGACGAGCGGTCCGCCAGCCAGTTGGCGAACTGCTCGACATTCATGATGCCGGACAGTTCCAGCGTGGTCTGAAACTTTCCCTCGCGGGCTGTCCGCCTGGTGATTACTTTAATATCCTTACTCTCATTCATCAGTCTTTTTCCTTTCTTTTCGGCGACTTTCGACGCCATTGCTGCCGTGATTCGACCTCCCCCCGGCAGTGACCCGACCCCAGCCCCCCCTGTGTCGCGACCTCCTGCCTGCGGTGACCCGAACAAAGTGGTTAGCATTATACCATAAATTGGTTAGCCACTTCAACCAACTGGTTAGCAAATTGGCTCAATTTGCTAACCAATTTGTTCGAGTCATCGAGGGGAGACATTCGAGTCATCGGGGGGAGACATTCAAGTCACCGGGGGGAGACGATCAAGTCATCGGAGGAAGAGGGTCAAGTCATAGCCTTGCGCAAACTCCCGCCGCGAGTTCGCGCATCGTGTTGACATACGGACCAAGACCCGTCGCACCGCCGTCGACAGCGGATTTCATCTAACTTCCGGGCGTATTCTGCGCGCGGCCTTTTCGCGGGCGAAGCGGCGGGACTTCATCACCATGCGGCAGACGCGCGCCGCGCTCGTGCGCACGGCATCGACCGTCAAGTTGTCGCCGTCTTCCGCACGCACGGCGAGCATGACGCCAAAGCCTTCCTTCGCAGCTTTGCGATCGATTTCGCCGCGGTCGGAGGGCATCTTAACGTCGTTGCCGGCCGCAAGCTCTCGCCAGAGAGGAACCGTCGTCCACCAGTCCGTCATCGTGACTCCGTCAAAACCCCATTCATCGCGCAGTATGCCGGTGACAAGCCCGTAGTGTTCGCCGCAGTTGTAGCCGTTGATCCCGCTGTAGGCCGTCATTATCGCCCACGGCTTCGCCTCTTTGACGGCGCGCTCGAATCCGCGCAGGTATATCTCGCGGAACGCCCGCTCGCCGACGATATCCTTCTCGTATCTGCGAGTCGCCTCGCGGTTGTTTCCGGCGAAGTGCTTGAGCGTCGCGCCCACGCCGCGGGACTGCACGCCCTTGACGTATTCCGCCGCCGACACGCCAGAGACGAGCGGATCCTCGCTGAAATACTCAAAGTTGCGCCCGCACAACGGATGGCGGTGTATGCAGAGACCCGGCGCGAGGAGAATATCGAAGTCCGTCTCCGCCGCCTCGGCACCCAGGGCATCGCCGACTTCCCGCACCAGCGCGGGGTCGAAGGACGACGCCAGCAGCGCCGCGCACGGGAAATACGTAGACTCGATGGAGCGGCGTATCCCTGCGGGACCGTCACATGTCTGCGCAGCCGAAATGCCGAACTTCGCCAGTGCGCCGATCGAACCCGTGCCGTTTGGATCGACCCTCGGATGCCCGTAGCAGAGGAACAGCATCTCATTGAGCGTCATCTGGTCGAGGAGCTGGTCCATCGTCGCCTTTCCGTCGGCGACGTCGTACAGCGTGACGGACGGCGTTTCCACGGGCTCCTTGCGGACCTTACCCTTCCCGAGTCGCCCGGGACGCGTCGGATATGCAAGCGGCACGGCAGCATATGAGCCGTCCGCCCGCAGCCTGCGCGCCAGCGTATCGGTCCTCAACTTGAAGCCGGGCGTCTCCAGCACTTCCGGCGCTGCGACCGTGAAGCTCCCGACCGGCACGACATCGCGCACCGAGCCGCCGACGAGAACCGTGTACTCGCCCTGGTCGAGAACCCAAGCGCCGAGATGCCCGCTCGCACCTTCGTCGTCGAAATACGCGAGGTCGCGCTTTGCGAAGGAAAGCGTCAGCTCTTCGCTCTCGCCAGGATCGAGGAGCTTCGTCTTCGCGTATGCGCGCAGTTCGATCGCCGGATGCTCCGCCTTCCCGCCCTTATGCGACGTATAGCAGAGGACCGACCGCTTGCCGGCGACCTTACCGGTGTTCGTGACGCGGACGGTTGCAAATGTTGCCATTGTGGAAGTGTTGCCAGTTCCAATATCCAATGCCAATCGATCATTGGCGACATTGGCATTGGCAACATTTTCACGTTGGCAGCATTCCAAGGCTTCAACCTTCCAATCCGTGTAGCTCAGCCCGTGCCCGAACGGATATACGACCTTCTCCTTCGCGCCGGGGATTGTCTCGAAATAGCGGTAGCCGACGAAAATGTCGTCTTCGTACGGCACGGCACCGCGATAGTCCACAAAGCCGCTGTCACTCGGCCAGTCGCGGACAGCGCGCGCCAGCGTGCTTGCAAGGCGTCCGGAGGGATTGATCTTTCCCGAAACGATGTCGCCGACAGCCGCACCGCCTTCGCCGCCCGGATACCATGTCCACAGAATCGCACCCACCGTCGGATCTTCCGCCAGCGGCGAGAGGTTGATCGCGTGCCCGCTGTTGCACACGACGACGATTTTCGCGAATCCGGCAGACTTGATTCCGGCAAGCGTCTCGCGCTCCTTCTCCGAAAGGTCGAACCACGATTCGCTGTTGTCGCGTCCCTCCCTGGACGCGCGCTCGATGATCATGACGGCCGCCTCGCGGCTCTGCGGATCAAGGACGAATCCCGCCTCTTTCAAACCGGAGGGAATGTCCACAACGCGGACGGCCTTTACGTCCGACGAACCGCCGCCGCCGGCGCGATACTTTCCGGTAATGTCGAAGAGCGCGATCTTTCCGCCCTGAGCGAGCGGCAGCGTTCCGTTTTCGTTCTTCAGCAGCACCATGCTCTCCGCCGCCGCGCGGCGCGAAAGCGCGGCGCCTTTCGCGACCGTCGCTTCGTCGAGCTCCTGCCCGAATACGGTTGCCGCTACTGTCATCGCCACAACCATCAGTGCGTTTCTAGTCTTCATTTGCCTTTTCTCATGTTTGAATGAAGTACACAATTTCATATTCAATCGCTCCTTTCTCGCTTCACGCTTTACACTCTCACTGTTGTTCCAATCGTCTTGCCCTTGGTGCCAAGGCTGCTGACAGGCCTGACGGCGATGGTCAGCTTCTTCCCTGCGGGGAGTTCGGCGGCGGGTATTTCGACTTCCGTGATGCCGCGGTTCGGCTCGTGACCGATGCCTGCGTTCGCGCCCTCGAAAAATGCGTTCTTGAAGAGCTTCGCTTTCGGATCGTCTCCTACCACGACTATTTCGTATGCGTAGACGCGTGAATCTGGATTCCCGTCAGCCATGGGGATCTTGATTTTGATCGCCCCATTTGTCCCTTTATCGACGACCAGTTTCGCCTTGTTGCCGAACTGCGGCTCGCCGACAACCTTCTTCAATTCGTCCCGCGAAAACGGATGCGGCTTGAATTCGCCGAGGGGCAGCACCCAGTCGGGGCCAAGCTTGCCTCCCTTGCCAACCTCATGCCGCTCGAACACCACCATGTCATCATACACGTTCACGATCATCGCCTGTCGGGACGGATTCTTAACTTCGCTCCACGCCGTCGAACGGTCGATTTGCTTGATAGTGAGATCACCCTTTGCAAGGCGCTCTTTGCTGTCCAGATAGTTTGCGCCGTCCATGCGGCATGCTCCGACCTGGATTGTCGGAAAGAAACTGAAGCCGAAGTCGCCGAGGAAGATGGTCTTCCAGTCCGCGTTGCTCATGTGCCAGTGTCCGCAGAACGCGACGGCGTTCGTATACTCTCTCAACGCATTGAAAAACGCAAAATGGTTCCGTTCGTGCGAGAGTATGAAGAACGGCCTGGGCCCCTTCAGCGAACATTCCCCGGCCTTGGCGTTCACGAACTCAGCGAGTTTCATCTCGTCCGTTTCCCAATGGCGGCCGAAGAAATGGTAGCCTTTCACCTCTTTGTGCCAGACCTCCTCGTACTTCTCGCCCCAGGTCTGCTCCCAGTGCTTCGGCAGGTCGCCGCACAAGACATGCTTCGCGCGTTCCACAGGGTCCTTCCAGATGTGCGGTGCCCACGCTCCGGCCCCGGCCGCCACGTTTCCGTACAGTTCATGGTTGCCTACGACCAGCAACTTCTCCACTTTGTGGCCGTCCTTCGCCTTGCCATGCGGAAAGAACTTCTCGAAAATGTCGCGGTGGTACTGGATCTCGACGTTCTTGCCGCGATGCGCCGCGTCTCCGAGGTGCATGAACGCGTCGATGTTGCGCTCGCGAAAGAGCTTCATCGCGTTAGTGACGTAAGTGAGCGGAAAGCCGACGTGCGGAGTCACGCCGTCCCCGCCGGACTGCAAGTGCGTGTCGCTTAAAATCCCTACGACGAGGTTCGGCTTCTTCGCTGGCTTCCAGTCCGCAGGCGCGGCAAATAGAGGCGTTCCCGGCAGTGCCAGAAACCCGAGCGTCGCCATCGACTCCTTCAAAAACTCCCGCCTCGCCAGCTCCATCACTCCGTCTCCTTCCTTTCCATCGGCGCGGGGGCGGCCGTTGCGACGCCGCCGGCGAGTTCGACGCGCCA
>OCTX012184634.1_pt1 | contig 12565 bp, 5 predicted proteins | sample 1539691 | NCBI WGS metagenome assembly OCTX01 (sample SAMN02144231, study PRJEB22623) | gut metagenome | biome: sheep rumen | host: Ovis aries | place: New Zealand
ACTCGTTAACTCACACTTAGGCCGCTATGCCGTAGTTACCGTAGCGAAGATTAACAACCTGGAAGAGATAGCACAAGAACTACTGGATCGACGCATGCACTTTAGCGAGTACTCGGCCAATACCATCAACCAGACAGAACTGGTGGCCCTGCTTATCAATATGGGGCGCACATTTGTTGAGGGTATTAACCTGGTGTACCGTAAGATTGAGGGATCGTGCTCTATGCTCATTCTCACTGAGAAGGGTATTATTGCCGCGCGCGACTTTCTGGGCCGCACACCTATCGTTATCGGACAGAAGGATGGCGCCTATGCTGTAAGTAGTGAGACAACCAGTTTCCCCAATCTCGACTATAAGCGTGTAAGAGATCTTGGACCTGGTGAGATTGTATTCCTTACTGCCGATAAGCTGGAAGTATTGCAGGAACCATGGAAACGTGAGCAGATTTGCTCGTTCCTTTGGGTTTACTATGGCTTCCCCGCATCAGATTATAATGGTATTAACGTAGAAAACGTGCGTGAGACCAATGGTAGGATGATGGGTGAGAAGGACGAGACTGAGGTTGACTGCGTTTGTGGTGTGCCTGATTCGGGTGTAGGTATGGCTCTCGGTTATGCCGAAGGTAAGGGCGTGCCCTACAAGCGTGCCGTGCTCAAATATACACCCACTTGGCCCCGTTCGTTCACTCCTGGCAACCAGGAGCGCCGTTCGTTGGTGGCAAAGATGAAGCTGATTCCTAACCCAGCCTTGCTGAAGGATCAGCGCGTGGTGTTCTGCGACGACTCAATCGTTCGTGGCACGCAGCTCAAGGATAATGTCAAGACTTTCTTTGAGTATGGTGCCAAAGAGGTGCATTGCCGTATCTCTTGTCCACCGCTGGTCTATGGTTGTCCATTCATCGGCTTCACCTCTTCCAAGAGCGATATGGAGCTGATCACCCGCCGTATCATCAAGGATTTTGAGGGTGACGATAAGAAGAATTTGGAGAAATATGCCACTACCGATTCACCAGAGTATCAGCGTATGGTTGATGAGATTGCCAAGCGTTTGGGCCTGACCTCGTTGAAGTTTGCTAAGCTTGAGGATCTGGTGAAGAGTATCGGTATGGATAAATGTCGTGTTTGTACACACTGCTTTGATGGCAGTAGCTACTGCCACGAGCATGATCAAGAAGACAATCGTCAGCTTAAGTTAGATTTCTAACTCAGGCCTTCGTGATACAACCATCCTCCAGTCGGATGATATATTCTTCGTCTGTGAGATATTCAATTGCAGCATCGAGTTCGCTTATTGGCAGCTCGATGCTTTTTAATTCGGTAATAAAATGCGGTTTTCCATCATCCAGCAACTGCATGATTTTTTGTGTTGCCAGATTTAGTCGTTTTTCTGTCACTATCCCCTCAGCACGATGTGCAAGACAAACGTCGCACTGCTCGCAGTTATGATCGTTTTCCTCGCCAAAATAACGTAACAGCTGACGGCTACGACACACATGATTGTTGGTCGCATAGCGAATCATGGCCTGAATATGTGCTTCGAACTGTGCTTTTCGTTCTTCGTACACCTCAGGCATCAACTGTACAAACTCCTTATCTTCGCGTCGCTGTGTGTAACGGATGTAGGGGGTCTTTTTTTGTGGGATAAAATGCAGGATGTGTCGTTGCGACAGACTTTTGAGTATGAGGTAAACCTGCTGTGGTTTCAGATTGGTGGACTGAGCCAGGAAAGCTTCGTCGATGAAATTGTAATCGGTAAACAGTCCGCCATAGTTTCGCAATAGGGCAGTAATAACAGCCTCCTCGTTCGGCGTGTTGTTTTCCAAACGATACAGGTCGTTGCGGTTCACTGTAAACATCACACGTGCTTTGTTGTCCTGCTCTTCGGTATATTCCAGATAGCCTGCTCGCTGCAGGATCTTAAGAGCCGAATCTACACGGATAGGGAAGTGGCCGAAGTTATGACAGAACTTGTCGATATTAAACTCGAATGTATGATTATATCCCGAGCCTACACCTATCTGATAATAATAAGCCAGATGCTCATACACCTGTCGGATGTAATCCTTGTCGGGAAAGGTGTCGCTGATGCGTTTCTTCAGTTTGCTCTCATCATGGCGGTTATACAGCAGTACCGCGTAAGCCTTCAGACCATCGCGCCCTGCGCGCCCAGCTTCCTGGAAATAAGCCTCTATGCTGTCGGGGCAGTCCATGTGGATCACCACACGCACGTCGGGCTTGTCGATACCCATACCAAAAGCGTTAGTGGCCACCATTACACGATATTTGTTTTGCTGCCATTCGCGCTGTCGCTCATCTTTCGTGCTGGCATCCAGACCTGCATGATAGAAGGTGGCAGTGATGCCGGCTTCGCTGATAATCTGCGCAAACTCCTTGGTACGCAGACGGCTTCGGGCATATACAATGGCCGAACCCTTTACGTGCTTCAGGATATGTATCAGTTGTTCGGTCTTGTCTTCTGCCTGTCTCACCACATAGGCCAGATTCTTGCGCTCAAAACTCATCTTGAAGACAGCGAAACTATCCTCCTCCTTCTTTTCTCCTTTCTCTTTCCTTATTAGCTTAGCCTGTATATCCTCCACCACCTGTGGTGTGGCAGTGGCTGTAAGTGCCAGCACAGGCACGTCGGGCACCAGTTTGCGTATCTGTGCTATCTGCAGATAGGAAGGACGGAAATCGTAGCCCCACTGCGATATGCAGTGCGCTTCATCTACCGTGATAAAGCTCACCTTCATGTGGCGGAGCTTGGTCTGAAACAGCTCGCTCGACAGTCGTTCTGGCGATACATATAGCAATTTGATGCCACCAAAGATGGCATTCTCGAGCGTGATGATGATTTCTTCGTGAGTGAGTCCGCTGTAGATAGCGGCAGCCTTGATACCTCTTCTTTTCAGGTTCTCCACCTGATCCTTCATCAAGGCTATGAGTGGTGTGATAACGATGCACGTCCCTTCCTGTGCCAAGGCTGGTACTTGGAAGGTAATGGACTTACCACCACCTGTAGGCATCAGTCCTAATGTGTCGTGTCCACTACCGATAGACTCGATGATTTCGCGCTGAATACCGCGGAAATCATCGTAGCCCCAGTACTTCTTTAGAATCTGTTGATAGTTTACAGTCATTCTTCCGAGGGTTGAATGTCTTCTATCTGCAACTGAACTTCGGTGCGCTTGTAGATGTTGTCCTCAATGGTATAGACAATATCAAACGAGCGTTTTGATTTGATGTAGCGCGCCGATGCACTCTGTCCGAAGGCAATGCCATTCAGCACGTTGCTCGATTTGGAGTCAACCAGTTCAAGTTTGATATGCTCCTGCTGTCGGCCCACCACCTTCGAGGTGCCATAGTCGTACACATTACGTGTGCAGAACAGTGGCTTGGGGTTGTCAGGTCCGTGAGGAGCAAACTTCTTCAGGTCGTTGTGCAGACGTTTGGTCACATCCTTAAAGTCTATCACCGCATCAATGTCGAGTGTAGCCTCAGTCTGTTCCGGTTGGATATGCTCCATCACATATTTCTGGAATCGGCTGCGGAACTCTGGGATGTTCTCAATCTTGAGCGACAGGCCTACAGCATAGGTGTGTCCGCCAAAGTTTTCCAGCAAGTCGCGGCAACTCTTGATAGCATCATACACATCATAGCCAGCTACACTACGAGCCGAACCTGTAGCAATGCCGTTGAACTTGGTGAGTACCACGGTTGGGCGGTAGTAGAGCTCTGTCAGTCGTGAGGCCACGATACCAATCACACCCTTCTTCCAATTCTCGTCATAGAGCACGATGCTGGCGTGGTGTTTCTGGTTCTCCAGTTTCTCTACAATCTGGTTGGCCTCTTCGGTCATCTGCTTGTCCACATCCTTGCGCTGTTCGTTGTATTCGTTGATGTGGTTAGCCTCGGCCAGCGCCTTGTTCAGGTCCTTCTCCACCAGCAGGTCAACAGCCTCTGTGCCGTTCTGCATACGTCCGGAAGCATTGATGCGCGGACCGATCTTGAACACGATATCACTCATGGTGATTTCGCGGCCGGTCAGTCCGCAGATGTCTATAATAGCCTTCAAGCCTACCGACGGGCTTTGGTTCAGTTGCTTCAGTCCGTGATAGGCCAAAATACGGTTCTCGCCCATGATAGGCACGATGTCGGCAGCAATGCTGACAGCACAGAAGTCGAGCAGTGGAATCAGTCGCGAGAAGGGGATGCCATTGTTCTTGGCAAAAGCCTGCATAAATTTAAAACCTACACCGCATCCACACAGGTCTTTGAATGGGTAGGTGGAATCTTCGCGTTTGGGGTTGAGTATCGCGACGGCATTGGGCAGTTCATCATCGGGCACGTGGTGGTCGCAGATGATGAAATCTATGCCCAGACTCTTGGCGTAGGCAATCTCTTCGATGGCCTTGATACCGCAATCCAGTACTATGATGAGCTTGATGCCTTTTTCAGCAGCATAGTCAAGTGCTTTCTTACTGATGCCATATCCTTCGTCGTAGCGGTCGGGGATATAGTATTCAATGTTCGAATAGAACTGCTGCAGGAATTTGTACACCAAGGCAACCGCCGTACATCCATCGACATCGTAGTCGCCATAGACCATGATACGCTCTTTGCGCCCCATCGCATCGTTGAGCCTGTCCACGGCCACGTCCATGTCGTTCATCAGGAACGGATCTATCAGCTCGTTAAGCATCGGACGGAAGAAGCGCTTAGCCGCGCTCTCCGTTTTGATGCCTCGTTTGATAAGGAGATTGGCGAGAATCGGGCTCATGCCGATTTTCTCTCCAAGTTCCTTAGCTGCCGTCTGTTGTTCTGATGTAGGTGGTTCGTAATTCCATTTGAAATGCATTAGATACCTAACTTTTTACGTATGTCGGCAGGAATCGCATTCTTATTAACCAGGAAGTCCATCGTGTTCAGGGCGATGAAGTCCTTGGTCATATACCAGATACCCTTGTAGGCACCAGTCTCACCCCAAGAATTCTTGACCATATAGTACAGCTTTCCGTTCTGGTCCTTAGCCACACCATAGATCAGCATGCCGTGGTCGTCGGTCAGTTCCCAGTTGTCGAAACGCTCCTGGCGCATCTGCTGTGTAGGAACAACCTCGGGCACCTTGCAACCCAGTGAGTCGATGACATTGCGCTTCTTCTCAGGCGAAAGGCTCAGCCATTTGGCCATATCACTACCACGCAGGCTCTGAGCTGCCTTGCCATCAACGGCATAAGCCAGGCCCTGACGAGTGAATCCCTCTTCTGAAACGTCGCCGCCCCAAGCGATGGTGTAACCGTTCTCAACAGCGTTGTCGATCACGCGCATCATCTCGTCCATAGGCAGGTTGTAGCTCTGTGGGAAGCGCCAGTTGTCCTGTACCTCTACAGCAAAAGTAGTGTAGAAGGGATGGTGAGTATAGCTGGTAATGCTTACATAATCGTCGAGGTTCAGACCGAGTGTGGCCATGAAACTTTTTGGAGTATATTCCTTACCTTCGAAAGTGAACTTCTCAGGGCACTTACCCAGATAAGCATCCAGGATACCCTGCAGTCCGCTCTTCCACTGGTTTGAAATCTTACGGGCACTGCTCTTAGCGATAGCAGCAACGTATGGCTCCATCAGCGAGAAGAACTCGTTGAAGTTGTTCAGCGAGTCGCCGTAGAGTGAGCCTGGGAAAGGCATGATGCCCTGTGGCACGATACCATGGGTCTTCAGTGTGTGGAGCACATCCTCAGCACTTCCACCCTGCGAGAACTGGCAGTCGCCATGGAAGCGAACCACCTGAATGGCACGATCCATGTAGGTCTTGTTGGCTACGAACGACTCGTCGAGGTCATAGCTCTTACCTGTAGCCTTCAGAATCTCAGCCTCGAAGAATGAGAGGGTAGAGTAGTCCCAGCACGTACCCGAACGGTTCTGGTCCTTCACGCTGGTGATAGGATTCTCCTTGATAGTTGTGAATACGGGTTTGTTCGCATCCTTTGCTGGCGCCTTTTTCTTGGCTGCCGAGGCACTCATGGCCATGATAACCGCGAGTGCGAGTGTTGTCATTTTCTTCATTTTTCTTTTTATTTTAATTATTATTGATTATTCATTGCCATAAACGCCTCCACATCCTTTGGATGATAAGGAATGCGCTGCTTGCCTAAGAATCGGCAGCCATCCTTGGTTATCAGGATATCATCCTCGATACGGATACCGCCAAAGTCCTTGTAGGTCTCCAGTTTGTCGAAGTTCAGAAACTCCTTGCAGTGCCCGCTGGCTTTCCACTCGTCGATGAGCTGAGGGATGAAATAGATACCAGGTTCGTCGGTAATCACAAAACCCTCTTCCAGTTTGCGGCCCATGCGCAGACAGTTGGTGCCAAACTGCTCCAGATTCGGACGCGTCTCTTCATCAAAGCCTACGTATATCTGGCCCAGTCCTTCCATGTCGTGTACGTCCATACCCATCATGTGTCCCAGTCCGTGAGGCAGGAACATGGCGTGGGCGCCAGCACGAACGGCTTCGTCAGTATCGCCCTTCATCAGTCCGAGCTCTTTCAGGCGTTCGGTCATCAGACGGCATACGGCAAAGTGTACATCCATATATCTCACGCCTGGCTTAGCCACCTCGATGGCATGATCGTGACAGGCTTCTACAATCGAGTAAATCTCAAGTTGGCGCTGACTGAACTTGCCGTTAACAGGCATGGTGCGCGTGTGGTCCGAACAGTAGTCGTCTAACTCGCAACCAGCATCGCAAAGTGCCAGTCGGCCGGCCTCTAGTTTGGCATCCGAAGGGTTACCATGCATAATCTCGCCATGCTGACTGAAAATGGTTGCAAAGCTGGTGCCCTGAGCCAGACTGCGGGCGATACCATCCACCTGTCCACCGATGTAACGCTCGGTCACTCCCGGACGAATCAGACGCTGCGCTGTGGTGTGCATCTGGTAGCCCACCTCACAAGCCCGTTCTATGGCCTCAATCTCCTGAGGCTCCTTGGTGGCACGCATCTTCACCACAGCCTTTATCAGCTGCAGTGAGGCCTGCTCCTTCTGCTGGTTGGGATGAATGCCCAACAGGTCCATAATCTGTATCTTCGTATCAAAGCGATAGGGTGGCAGGTAGTGGACTTTTCTTTTTGGCGAGCATATTTTGGCCAACTCCTTCATGGGAGCAGTCTTCTTCACGCCCACCTCAGCAGCCAGGTCGGCCACCGAAGGCGTATAGCCCATCCAAACAATATCCTCTACGTCGATATCATCGCCAAAGATCATCTCTTCGTCGTTGTCGATATCAATCACGCCAACCAGTCCGTCGCGGTGCTGTCCAAAGTAGTACAGGAACGATGAGTCCTGCCTCATAGGGGCATAGGCGTTGGCTGGATAATTAGCCGGCGAGTCGTTATTTCCAAACAAGACAATCACGCCATTACCAACTAATCTCTTCAGTTCCTTTCGTCTATTTATATAAGTGTCTATGCTAAACATTTGTGGAAAATACGTTTAATTTTATCAATTTGTCGGCAAAGATACATATTATTTATCAAAAAGCCATCCCTTTAGCCCTATTTTTTACAATAATTATGCAGATTAGTAGATTTTATTTCGTAACTTTGGAAGAAAAAGCAGTCTTTCTAATAAATAAAGGCAGTTCGGGGGATTTGGAAATGTGGCGGGTTACGATTTGGAGACTGTTCTATCTTTCGGATTGGAAAGAATGTTGAGTCTGTTCCGTTACCTAAGTGTTACCTTGGTTACTACGTTTGGTAACTGGTAACTTCCGAAATGGCTTTGCTATTTCAACATTATTTGCTATTTTTGCAAATGTTGAATGAAAAATCCGATTTTTATTATTACCTTTGCAGACAAATCAAAACTATTAGAAAATGAGAAGGTTATTATGTGCTTTCATTTGTTTTGTCGTTTCATTAGTTGCTCGTGCTCAGGTGCCTGTTGTGTTGGTAGCAGGTCAGAGCAATACCGACGGCAGGGTGGATAATGCGGAACTGCCCGAGTATATCAAGCGCGACGGTTATCGCTACTGCCAGTGGAGTTTCGGCAGTGGCGTACATTCGGGTAATGGCTGGTTTGCGCCTTTTGCCCCTCGCAACTACAGCCAGAAGCCAGAGCGATGGGCTTACGATGCTGTGGTCTATTATGAGTTGGAACGTCTGTGGCAGCAGCCTTTCTATGTAATCAAGGAGAGCCTGGGCGGTACGGCTATCGACCCGCGCTGCGAGAGCAACAGCAATATGCACTGGAGTGCCAATCCCGATTATCTCGCAACTACTGCAGCATCAGACAAGGGCGGTCTCTCGCTGTTGAAGGCATTTACCGAGAATATCGGGGCTTGTATTGATAATCAGCTATCGAAACTCCCCGAGGGCTATGACATCAAGTTTATGCTCTGGCATCAGGGCGAAAGCGACCGGAGCCAGGCTGACAGTTATCACGACAATCTGAAAGCCGTAGTGGATTACGTTCGTACCTATTTAGTAAACAAGACGGGGCAGCAGAAATATGCCCGTCTGCCCTTCATCTGCGGCACGTTCTCAAAGGCCAGCAGGCAAGGCTCGCCCAAGGTGGCTGCTGCCATGTATCGGCTTCAGCAGGAAGACGCGAACTTCCACGTGGTCGATGTCAGTGATGCCACCTTGGGCCGCGACCAGATACACTTTGATGCCGCCGGAGCCGAACTCCTCGGCAAGCGGATGTTTCAGAAAGTGCAAGAGATTCTGAAGAAGGATGTCCCAGTAGTGAAGTGGGACAAGTATAGCCTTATCATCGACGGGCGGCGCGTATGCCCCGTGATGGGCGAGGTTCACTATTCACGTATCCCTGCTGCGGAGTGGCAGCAGGAGGTGCGGAAGATGAAGGAGGGCGGAGTGACCGTCATCGCCTGCTATGTGTTCTGGAACCACATCGAGGAGACCGAGGGCATGTTCGACTGGAGCGGACAGCGCGACCTCAGGACATTCCTCGAGATATGCCAGGCGGAGGAAATGCCCGTGGTGCTGCGCGTAGGACCGTTCTGCCATGGTGAGGTGCGCTGTGGCGGAATACCCGACTGGATGTTTGCCAAGGGCTGCAAGATGCGGTCGCAGGACCCCGTGTTCCTGAAATACACCGGGAGGCTCTACCGCCAGATATTCACCCAGGTGCAGGGACTGCAGTGGAAGGACGGAGGACCGGTGATGGCCATGCAGTTCGACAACGAGTACCGTGGCAGTGGCGACTATCTAATGGCACTGAAGAAGATGGCCATCGGCATCGGTTTCGACCTGCCGTTCTATACCCGCACAGGATGGCCGGAACTGTCGAAGCCCGTGCCCTTCGGGGAGATGATACCGCTCTACGGCGACTATGCCGACGGATTTTGGGAGCGGTCTTTAGAGGAGACTGCCGGCAACTACTACAAGGCATTCAACTTCAAGGCGTTCCGCTCGTCTACCGCCATTGCCACAGAGCAGTTAGGAGAGCAGAAAGAAAAGCTCAACAAGGGCGACGAACAGTATCCATACTTCACCTGTGAACTTGGAGGCGGTATGATGACTGCCTATCACCGCCGACCGTACCTCTATCCCGAGGATGCCTACTCTATGGCGGTAGTGAAGCTGGGCAGCGGCTCCAACCTCCTGGGCTACTATATGTATCACGGCGGTACAAATCCCGACGGCAAGACGTGGCTCAACGAGATGCAGCGCACACCGGCCACCAACTACAACGACATGCCGGTGAAAAACTACGACTTCCAGGCTCCCCTCGGTGAGTTCGGACAACGCAATCCTCACTACTACATGCTCCGAAAGCTCCATCTGTTTATGCATGACTGGGGCGGGCAACTGGCACTGATGGAGGCAGAGTTCCCCTGTCAGCAGGACATCAAGAAGGGTGATGACTCCTTCCTGCGCTGGTCTGTACGCTCCAAAGACGGCAGCGGATTCATCTTCATCAACAACTACGAGCGCCTGCAGAATCTCTCTGCCAAGCGGAATGTCCAGCTGGAGGCTTGCGGCGTAAAGCTGCCAAGGCTGACCATCCCCGCCGGCACTGTCTGCATCCTGCCCGTCAACATCGACGGTATCCGCTATGCCACAGCTCAGCTTATCGCCAGGCGCGACGGAAAGATATACATGGAGCAGATTAAGGGCATACCCACGACAATTGCCCTCAGCGACGGGAAGGTGCTGCGGAATGTGAAGGCGAGGGGCACGGAGAAGCCGGTATATAAGAATATCTGTCTTCTGACGAGCGAAGAGGCAGAAAGGCTGTTCCTGCCGCAGACAGGTCATGAAGACATCGGGCTTGGTGCTGCCTGTGAGAAAGTGCGCGAGGCAGGACCGCTGCGCACCATCACCATCGGCGTGAACAAGGTGGCAGAGGAACCTACCGACGAGGACTTCGCCCAGGCTGCCGTCTATCGGGTGAAAGTGCCTGTGGAGGCTGTAGAGAAGTTCCCGCGGCTGCTGAGTATCGACTATCAGGGCGACTGCGCACGGCTCTATGTGGGTGGCAGGCTCGTTGCCGACCACTTCAACAACGGTCGCCCGTTCCTCTATGGACTCTGGCGACTGCCCAAGGGATGCACCGAACTGGAGCTGCGCATCCTCCCGATGCAGCAGGACGAGCCGGTTTACTTCCCACGGGAGGCTGACACTATGCCTGGCGAGAAGGTAAAGAGCATAAGTATAACATACGAAGGACTATAATATGAAAAGGCTATCTGTTTTATTTTCTATCGTAATGCTGGGCATGGCGTCTTTCGCCCAGCAGAGCATCGACCTGGCGGGAACATGGAAGTTCTCTGTCGGAGAAACTGCTAATTATGACGACACTGTGACGCTGCCAGGCTCGATGCTGACCAACGGCAAGGGCAACGACGTATCGGTAAGTACCCGGTGGACTGGCTCGCTCTACGACTCAAGCTACTATTTCAATCCATATATGGCTAAGTACCGGGTGGAGGGGAGTATGAAGTTCCCCTTCTTCCTCACTCCCGATAAGCACTATGTGGGCAAGGCCTGGTACATGCGCACCGTCAACGTGCCGAAGAGCTGGAAGAAGCAGAGGGTGATTCTCTATCTTGAGCGGCCTCATATTGAGACGACGGTCTATGTCAATGATCAGGAGGCGGGTCATCAGATGTCATTGTCGGCACCTCACCAGTACGACGTTACACGCTTCATCAAGCCAGGAAAGCAGAACAAGATAGCCATCTGCGTCTACAACGGTATCGAGAATGTCTGCGTAGGCCTGGACTCGCATAGTGTGACCGACCAGACGCAAGGCAACTGGAACGGCATCGTGGGACGTATCGAACTGCGCACCGCCAGCCAGCCCATTATCCGTATCAGCCACGATGCCTCACGGCGCAAGGCTTTCATCACCATCGACGGTGAGAGCCATGAGGTGTCATTGGGAGAGAGCGTCAGATGGTGGAGCGAGGCTGATCCGTATCTCTATACCCGTACCGTCGAGCATAAGGGACAGCCTGTTACCGTCACCTTCGGCATACGCGACATAACGATAAAGGACCGCCAGATTTATCTGAACGGAAAACCCATCTGGCTCAGGGGCACGGTAGAGAACTGCTGTTTCCCGGAGACGGGATATGCTCCTATGGACGTGGAGTCGTGGCTGCGGGTATTGGGGAAGGTGAAGGAATACGGACTCAACCATATACGCTTCCACTCTTACTGTCCGCCGGAGGCGGCGTTTGTGGCTGCCGACCAGTTGGGCGTATATCTCCAGCCCGAAGGCCCGTCGTGGCCCAACCACGGTGTGAAGCTGCGCAGGGGACAGGCCATCGACCAGTATCTGCTTGAGGAGTCGAAGCGTATCATCGATGCATACGGTCATCATCCCTCGTTCGTGATGATGGCTGCGGGCAACGAGCCTGCAGGCGACTGGGTGCCATACTGCAATGACTGGGTGAAGGAGATGAAGCTGTATGACCCGTCGAAGATCTATTGCGGAGCTTCCGTAGGAGGAGGCTGGGCCTGGGACGACGGCTCGGAATATCATGTGAAGGGTGGGGCACGCGGCCTCGACTGGGACCGCCATGCACCGCAGTCAGACGATGACTATTACGGTCAGATAGAATTTCCGCGTAACTATAAGGGAAAGGTGGCCAACAACAGTCCTGTCATTGCCCATGAGCAGGGGCAGTGGTGCGCCTTCCCTGATTTCCGCGAGATACCACAATATACCGGTGCCTATAAGGCTCGTAATTTTGAGATTTTCCGCGACTTGCTGAGAGACAACGGCATGGAGTCGCAGGCGGAGAAGTTTCTTCAGGCGAGTGGCAGGCTGCAGACTCTTGCCTACAAATATGAGATAGAGCGCAATCTGCGTACCAAGGACTATTCCGGCTTCCAGCTGCTGGCACTCAACGACTACAGTGGGCAGGGCACGGCCCTGGAGGGAGTGCTCAACGTGCACTGGCGGGAGAAGGGCTATACCGATGCATCCCAGTGGCGGGAGTTCTGCTCACCGGTTGTGGCACTGGCACGCTTCCCTAAGTTCGTCTATGCCAGCAGCGATACACTCGTGATTCCGGTTGAGGCTTACAATGCTCT
>OCTX012094423.1_pt1 | contig 12563 bp, 5 predicted proteins | sample 1539691 | NCBI WGS metagenome assembly OCTX01 (sample SAMN02144231, study PRJEB22623) | gut metagenome | biome: sheep rumen | host: Ovis aries | place: New Zealand
ACGAAGCGCGGTACCGAGGGTAAGGCCCAGATTAGTGTATCGGCCAACGCGGTGATGAAGATTCCTTCGATGCTGCCCGACAAGTTCGACTCATACGACGCACTGGCAGCCCGCAACATGGCTATCGAGCACGAGTTGAACCTGTATCCTGAGAGCTTCTCGAAGATGTTGCCCATGAGCTTCATTGAGAACTACCGTAACCAGACGACAGTGGAACAGCGGGAACGCTATCCTAACGTGGACTGGCAGCGTGAGATGTTCAAGAAGTCGGTGATGTCGTATAATGCGAACCTGAATATCTCGGGTGGTACGAAGTTCGTGAAGTACTTTGCTTCTGTGGACTTCGCCAGCGAGGGTGACCTGATGAAGACCTTCCCCACCGGGCGCAAATACGACCGTTCTATTTCTTATAATCGCGTGAACGTACGCTCGAACCTTGACTTTAATATTACTCCGACCACTGTTTTCAAGGTAAACATTGCCGGTTCTAACGGTAAGCAGACGAACCCTTGGGAGCGTGGCTACGAGTGGGACGCGGGTGGCAACCTAGGTTGGCAGATGTCTCAGATGTGGGCTGGTGTGTATAACATCTCGCCCGACGCCTTCCTGCCTCAGTACAGCGATGGCTCTTGGGGTTTCCTGCCCGGTTCTACCAACGTGAGCAACTCGGCTCAGGTATCTTCTCTGGGTGGTGTACAGACTTGGACTACCACTCGCATCAATACCGACTTCGTGCTGGAGCAGAAGCTGGACTTCATCACCAAGGGTCTGTCGTTCCGTGGTATGATTTCTTGGGATAACGTGTTCCGTGAGGACCGCCGCGGTATTCGCGACCTGTACAACGACCCGCAGCTGAAGTGGATTGACCCGCAGACGGGTATTGCACAGTATAAGCAGCCTTACGAGGCTTACGACCGCTTCGACTACACGATGGGTAACAAGTGGGGCACAGAGGGCGGTACGGTGAACAACTGGGCTACGCAGCGCAACCTGAACTACCAGCTGCAGCTGAACTGGGCCCGCCAGTTTGGTCTGCACGACGTGACCTTGATGGGTAACTTCGGCCGTCAGGAGTATGCTACGGGTTCGGAGATTCCCCACTACCGCGAGGACTGGGTGTTCCGTGCTACCTACAACTGGGCTAACCGCTACTCGGTAGAGTTCAACGGTGCCTACAACGGTTCTGAGAAGTTCGCCAAGGACAACCGCTTCGCCTTCTTCGCATCAGGCGCTGTGGGCTGGACCATCAGTGAGGAGCCCTTCATGGAGAAGCTGCGCGAGAAGCACATCATCGACATGCTGAAGCTGCGTGCCTCTTACGGTGCCATCGGTGACGACAACGTCGGTCAGCGCTGGATGTACATGACACAGTGGGCTTACGGCGGACGTACCGTTCTGGATGTCACCTCGGGTAATGGCTTCAATGCGAATGACATGTCAACCCCGGGTTCTCCGTACGTGTTCTACCGCGAGGCTACCGTAGGTAACGAGAACGTACACTGGGAGAAGGTAAAGAAGTTCAACTTCGGTATTGACTACGGAATCCTGGGCGGCTTGATTGCCGGTTCGTTCGATATCTTCAGCGACCGCCGTACTGACATTCTGGTAGGTGGCTCGCAGCTTGTGCCTGCTTACTTCGGCCAGAGCCCCGCATGGGTGAACCTGGGTGAGGTGAAGACTCACGGTTACGAGTTGGAGGTTCGCGTGAACAAGGTATTCCCCAACAAGATGCGCGTCTGGGCCAACATGAACATGACGCACGCTATCAATGAGGTTGTGAAGCGCGACGACCCAAGCCTGTATCCAACCTATCGTATGCAGGCAGGCTATGCCATCGGTCAGACGCACTCCTTCATCGACAAGGGTATGATGCAGACTTACGACGACCTGTACGGTTCGCCTAAGCACGACTCGAGCGACGACCAGAAACTGCCTGGTGACTACTATATCGTTGACTTCAACGGTGACGGTGTGGTAGACCAGACCAACGATAACGTGCCTTATGGCTATACTGGAAGCCCTCAGAACACTTACAACGCAACTATCGGCTTCGAGTACAAGGGCTTCTCTTGCTTTGCTCAGTTCTATGGTGTTACGAACGTAACGCGTGACGTGACCATGATTAGCTTGTCTGACCCCATGCTGACTAACGTTTACGACCAGGGCACATGGTGGAGCGAGAACCATCTGGGAGCTAAGGTGGTGACCCCACGTCTCAATACAAAGCCTACCTATTATTATGGTACGCAATATTTGTGCGATGGTAGCTACATTCGTCTGAAGAATGTCGAGGTGGCCTATACTTTCACTCAGCCTTGGATTCGCAAGATTGGCATCCACGACCTGAAGGTCTTCGTCAGTGCCAACAACCTGTGGCTCTGGACTCGCATGCCGGACGACCGCGAGTCTAACTTCTCGTCAAACGGCGGTGCTACCGGTGCCTACCCGACGATGAAGCGTATCAACTTCGGTGTAAAGTTCAACCTGTAAAATGAGTACAACAATGAAAAAGACAATAAACCAATACATTCTGTCGGGCGCAGCAGTCTTGGCCCTTTCGTTCGGAATGGCTTCCTGCACCGACTACCTGGACAAGACAGCCGACTCTGACGTGAATCCAGAGATGGCGTTCATGAACTTCCAGAACTTCCAGGGTTTCGTCGAGGAGGCTTACAACTGCATTCCCAACAAGGAGTCGAACTTCTGGTGCTGCACCTTCAACTGGGGTGAGGACGAGATAATGAACACCGGCGGCGGCGACAGTCACCTGACGGCTCACATCGACCTGGGCGACTACCGTAACTGGTATAACAACGACCAGACCTACCTGCACCGTGGAGGCGGCAGCCTGAACCCGACTTCGAACGACAAGTTTGCCCACTCGCTCGAACACGCCTGGTATGTCATCCGTAAGATGAACCTGGGTCTGGAGAACATTGAGAAGCTGACCAATGCTACCCAGGAGGAGAAGAACTTCATCAAGGGTCAGCTGCTGTTCATGCGCGCTTGGTGGCACCTGGAGCAGATGATCTACTTCGGCGGACTGCCTTACGTTGACTATGTCATTCCCGCCGACGGTCCATTTAACCTGCCACGTCTGTCGTTCCAGGAGTGCGCCCAGAAGGCCGCAGAGGACTTCCGTGCCGCTGCCGACCTGCTGCCCGACAACTGGGACAACACTACCATCGGTAAGCGCACGCTGGGCAAGAACGACCTGCGCATCACGAAGGTCTGCGCCCTGGGTTACATGGGTAAGGCTCTGCTGTGGGCTGCCTCTCCGCTGAACGAGCTGGGTGCCCAGACGGGTGCTTCGAAGAACGGCAATACCTATAAGTACAATACTCAGCTGGCCCAGCAGGCTGCCGACGCTCTCGGCGAGGCCATCGCTGCCCTGCCCCAGTCTCCCTACTCACTGGCTGAGTATAAGTATAGCGACATCTACAACCACGAAGCCGACAAGAGTGCCAACAGCTGCTACTCTGACATTTTCTATACTACGGGTCAGAGCTGGAAGATGCCTGGCGGCGTAGAGGCTATCATGCGTGGCCCGATGCCCGACATCAACGGTTCTAACTGGAACTTCGCCAAGCTGTGGGGCCCCAAGGTGAACAACCTGGTGGAGCACGACGCTATTATCCACATGCCTACGGCTAACTACATCAACTATGCTTACGGCATGGAGAACGGTCTGCCAATTACAGACCCCGAGTCAGGGTTTGACCCCACTCATCCGTTTAAGAACCGCGACCCGCGCTTCTATCACGACATCATGTTCGACGGATTCAAGTTCCTCAACACCACACCTGGTGCTGCTGACAAGGACTACCAGTATCTGCAGCTCTACACCGGCGGTAACATGGTTCCCACAGGTGATACCCGTCGCTCGGCCGACGGTAGCCGCACAGGTTACTTCTGCCAGAAGCTGGTTCCCCACCAGTGTAACAAGTACGACGGCATGTACAACTGGGGTGGTGCACTGCAGACCTATCTGCCCTACATGCGCGTAGCCGATCTCTACCTGATGTATGCCGAGGCTTGTGCCGCCGTGGGTGGTGCTACTCAGAAGAGCAGCCGCTGCAACCTGAATGCTGTTGACGCCATCAACATCCTGCGCGACCGTGTAGGTGCCGGCCATGTAGCAGAGAAGTATCTTAGCGACAAGAACAAGTTTATGGATGAGGTTCGCCGTGAGCGTGCCTGTGAGCTGGCCTTCGAGGGCTTCCGCTGGAACGACCTGCAGCGTTGGCTGCTGCTGACCGAGTATCCGTACAACGTCAAGACCCGTCAGGAGTTCTATCGTGTCGGCAACTACGACTATACGAAGAACGACCCCAGAGATGCTGAGGTAACCGATTGGCACGAGACGACCATCGTAGAACGTTCCTTCTCCACCAAACACTACCTGCTTCCTCTGAAAGATGCAGAGACTTATCTGTACTCCGAGTATCCTCAGAACCCCGGCTGGTAAACCTTTAAAAGTAAAGAAGTAAAAAGGTAAAAAAGTAAACGTTATGAAACATAAGATATTATATATGTCAGCCCTCTTGGCAGTCACGACAGTTACTCCTGCTGCTGCCCAGATTGAGACAGGACAGGACTCGCTCGTCAATGTGGCTTTCCGCAAGGTTGCTGCCGACGATGTGATGGGTGGCGTCTCCTCCGTCAACTACCGAGAGCTGATGAAGAAGAACTACAATACATACAGCCTTGACAACCTGCAGGGCTATGTTGCCGGTTTCAACGGCAGTGGTATGTGGGGCTTGGACGGTTCGTCTGACTTCAACGCCGACAACGTTCCCAACGGTATGCTGGTGCTAATAGACGGTGTGCCCCGTGCCGCCAACAACGTCAAGCCCGACGAGATTGAGGACATCAGTTTCCTGAAGGGTGCTCAGGCCGTCGTACTGTACGGCAGCCGTGCCGCCAAGGGTGTGATGCTTATCACCACGAAGCGTGGTCATGTTACTGACGGACTGTCAGTCAACGTACGCGCCAACACGGGTTGGAACGTGGCCAAGAGATATCCCGAGTATCTGGGTTCTGCCGAGTATATGACCCTCTACAATGAGGCATCGCTCAACGACGGCAATGGCATTGCCTTCCAACCGCAGGATATCTTCAACTACGCCAGCGGTTTGAATCCCTATCGCTACCCGAACATCAACTTCTACTCTTCGGACTACATCAAGAAGGCCTATAACCGTACTGATGTGACGGCCGAGATTGAAGGAGGTAACGATCGCGCCAAGTTCTACGCCAACGTGAGCTACTATCGCCAGGGCGACTTCATGAACTTCGGCGAGTCGAAAGACAACTTCGTAGACCGTTTCAACGTACGTGGTAACGTGGACATGAAGATTAACAACTTCATCAATGCCTACGTCAACGCCAACGCTACGTATTATAACTCTCGCGGTACGAATGGTGCTAACTTCTGGTCGACGGCAGCCACGATGCGTCCAAACCGTATTAGTCCGTTCATTCCCCTGAGCTATCTGGATGAGAACGCCGCTACTGCCCTCACGAAGGTGGCCAACACGACGAATATCATCAATGGTTGCTTCCTGGGTGGTTCGCAGACCGACCTGACCAACGTAATTGCCGACATTCATGCTGCCGGTTATAACACATGGACAAGCCGTCAGTTCCAGTTCGATGCCGGCGTAAACGTCGACCTCGGCTCGCTGCTGAAGGGCCTGAGCTTCCACGCTCTGGTAGGTGTCGACTACGCTACAAGCTATTCGACCTCGTTCAACAACACCTACGCTACCTTCCAGCCCACCTGGAGCACCTATAACGGCGAGGACGTCATCGTAGCACTGAACAACAACGAGACAGTGGACAAGAAGTCGGGCGTGCAGAACATCAGTGGTTCTACAGACAACCAGACCATCGCCTTCAATGCCCACTTCGACTACAACCGTACGTTTGGCGACGTTCACAACGTAAGTGCTATTGCCGTTGTCAACGGTTACCAGCAAAGCGTCTCTGGCGTGTACCACAAGCTGAGCAATGCCAACCTCGGCTTCCAAGTCGACTACAACTACGACCACCGCTACTATGGTACCGTAGCCATCGCTACTCCCTGGTCAGCCCGTCTGCCTGAAGGTCACCGCGCCGGTGTATCACCTTCGTTCACTCTGGGTTGGAACATTGCCAAGGAACAGTTCATGCAGAACCAGAACATCTTCGACGAGCTGAAGCTCTCTGCCAGCTACAGCGACCTGAAGACCGATATGGGCATCGACCAGTACTACTTATATCAGGCTACCTACCAGTGGGGTGGCTGGTGGGACTGGAACGGTGAGACCGGCCACAACGACGTCCAGTCGAAGCGTGGTGGTAACGACGACTTCACGTTCCTGCACCGCAAGGAGTTCTCTGTCAGCCTGCACGCAGCACTGCTGAACCGCGCGCTGACTGCCGACTTCTCGTTCTTCACCAACAAGATGACGGGCGGCATCATTCAGGCCGCCAACCAGAAGCCCAGCTACTTCCGTGTATATTATCCTGAGTCATCGTTCCTGCCCTGGATCAACTACAACGAGGACAGCCGCACAGGCTTCGACCTTGCGCTGAACTACAAGAAGGACTTTGGTGACTTTGGCTTCAAGGTAGGCGCCAACGTGACTCACTACACCACGAATGCCGCCAAGCGCGACGACACCATCTATGCCGACAGTTACCAGTACCGTCAGGGCAAGCCCCTGGATGCCATCTGGGGTTACGAATGCCTGGGCTTCTTCCAGGACGAGGCTGACATCGCAGCATCGCCCGCACAGAAGCTGGGTGGAAAAGTACGTCCTGGTGACTTGAAGTACAAGGACCAGAACAACGACGGAATCATCGACGACAAGGACCAGGTGAACCTGGGTAAGGCCGGCTGGTACGGTGCTCCTACGACGTTGGGTATCAACCTGACCATGAAGTATAAGAACTTCACGCTCTTCGTACTTGGAGTAGGCGGTTTCGGCGGCAAGGGTGTCAAGAACAACAGCTACTGGTGGATTGACGAGAGCGACAAGTATTCAGCCGTTGTACGCGGTCGCTGGACACCAGAGACGGCTTCTACAGCCACCTATCCTCGTCTGACCACAGGCAGTGGTGCCAACAACTTCACCACTTCAGACTTCTGGACATACTCTACCTCTCGTTTCGACCTGGCTAAGGTTCAGCTCACCTACGAATTCCCGAAGTCACTTTTCGAAGGCAGCTTCGTCAAGGGTCTCTCTGTCTATGCCAGCGGCAACAGCCTGCTGACCATCGCCAAAGAGCGTGAGATACTTGAGATGAACGTAGGCTCAGCTCCCCAGGCCCGTTTCTACAACCTGGGTGTACAGGTAGCATTCTAAATCGGAAACAAGAAATTAGAAATTAGATATTATGATTACTAAGAGAATAAACAAGATACTCGTCGCCAGTATGGTTTGCGGTTTCTCCGCCGGCCTTACCTCCTGCGACGACCTGTTCACGCCGGCCTTGGAGAACAATCTGGAGCTGTCAGAAATGTACACTGACCCCACCTTTGCCCGTGGCCTGATAGACAATGCCTTCCTGGTGCTGCCCTACGATGGTTCTTCCGTAAGTGACGTAGCTACCGACGACGCTGTGTCGAACGACAACTCAAACACTTACAAGCAGATGGCTACCGGCACCTGGACATCGCAGACGAACCCCATCAACCAGTGGGAGACCCGTTATCACTCTATCCAGTACTGTAACCTGTTCCTTGAGAACATAGACAAGGTGCAGTGGGACTACACCTCTGAAGCCCTGAACCAGATGCACATGGACCTGTATCGCGGTCAGGCGCTGGCTCTTCGCGGCCTGCACATGTTCTACCTGCTGCGCGCTCACTGCGGTATGGTGAACGGTCAACTGATGGGCGTGCCCATTCTGACCACCTATCTGGGTTCTGATGCCGACTACAACCTGCCACGTAACACCTTCAAGGAGTGCATCGACCAGATTATGTCCGACTTCGACGAGGCAATGAAGTACCTTCCCGCCAAGTTTGGCGACGTAAGTGCCGACGCTGTTCCCGCCAAGTACGCCGCAATGGGTGGTAACGACGCAGAGTACAACCGTGCCTTCGGTAACCTGCAGCGCGGTAAGATAGATGCCACCATCATCACAGCCCTGAAGGCTCAGGTGGCTCTGTTCGCAGCTTCTCCTGCCTATGCTACTGGCGGTGCCATGAGCTATGCTGATGCTGCCAAGTATGCTGCCGACTATCTGAAGCTGCGCGGCGGTCTGGCAGCTGTCGACCCCACGGGATGGAAGTGGTACGACCAGAAGGACTTCATCAAGAACTATAAGTTCACCGATCCCGATCCTATCGAGATTGTCTGGCGTGGTACCGTAGGCGACAGCCACTCTATGGAGAAGGACAACTTCCCTCCCACGCTGTATGGAAACGGCCGCATCAACCCCACTCAGAATCTGGTAGATGCCTTCCCTATGGCCAACGGCTATCCTATCACGGACGGTGCCTCTGGCTATGATGCCAGCAATCCCTATGAGAACCGTGACCCGCGTCTTCACGCCTATATTCTGATTAACGGCGACAAGATTGGTGCCAGCGGCAATTCCATCATTACTGCTTCCGACACAAAGCCAACAGACCCGGAGTATATCGATGGACTGAATCACGAGAACGGAAAGTCGACAACCACGGGTTACTACCTGCGCAAGCTGATGCGTGATGACGTAAACCTGAGCCCGTCGAGTACTACCGACCAGCGTCACTTCGGTGCACGCATCCGCACCACCGAGTTGCTGCTCGACTATGCCGAGGCAGCCAACGAGGCACAGGGTCCCTTGGCCCAGGTCGGCGGTGCCAACTACTCGGCCTACGATGTAGTGAAGGCCCTGCGCGCCCGCTGCCATGAGAGCGGCTGGCAGGACCCCTATCTGGAGAGCATCAAGGGCGACCAAGCCAAGATGCGCGAGCTCATCCGCAACGAGCGCCGTCTGGAGCTCTGCTTCGAGAACCACCGTTTCTGGGACCTTCGCCGCTGGAAGGCCAGCCTCACCGAGGGCGCACGTGGTGTCAACATCACCTCTGGTAGTGGAAGCACCAACTATGCCCCCATCAACGTCGAGGCCCGTCAGTATGACGACTATCAGATTTACGGTCCTATCCCCTACTCTGAAATTCGGAAGTGGAGCAACCTGGAGCAGAACGACGGCTGGGCCGCCAAATAAAACACAATGTAAAATTCTAAAACTCGATAATAATTATGAAACGTAATATCAATAAACTCCTGCTTGCCAGTCTGGCTCTCATGGCCACAGCCACCAGCCTGACCTCGTGCAAGAACGGTAATCAAGAATTCCCTGACTACGAGGGTGGCACTACCGTCTACTTCGCCTATCAGCAGCCCGTGCGTACCATCGTACTGGGTGACGACGAGTACGACACTACGCTTGACAAGGCGCACAAGTGCAAGATTCTTGCTACCTTCGGCGGTTCGTACAACGGCACCAATGGCTCAGTGCAGGTATCTGTCGACCCCACACTGGTCCAGAACCTGACATTTGATGACGGCACTCCCGTCAAGGCCATGCCTGAGAACTACTACCAGCTTCAGACCACCAACTGGTCGTTCAACGGCACCATGAACGGCGGCTCAGAAGTACAGCTGACAGACGCATTCTTCAACGACCCCGACGCCGTGAAGAACACCTATGTCATTCCTCTGGTCATCAGCTCTCAGACGGGCTTCGGCAAGATTCTCACCGGCGAGCTGAAAGAAGGCGGCAGCCCCGTGCGCACCGACGAGTCGCAGTGGGACATCCTGCCTAAGGACTATGTGCTCTACTGCGTGAAGTACCAGAACAAATATCATGGCTACTGGCTCACGAACGGCAGCACCTCGATTGACGACATCGAGAAGGCTCCCGCACGTTTCATCCAGACACGCTCGATGACCTCCGCTGTCTATCATGCCAGCTACACCACCAAAGACTACGTGCAGTACAAGCGCGACAAGGATGGCAACAAGACCAGTGAGACCGAAAAGGTGTCCAAGACCTGGAACATCGACCTGCTGCTCACCTTCGACGGCAGCGACCATTGCACCATCACCCCCATCACCGCCGGCATCACCGCCAGCGGTACTGGAAGCTGGACCGACAACGGAGCCACCAAGTCGTGGGGCAACAAGGACCGCGACCTGATGGAGCTCACTTACAACATCGACTTCAACGAGACCGACGAGGTGGGCAACGCCCAGAAGGCAGCGGTCAACGAGAAGCTCGTCTGGCAGCGCAGCGGTGTCACTATCGAAGAGTTTAAGTCTGTTTACAACAAGTAATAACCAAAAACTCAGGAACAATGAAAAAGACATTCATCATATCAGCACTCGGAGCCATGCTAATGGCTTCGTGTGCCGACGAGTTCAACACCAAGAACTACAAGGTGGACCGTCCTGCAGAATCAGAGGCCTACCTCTATCTGAACGAGTACATGCCGCTGAAGAACTACGTCACCAACGAAAACTTCAAGCTGGGTGTCGGCACCACCGTGAGCGACTATCTGAAGCAGGAGCTGGTGTACGCCCTTGTCAACTCGAACTTCACCGAGACCGAGCCGGGCAATGCCATGAAGATGGCATCGTGCGTTGACTACAACACGGGTGCCCTGAACTACGCCACTGTCAGTGAGTACGTCAACATGGCCACCGAGGCCGGACTGTCGGTCTATGGTCACACGCTGGCCTGGCATGCCCAGCAGCCCGTCAAGTGGCTCAACTCACTGATGAAGGACAAGGAACTGGACATCGACCCCAACGCGCTCATCGAGACGCTGGTCAGCAGCAACGACTTTACCAAGATGCCCGACCAGGGATTCCCCTACTACGCCATGGGTTGCGAGCCTCCCATCGTCAACGGTGCCATGCACTTCGAACCCACGGGTGGCTGGAGCCAGTTCTTCATCTTCCCCGGCGGCAACAACCAGCTCACCGAGGGTAACTATCTGGTTCGCCTCTACATGAAGTCCAGCAAGGATGCCGACGGCGTACAGCTGACCATCCAGAACGGCTGGGGCGGCGATGCACAGAACGTCACACAGCCCGTACCCGTTGTCGAAGGCGACAAGGTCTACGAGCTCAAGTTCCCCGGCATCACGGCATCCCCCAAGGGCAACTATGATGTCATTCTGAAGCCTCAGACGGCTGATGCCGTCCTCGATGTGAAGAAGATAGAGTTCTACAAGCTCGAGAGCCCCGCTGTCGAGGTAGAGAAGGAAGTCAACTTCTACACCTACGAGACCAAGCCCGACGGCAAGTTCCCCCACTATCCTATGGGCTGCGAGCCTCCCATCCAGAACGGTGCCCTCCACTTCGTGCCCACAGGCGGCTGGAGCCAGTTCTTCGTAGTGCCTGGCGGCGACAACCAGCTCGACGAGGGCGACTACGTCTTCTACGTTGACATGAAGGCCAACAAGGAAGCTTCTGGCGTACAGCTCACCGTACAGAACGGTTGGGGCGGCGATGCACAGCAGTTCACTGCTGCCATCCCCGTCGAGGCAGGCCGCAAGACCTATGCCTTGAAGTTCCCCGGACTCACCGGTACCCCCAGCAAGAACTACGACGTCATCCTGAAGCCCCAGACGGCCGATGCCACCCTCGACTTCTACTCGCTGAAGGTCTGCAAGGTCGAGAAGCTCAACTCCATCCCCCTCACCGACGAGGAGAAGAAGGACACCCTCACCTGGGCAATGGACCGCTGGATTAAGGGCATGATGGAAGCCTGCGACGGCAAGGTGAAGGCTTGGGACGTTGTCAACGAAGCCATCTCTGGCGGCGGTGACGACGGTGAAGGCAACTACGCCCTGCAGCACGGTCAGGAAGGCGATACCGAGAACTTCTTCTGGCAGGACTATCTGGGTGACATCGACTACGTGCGCACCGCCGTCCGTCTGGCCCGCGAGTATGGTCCTGAAGATGTCAAGCTCTTCATCAACGACTACAACCTTGAGAGCGACTGGGACCAGAACAAGAAGCTGAAGAGCCTCATCAACTGGATTAAGAAGTGGGAGGCCGACGGCGTCACCAAGATTGACGGTATCGGCAGCCAGATGCACATCTCGTGCTATGCCAACGCGCAGACCCAGGAAAGCAAGAAGGCCGCCATTGAGAATATGTTCAGGCTGATGGCACAGTCAGGCAAGCTCATCCGCATCTCCGAGCTCGACATGGGCTACGTCGATGCCGCTGGCAACAGCGTCAAGACTGATAACATGACCGAGGAGCAGCACAAGCAGATGGCCGAGCTCTACACCTTCGTCGTCAGCAAGTACCTCGAAATCATTCCTGCCGCACAGCAGTGGGGCATCTGCCAGTGGTGCATCACCGACTCGCCCAACGACAGTGGCTGGCGTAAGGGTGAGCCCACCGGACTCTGGGACAGCAAATACTACCGCAAGCACACCTATGCCGGCTTTGCCAATGGTTTGCTCGGTAAATAACCCATTACCCCGAAGGGTAATTTTTAGAACTTTACATGTGAAAGTGTCGGGCTCGCGAGAGTCCGACACCTTTTGTTAGAAAGTGTCG
>OCTX012189507.1_pt1 | contig 12561 bp, 16 predicted proteins | sample 1539691 | NCBI WGS metagenome assembly OCTX01 (sample SAMN02144231, study PRJEB22623) | gut metagenome | biome: sheep rumen | host: Ovis aries | place: New Zealand
AAATAGTGGTGATACGGCGGATGGGCTGTGTTCACGAACAAGCGTTTTTTATTTGCCATGAACTAGTTGACATGACTGACAGATTGGTGTATATTATAAGTGTGCCATAACTAGGCCTATAATAGGCCAGTACAATAATTATATAATAAGGAGGTAATAATCATGGCTACAGAGAACAAAGAGAAGAAGACAGTTGACAACATTATCATTGAGGGAGTCGTTAAGTCGGCCTATATTGGTAAAACTAAGTTTAGTGATACCGTTAAGAATCGTATAGCGGTACAGTCCGATACTATCCCATATGATCAAATCACGGCTTATAAGGAAGTAGGAAACAAGCTTACTCCAGCGTGGTATAAGGATAGAACTGGATACATAAATTTAGCTTCAATTTATAATATTCCAGTGATGGGTATTAAAAACGAAATAATGACTTTTGAAGAATTTACTGAAAATGAAAGAGCTATCGGCTCTAAAGTTCGTATGAGTATCACACAGAAAGAGGGTTCAGTATATCCTAAAGCTATCAAGATCTTAGAGTTGGGAGAAGAAAGAGATCCATTTGAAGGACTATAAGGAGATATAAATGAGTGACTTAATAAATGTCATTATTAATAACGGTGTGGCTGTTGGCATAGTGGTTTACTTCATTTATAAGGACTATAAGTGGAATAATGAACTACTTAAGACCTTAACCACTATACAAGTTACACTTCAGGAGATGAGCGAAACATATGTACACGATAAACATATCAAAGGCTATAGCATTGATAAAGAAGTATGAAGGGTTCAGTAGTAAAGCTTACCGTTGTCCAGCTGGTGTATTAACTATAGCTTACGGTCACACTTCAGGAGTGAAAGAGGGTGACACTGTAACCCAAGAACAAGCTGAAAGCTTACTATATGATGATATAGCTCCAGTTTATATTAAAGTAGCATCATATGATAACAAATATCATTGGAATGAAAATGAGTTTTGTGCTTTGCTTTCTTTTGGCTACAATTTAGGCGTTAACAGTATCGACCAATTAACAGCACAAGGCACTAGATCCAAAGCTGAGATAGCTGACGCAATACTTAAGTATAACAAGGCCAACGGTAAAGTGTTAGATGGTCTTGTTACTAGAAGACATACTGAACGAGCACTATTTTTAAAACCAGTAGCTTCTGGTCTTGCAAATCAGGAGCTTACTGGATTAAATCATAAGGAGGATAATAATTAAATGAAACATGTTGATGTAGTTGAATTAACTAGGGAGTCAGTAGCTCAGACAATGGGTACTGATTATATGGAAAAGCTTGGGGACTTCTCAGCTATTGACAGTTATAAGCTTACTGATGTTGGCCGTGATGTTCTTCAAGTTGGTACTGTTGATGTTTATTCTAAGAAGCTTCTTGGCCAGCTTGCTAAGTTGGTAGTTGATGAAAAGAAGTACGAAGCTTCAGGCATTAAAGGAATATTCGTTGATAGCTTTGACTGGGGTTCATTCGTTGAGCGTGTTTATTTTGCACCTCAGGACATTATTGAAGATGACATGTGGAATCTTATTGACGGTAAAGTTTATGAAAATGATCATAAATTCTTCGCGCCTAAGGTGTCCGCTAAGATCTTCGAAGAAGCTAAGAGTATCACAACACCAATTAGTATTGTAGAAGACCAGCTTAAGACAGCTTTTACTAGTTGGGATGAAATGAACAAGTTTCTTTCAGGTATCAGAACAACTGTTGAGAATACAATACAGCTTGGTCTTCAGGCTTACGCTCATATGCTTATAAGTTGTGGTATTGCTGTTTCAGTTGCTGGAACTAGTACAGCCGTACACCTCGTAACTGAAGCCATCGCCAAGGGTCTTCTAGAATCAGGTGCTACAGCCGATGACTTTAGAAAATCTGATGAGTGTGCTATCTTTGCAATGGAAAGAATGAAAACTATTAGGGATAATATGAGAGTTTATAATTCAGCGTATAATGATGGTACAATACCAACATTTACAAGCGATGAAGATAACAAGCTTATTATGCTTTCACAGTTCGAAAACTTCCTCAAGTTCACTGGTAAGCGTCAGGTTTATAACCTCGGTGAAATTGGTTTCGGTGATTATGATACTACTCCAATGTGGCAAGGATTCCGTGCAACTACTGGAGATGAAGGAAGCGAAGTAGTTACTAATTTCGATTGGGATACAGTTTCTAGCGTTGCAATTAAGGCCGACGCTTCTAACAAGCTGGGTATTGGTACAAATGCCTTTGATCAGTCTAATGTAGCAGCCGTCATATATGATCATAGAGCTATGGGTGTATGTCCATACCGTAGAAAAGTTACATCACAGTATACAGCTTCAGCCGACTTCTGGAACGAGTTCCATCACTTACTAGTTAATTATATACTTGATAGTAAGTTTGCTATTGTTGCTTTGGTTCTCGACTAAGAACTATCATACACTTTCTCACCTTTGGGGTGCTGGGATTCACCCAGCACCCTATTTTTTATAGGAGGTATTAATGGAAGGAATATTATATTTTAACAAGAGTGACAAGCGTTACTTAAAGAAAGATATACAGCAAATTGGTAATACTTTAAATGTAACACTAATTGAACCGACTACTGTAATAGATCCAGATATTATTCTAGCTCCAGATACTAGAATTATGGAAGCTAACTATATTTGGCTTAAAGATTTTAATAGATATTATTACATCAATAATTATACCTTTGAGTATGAACGCATTATAGCACATTGTCATGTTGATGTACTAATGAGTCATGGAAAAGAGCTAGGGGATGAAATTATAATAATGGATAGATCTGATAGAAATAGAGCATCTTTTTATCTAAATGATAATGAGCTAAGAATGTATAATTATTCATTATTTAAAACAATCAAATTTAAACCGCAAAGTGGTTTACACTTTGATGAAAGTAAAGAACAATTAGTTATGGTATGTTCTGGATGTGTATAGGAGGTATTAAATGGCTACAAGTTTTAGAAACTTAAATTTTAATAACGGACAATCTATTAACCTAGGATTTGTTACAGAATTTTGGGGCTTAAGTGGTATGTCACCTATTGAAACTGTACATCCAACTTCAATTAATGTTAATAAATTCAAGAAAGAAGTTGAAGAAAATTATAGTTCTGAGCTCATTAATGCGATTTCTGTTTTGGGTCAGACTTTTGAAACCTTTGACGAAGCTAACACAGCATTATCGGAAGTTGCTGAAATATTGCAAAATCAGTATTGGTTATGGGGATCACTTGAGACTGGTGGCTGCTTTATATGGTCAGCTCCAAACTCTGGTGAATGTCACTTTCATAATTTTTATGGTTTGTATCATATTGATGATGTAATACAGGGTAGTTGGTACACATATTATTCAGGTGGTATAGTAATACCTTTCAGGTGTCATGTTAATGATGACGAAAATTTACCAATTGTAGATAATGAATTATTCTTATTCAATGCAAACATTACAGATGAAAACGGACCCGTTAACCATGTTTATAATTCACAATTAAGAATTCGCGGTGTTGATTGCCGTTCACTAAATAGATATATTGGTGATGATTATGAATGGCTTAATATATGGAATCAATCGCAATGGGTTGAAGCGTCAACTTCAGTTTCGGACTGGATAGCTCATTATCTATATGAATACACAACTGATAACTTAGCTGATTCTAATCCGCACCCTTGGAAACGATGGAAACAAAGTAGAATCATTTCAAATATTGATTGGTTTCTTGGAATTGAAGTACCAAATGGTGAGTTAGTCGGTGGTTATGTACCAATAGAAAATAGTGACGCCGTAACTTATCCAGATGATAATCCAAATGGAGATTCAGGAGGACCTAGTGGTGGTGATGGTAATAAAGACGGTTTAGGTGATGATGTTGACACTGGCGATGTACCTTCTAGTAATTTTTTACAAACTGGAATATCAAGAATTTATATACCAACACAACAGCAAATGACTGATTTTAATAATTATATTTTTTCAGATATTACACAGTCAGCGATTGATCAACTTAAAAAAATGTGGTCAAATCCTTTAGACTATGTTGAAAATCTTGGCGTTTGTAGATTAACTGGTATAACATCTTCAGGAACTTCACCAATTACATTTGGCGGTGTTAATACTGGGGTATCATCAGAATATACATCAAACGCATTCTTACAATTTGATTATCGACTTGAAAAAAGAATAAATGAACATTGGGGGAACGCACTAGATTACTCTAATTATACAAAATTAAAAATATACATCCCTTATTGCGGTTTATTTGATTTGAATGCTGATGAATTTATGATAGCTGAGAAATATGGAGGTTGTGATATATTATTAAGATATAGAGTTGATTTAATGTCAGGTATGTGCGTAGCTTTCGTTAAACCTGAAAGAGCTCAATATGATTCAAACTACGCTAACATGAATAGTGTACTTTATCAATTTAATGGTAATATATATCTTCCTTTATCTCTTACAGCTACAGACTGGAGAAATACTTATCAGTCAGTACTTGGTATCGCTGGTGGTATGATAGCGCCTTCTCCTTCAGCAGTGGCTGGAATGGCTGAGAATATCATGAGTCAAAAGGTAAATGTGCAACACTCTGGTTCTATAGGAACTAACTTTGGTTATATGGGTATACAGTTACCATATTTAATCATAGAACGCCCAGCAATATCTGAGCCTTATTATGATAGAGATCATTATAATTATGAGACTGAATATGGTTATCCTTCTAATAAGATGACTAAGTTATCTTATGCTAAAGGATTTGTAAAAGTTAGAAAAGGCTCATTCTGGGCAAACAACATTCATTGTACTGATGATGAAAGAAAAGAGATAATTTCATTATTAGAAAACGAAGGAATTTGGACTTAAGGAGGTTAACATGGTTAATATTAAAGATAAAACTATCAGGCTTACAAGAGGGGACTCTTGTATTATAAACTTAACTATCTATGAAGCCGATGGTACTACAGTTTACACGCCAACCGCAAATGATCATATAATATTTACAGTAAAGCCAGATATAAATAATGATTATTATGAATTTAAGAAATATTTTCAAAACGGTGACACTTTGATCTTAAATAAAGTAGATACTATCAACCTTAATTTTGGTGAATACTTCTACGATGTAAGATTAGAAAATAATAATAATTATGATACTATTCTTGATCAAGGAATTTTTATTATAGAAGGAGGCACGGCAAATGCAAGAACTTAACTTAATTGGTGTTCTGTCTACTGGTGGAAGTGGAAGACTTCCAGTAATTGAACCTAAGAATATTACAGCAAATGGAACTTATACAGCTCCTGAAGGTGTAGACGGCTACAGCCCAGTAACTGTTAATGTACCAACCACACGGCCAGTAATTGAACCTAAGAATATTACAGCAAATGGAACTTATACAGCTCCTGAAGGAGTAGACGGCTACAGTCCAGTAACTGTTAATGTACCAGCTTCTCAGCCAGTAATTGAAGCTAAAAATATAACAGCAAATGGAACATATACAGCTCCTGAAGGTGTTGATGGCTACAGCCCAGTAACTGTTAATGTACCACAAAATTGTAACATGTATTCGTCTAATAACGACCAGCTTAGACTCTATGAAAATGTATTTAATGGTATTGATATACTTACTTTTAATGGACTTTATATAAACCAAACTATGAGTTTTAATGATATTGATAATGAGCATGTAAGAAGTAAATTAACTAATCTTACTTTTGTACCTATTGCTAGAGTTTTTAATTCGAATTTACAAACAATATCATCTAATCAAATCAGTATTGATCAACCGACTCAATTTATTAGATATTACAGTGGTGATCTAGCTTCTTATGATGTTGGTACAGTGTTTGGTAGCGTAGTACTTATCAACTCTGATTTAATATCTAATCAATATCCAATACAGAATAATCCAAATATAGGAGGTTAAAAATGGCACGAGAAAATAAAGACTATATGCTTACACCATATGGACTATTAAAAGAAATGATTAAAGACGGCTGGACTTTTAACCCTCAGGAGCGTTTTCTTTCGCACTTCTTTGATTATCAAAATTTTAATACTAACATGTTTGTGTATGATGATCTTCCTGACACGGTAGAAGAAAACTATCTTGAAATGTATCTTAATTATAATGGTACAGTTGGATGGACTAAGACCAAAAAAGGCCTTGTAGTTCTGGAAGGTGGAAGAAGTGGCCAAGTTAAACTATACGGACTCGGTGAGGAATATCTTGGAACATGTAACGATCCAGAACTTGGAACTATAAGCTTTAAAGTTGGTGTAGATGGTGTCGTTGGATATAATAACTCAACTATGTCTCCTGATTTTGACTTTCAGTTTATACCTTATTTACTTACTGAAATAGAAAAATCACTAATATTTAATATACGGTACGCTAGACTTGCCCCTATCTTCGAAGCAGCTGACTCTAAAGAAAAAGATGCAATCGAACAGCTTCTCAATGATATTGATGATGGTAAGATGGTAAATGTTATCAGTGAGAACATTCTCGAGGAGCTGGAAGGTGGAGGAACAAAGACATTCAACTTGACCGATGTTAAAGAAATTGATAAACTCCAGTACCTTCTTAAAGCTTATGAGGATGTCAAAAGAATTTATCATACTAAATACGGTTTATCAGATCATGGTTCTTCTAAACTAGCCCAGCAAACCGTTGACGAAGTAAACGGCTCTACTTCTTCCAGTTTTACCCTTGCGCTTAACATGCTATATTATAGAAGGAAAATGATCAAAGAAGTTAATGACATGTTCGGCACTAACATATCCGTCAAGTTTTCGCCAGCTTGGGAACTTGAATATTCAAAGTTTATTTCAGAGTCTGAGCGGAGTGATGAGGAGTTTATTGAGGATACAACTGGAGAAGAATCCGGAGAAGCTTCTGGAGATGGTTCTGGAGATGGTACTGGAGATGGTTCTGGAGATGGTTCTGAAGAAGAATCTAAGAAGGAGGAACGAAATGAAGAATAGAATTATAATAGATCTGGCTGACCATATGGCCGAGATAATGGACTCACAGCCACATATATTATCAACTAAGTTTAAGGATGAAAATGAAGAAGTACAGTACATCAATGTACTTGATGATAATATGTTTAAATCATACTTCGAATACTTCTTTTATTCTTACTCAATGATAAGCTTTAAGGAGCTTACAGACGAGGAAATAATATTTAGATTTAATAATATGTGGCGTATTTTCCAGATGGAAGAAAAAGAGAACTTAGAAAAGATAGTACAAGGCTACTACTGGGATTATGTACCAGTTTATAACTTCGATAGAACAGAACGCTGGAAGGATGTAAGAACTGGATCTGAAGACGATGACCACGGAGAAAAGGAAAGCAATGAGAAGACTACTGGAAGTTATAAGGATGTAACAACTCCAGAAGGAACTACAATAGTTACTAATAAACCTGAAGGAAGTTACAAAGATGAATCTTACAACGCTGATTTAATTACTAAAAATGATGTTTCAACTATGGACAGTCAAAATTATAGATCTAAAGATAAAACCACAACAGACGCACACACTGACCATATTGAGCGAACTTATGATAATTATCAGGAAATAACTACAACTGAATATGATGAAGCTAAGAGCACCAGCGAAAGAACATATAATAATCATAACATACAGCGTAAAGATAATAAGTATACAGATACTCACACATATAATGAAGTAACTGATACTCATGAAGGCCGTTTATTCGGTAATATCGGCGTCACAACTAACACACAGATGATAGAGGGTGAATTTGGACTGAGAATCCACAACTTAGGTTATGAGTGGATTAAAAAATTCTTTGACAAATATTTTGTTATGCTGTAATATATAGGTGTCAACTGGAGTTTATACCTCACTCCATAAGTAACCGAACCACAATTTAACTAGGGTACACAGAAAAGGCAAAGGGTTGTTAATCCTTTGCCTTTTCATTTAGTTCATTTTTAGTTCTGTGACATAAGCGTCAATTAATCCACCAACATCATTTGTACCATAGTAAAACTTGTTTTGTTTATAACAAGTCCAGATAACTTTGTCCATTTTAGTATAACCAATTTTATAGCGATCTAAAGGTCTTCTAATATCACCTAAAGTGTATATGATACTATCCTCATATGTCTTTGTAGCCCAGTGACAATATACACATAGTCCTACATCACTTTGCACCAGCTCCAAGTTTACCAGCTTATTTTGATAACTAATGTAGTGATTCCTGGATAATACTTTTGTATTTTCATTTCGTTCAATGTGTGGAAAATTCCTAAGTGCCCATGTTGCTGTACCTGTAATCGCTCCAAGAAGTGGATTCTTGAATCCAAAGAACATTCTATCAGATTTTATTCTTGCTTGACTCTGTGCTGGGTCTATAATTTCAACATAAACATTAGTACCACCTGAAGAAGTTATTAACTCCTTGTCGCCGTTGTTCATAAGACGGACTTTGTCAGCTATTTCCAATTCATTAAAGTATGGGCTGTATAAGTTTACTGTGTTACTCAGCATGACTATAATAGGTGATTGCCTTATTCTTCGAATGGTGGAAAATAGTTGGCTAAATTCGATAAATTCATTTGGCATGTAGTAGTTTCGTATAAATTCATCATATATAACTAAGTCGCCCTTTGGTTCGTTCAAAACTGACTTATAGTCTTCTTGTTTATCAACTGAGGACATGATACACACATATTCGTCACTCATCTCACTTATCTTCCCAGAGTCATCATAATTGCAATAATACCAGCGTCTAGCCTTAAGGACGATGGAACTCCAGCGCCCTTCTGTGATTTTGGAAATGTAACCAAGTTCATTTACTACTCTATAAAGTCCTTTGGTGTTCTTAGGTGCTAGAAGCTTCTCAGTTTGTACAATGTATTGGGTAACTGTACCATATAGCTTATTCATTATTAAGCCCATGATAAGTAAGTTGGTAGTCTTTCCTTTAGATCTGATACTCATAAGTACGAACCATTTAGCTTTATCAAAAGGCAAGTGTGAAGGATTCCATACATCGCTCTTAGAGCGCTTTGGGTATAAACCCAGCTTTTTAATTTCTTTCATTATAAGTTTGTAGTCGTATTCAATACCCAGCTCTGGGTTATTGTCTATGTATTTGGTTTTCATTATTTTCTCCTTTTTTCTCGTCCTTTGTATTTATTTTCAAGTGCTTTATAATTTTTTAAAGTTTCATAAAATCTATCTTGAAAATATTCAGCTTGTTCTATTTCATCTTTTGGTGTTTCTTCAGCAATTCGCATTAAAAAAGAAACAGCTTGTCTATAATGATCATTTCTAAATTCATAGATTGAATTGTCATATTTCCACTCTTTAACAATTTCAATTGTCATTTCAATATAAAATAAAGCTTCTTCTTTATTTTCTTTTTGAGCTCGTTTTCTCAAATCAAGTAATATACTTAAAAGTTTATTCATTTTCCAAGAATTAGCATCAATTACCATTTTTATACCTCCTATATTATACCTTGTTTTCTCCTCTTTTCTTTTTCCAGCACTTACAACATGCTGTTGGCTGATAACAGCATTCTGGAGTAAGTTTGCATATAAATGAATAAGCCCAAGCTCCAAAATTAATCAAATCAAAATCAGTTCTTTTAACACCATGTTGACAGTTAGAACAATTACATTCTAAAGAAGTTCTAACATTTTTCATTACTTTCATTTATACCTCCTTATATTATACCTTGTTTCATTCGTTTCTCAGCTTCGTCAATATATACCATATAATCATCTTTTATACTAAGTGTAAACTCTATTGGAACTAAGCATACAGAACTTTGTTCTTCCATTAGTTCGCCGTTTACTATATCGCTGTGTGGTTCATCGTTGTAGATACTGGCCAACTTATTAGTGTCATATACTGGTATTCTCATGCCATCGTTGAAAGCGTCATATACTGAAATATGATTAGTTTTACAATATTGAATAAGACTATGTTTAGGTAGTCCTGAAATAGTAGTTTCAGTCTTATACTCATGAGCTTCAGGATCCCAGTAAGTTACTACATATCTTTTAGCCCCTAAATGTTTAAATTTCTTGATATATGGCATTTCAATATCGAAATTTCCCAGCCCCTTCATGTACTGGTAATTGTAGCCATATTCCTTGCATAATGCTTTTATTTTTTCATCTTGCTTACGGTTATACTCTTCTATTATTGGTAAATGGTCTTTAGGGTTACTAAACTTAATAGAATCTGTATCTTCATAGTTACAATCACTATCACGGCCAAGCTCCTTTGCATGTGTTTCTATCATCCACACCATATTAAGCAATGTATGCCTTGCGTTGGCTGTAATCCAAATACCCCACTGTGGAAGTAATGAGAGCTTACTTACTTCCTTTGAAAATACAAAGCTGTGATCTTCCTCGTATTCATCCGTATGAGAGTTATAAGTTATAGTAGTCTTTCGCATTCTGGTAACAGTTAAGCCGTACCCGGCGTTAACCATCTCTTTAGATAATGAATATTTTTTTGTTTTCTTCTGACCAGTCATCTTTAGCTTAGCTTTTTCCTGATAGTAATAATTAAGAGTATCTAGTAAGTACCTTGGAAGTTTTCCCCTTCTAGCCTTCCAGCAATGTCTAATTTCCATTTTACTCCAAGTATAGAACTTAGTATAAATATCATAGTCTAACTCTGTGATAAAGACACGCACACGCTTAGCATCTAGTAGACGGCCATTATCGTAATGAGCTTCTTCAGCTTCAATAATTTTATTCTTTGACTCTATGGTATGCACAAATTTAACATCGATGTCATAAAAGTCAATAACAGCCATAACAGCCCAGTCTTTTATAAGATTTAAATAATTATCGATGCTGGTATCTTTAACACGGTAAAATTTACCCTTTGGATAATTATCTTTTGTGTTCATTTCATTTGGATATGAGCTCGTTATATCAGCTCCAGCAAGATCTTTTAATACTTGTCCAACTGTATAATTAGATCCATGAACATAACCACCCCTAAATAACCATTTCATCATTAAATCATATAAAGGCTCTGAGGGATGAAAAGCAGCCATTAGATTTTGTAACTTAACTTTTGCTTGTTTACATGCTTGTCTAGCTCTTTGAAGTACTTCTTTTCTAAGTATTCCAGTCTTAGTAAGTGGTAAGAAGCCCTTTGGGATAAATGTTTTAAAATAATAATCCATATATTCAGCTAGTATTTTAGTGTCGTTTATAACATACTGGTATTCTTCAGGTGTCATATTATAAGCGTCTTGGTGGTTTCTTGGAATTGAATAATCTAAGTCACCAACTAACTTTTGTGTTGTGGTGTAGTTCTTGGCTAAGTATGCTAAGTTACCACCAGATACTTGTAAAGCATCTCTAAACTCAATTACTTCATTATGTATAAAATATAGTGGTATTCTTTCTTCAATAAAAAAGGAGTCCGTAACATTTAGCCACTTTCGAAAGAATTGGAATTCAAAAGAAGTGTTAGCTATAAAAATCATAAGCCTTTTATCTTCATTAAGATCATAGAGCTTAGTTAGTACATCCAAAAGCTCCAAGAATTCTTCCCAGTATGAACCTAAGATAGTTAAGTCGTTGATTGTAAAACTCCATATATACATATAAGCGTGAGCGTAATCTTTAGTTATTACTGAAGTGGTTTCAATATCAAAACCACAGCATTGAGGGACATACCAATGTCTATTAGATCCAAGGCCAACACCTAAAGGCTGACTTATTATGCTATGTTGTTGTAATATGTCAACTGTTAAGTTCTTATACCAAGTAAACATTTATACCTCCTAAAGTCCTTCAAATGGGTCACCAAACAAGCCGCCAGACTCTTTTAATCGCTTTCTGTATTCGTCAATTATTTGTTTGAGTTCAGCATAAGTCTTTTTACGGCCAGTAATATGTATAATATTATAAGCTACTGACTCCTTAGGCTGATAAAACATGTCTTCATTTTCAGATACAAAGGTGTTAACTTCATCAATAATTTTAGCCTTATCTTCTATTTCAGATCTTGAAGGTTTTTTATTTTCTTCTTTCTTAAGTGACTCCTTAGCTTCTTTCATTAGTTGGCCTTTGGTCTTCATACCTAGTAAACGCTGTATACCCATTTTGGTTTTTTTCCTTAGTGCTGTTTGATAAAACTCTTTAGATCTAGCTATTTGAATAATACCATGTTTAGAAGTAGTACGATACTTCTCAGGTATCGATAACTTTAGCGTTGAATACCATTGATTATAAGCGTAGCTTTGAGTACCAAATGTCTTAGCTATTTCATTGATACGCTCATTAATACGCTTTACATCCTTTTCAAGCTGTAACTGGGATGGTGTTAATTTATTCCTTCTGGCCATGTCTTACCTCCTTCAGGATCATAATTAAAGTAGTAAGTAGTACACCACTACATAAACCGAATAAATAAGGATTATAATTATAATAGTGTAGTGCTCCAAGTAATGAAATAAAGTTTACTAAATATTTCATAGTTTCCTCCTTAATTATCAAGTACGCTCATGGCCTC
>OCTX012250894.1_pt1 | contig 12559 bp, 11 predicted proteins | sample 1539691 | NCBI WGS metagenome assembly OCTX01 (sample SAMN02144231, study PRJEB22623) | gut metagenome | biome: sheep rumen | host: Ovis aries | place: New Zealand
CCCCCTCCGCGGAGAACCGTCCCCCTCCGCGGAGAACCGTCCCCCTCTGCGGAGAACCGTCCCCAAACACGTTGATTGGTCTTGCGCCGGAGGGCGGTTAGTGATACTCTGTTTGGAGAACTGAAAGGAAGGAATAAGAGTAATGAGACCAGTAAGAACAGATCTCTACAGGGACGGAGAGTACAGCTATGAGAGAGCCTACGGGTTTGTCCCGAACCTGAGATCCTACCCGGGCGAGAGCGAAGAAACCCTGCCGGCCATCCTCGTGATCCCCGGAGGCGGCTATGAATTCGTGTCCGCCAGAGAAGGAGAGATGGTCGCGGAAAAATTCGTCTCCCTCGGCTACCGCTGCTTCGTCCTGACCTACACCGTCAACCCGCTTCACATGGCGCCTTTGAAAATGCAGCCCCTGACCGACGCCTCCCGGGCCATCCGCATGATCCGCAAAAACGCGGACAGCTGGCACGTCGACCCGAACCGGATCGCCGTCATGGGCTTCTCCGCCGGCGGACACCTCGCCTGTTCGCTCGCGCTTCACCACGCGGACGTGCCGGAGAATGACCCGGAGCTGGCCGCCATCAGCGCAAGGCCAAACGCGGCGGTCCTCTGCTACCCGGTCATCACGAGCGGCGAATTCGCCCACATGGGCAGCATGCGCGCCCTGCTCGGATTCTCCCATGATACGCCGGCGGAGGAGAGACGTGTGTCCGGCACGCCGATGCCCGGGTGCGTTACGGCTGATGACGAGCTCAACTACGCGTCGCTTGAGACGCAGGTGACGAAGGACGCTCCGCCGGCCTTCCTGTGGCACACGATGACGGACGCTTCGGTGCCGGTGGAGAACAGCATGCGGTTTGCCGCCGCGCTTCGAAGTGCGGGCGTCCCGTTCGCGCTGCATCTCTTTTCGCAGGGCAAGCACGGTCTTTCGCTCGCGAACGAAGCCTGGGCTCACTCCTGCGGCAAGGGCGAGTACACCTATGAGCCCACAAGGGCCTTCACGAACGCGGCGCTTGCCGGCGAAATCGATCTCTCCGAAGAGGTGAAGCTCGAGCTGATCGAGAACGAGCATTTCGGAACCGGGATCGCAAAAAGAAATGACGTCCCCGTGCCGGAGGTCCAGAAGTGGCCGGAGCTGGCGGATGCATTTTTAAAGAGTTATTTATAAGGAGACCACATGACGACAAACGAAAAACTGACAATGCTTCGAAACAAAATGCAGGACGAAGGGATCGACTGGTTCCTGATCGGCTCCTCCGACTATCACGCGTCGGAGTACGTGGGAGATTATTTTAAGGTATCGGAGTTCTTCTCCGGCTGTACGAGCGACAATGTGCAGCTGCTCATCGGCCGTGAAAATGCAAACCTCTGGACCGACGGCCGCTACTTCATCTCCGCCGCGAGAGAGCTCGCCGGGAGCGGGATCGAACTCATGAAGAGCGGAGAGAAGGGCGTTCCGACGCTCGTGGAGTTTCTCCGGGACAACCTGAAGAAGGGCGAGACGCTTGCATTTGACGGGCGCTGCATCGACGCGGCGGCGGGCAGCCGGTACGATGAGCTGCTCATGGAGATCGGCGCCTCTCTGATCACCGATATCGATCCGGCGGAAGGGATCTGGAAAGACCGCCCGGCGCTTCCGTGCCACCCTGTGTTCCTGATTCCGGATGAGCTGGCAGGCGCTTCCTTTGCCGAAAAACTCGGGAAAGTCCGCGAGAGCATGGCTGCGAAGAAAGCAGACTGGCTGATGCTCTCGCGTCTCGACGATATCGCCTGGCTGACAAATGCGCGCGGCAATGACATTTTCTGCAACCCGGTCATGCTCGCCTACGCCCTGATCGGCAGGGATTCCTTCCATCTCTTTATCCAGGAGGATGAGGTGACGGACGAGTTCGACGATTACTGCGCGGACAGAGGCATCACGCTTCATCCCTATGAGGCGGTCCTTGACGTGCTGGAGAGATTTTCATTTGACGGACCTGTCATGCTCGAGAAATCGGCGACCTCGGATGCGATCTACCAGATCATCGCCAACCGGGCGGACGTCGTCGAGGCGGTCAACCCGACCGAGCGCATGAAGGCGGTCAAGAATCCGGTCGAGATCGAGAATATCAAAAAGACTTACCTTGCGGATTCGGCGGCGCTCACGCATTTTATATACTGGTTTAAGACCAATGTCGGGAAAATGAAGATCACCGAGCTCTCCGCAGCCGCCAACCTTGACGCGAGGCGGGCAGCGCTGCCGGGCTATATCGAACTTTCCTTCCCAACCATTTCGGCTTACGGGGCGAACGCAGCGATGGCCCACTACGCCGCTTCCGAGGAGGACCAGGCGGAGGTGGAGCCGCACGGCTTCCTGCTTGTGGATTCCGGCGGCCAGTACATGGGCGGAACGACCGACGTTACGAGGACGATGGCGGCAGGTCCGCTCACGGCGGAGGAGAAGAGAGACTTTACGCTCACGCTGATCGCGAATCTGAACCTCTTAAACGCCCGATTCCTCGAGGGGGCGACCGGCAAGGTGCTCGACACCTACGCCCGCGCGCCGCTCTGGGAGTACGGGATCAACTACAACCACGGGACCGGCCACGGGATCGGCTACATCCTGAACGTCCACGAGGGTCCGCAGAACATCCGCTGGAAGTTCAACCCCGGCCAGAAGGAGGCCCCGTTCGAGGCCGGCATGCTGATCTCGGACGAACCGGGTGTCTACATCGAGGGGAAATACGGGATCCGCACGGAGACGATCCTGCTCACCGTGCCCGATACGGAAAATGAATTCGGACGTTTCTTAAGCTTCCTCCCGCTTACCTGGGCCCCGATCGACCTCAATGCGGTTGATACCGCTTACATGCAGCCGCGCGACATCGCAAGGCTGAATGATTACCATGCGAAGACATTTGAGAAGCTGGCCCCGTTCTTTGAGGGGGAGGAACTTTCCTGGCTCAGGGAGGCTACACGTCCGATTTCATAAAATAAAAAATGACGAAACAGTTATTGGTCAATAACCGAAAATCCGTCGTTATGCTTAAAAATCCGGCAGAAAAATCCAGCTATTGATTTTCAAGTGATTTAATGTATAATATTGCTAAGCGGAGACTGATTTCCGCTTGTTGCTGATGAAAATTTTATAGAAAGAGGTTACCTTATTATGGCATTAGATCTCAGTAAATACGGTATTACCGGCGTACAGGAAATCTATCACAATCCGTCCTATGAGCAGCTCTTTGAGGATGAAATGAATCCGGAGCTCACCGGCTATGACAAGGGCCAGCTCACCGAGCTCGGCGCTGTCAACGTCATGACCGGCATCTACACCGGCCGTTCCCCCAAAGATAAATTCATCGTCATGGACGAGAACTCCAGGGACACTGTCTGGTGGACGACTCCGGAGTATCCGAACGACAACCATCCGGCCTCCGAGGAGACATGGGAAGCCTGCAAGAAGCTTGCTCTGAAGCAGCTCTCTGGCAAGAAGCTTTATGTTGTCGACGCTTTCTGCGGCGCCAACAAGGACACCCGCCTCGCTGTCCGCTTCATCATGGAAGTGGCATGGCAGGCTCATTTCGTCGAGAATATGTTCATCAAGCCGACCGCTGAAGAGCTCGCGAACTTCGAGCCGAACTTCATGGTCTACACCGCTTCCAAGGCGAAAGTCGAGAACTACAAGGAGCTCGGCCTCAACTCCGAGACGGCGGTCCTCTTTAACGTCACCTCTCACGAGCAGGTTATCCTGAATACCTGGTACGGCGGCGAGATGAAGAAGGGCATGTTCTCCATGATGAACTACTATCTGCCGCTGAAGGGTATCGCTGCGATGCACTGCTCCGCGAACACCGATATGAACGGCGAGAACACCGCGATCTTCTTCGGCCTCTCCGGCACGGGCAAGACCACTCTTTCCACCGACCCGAAGAGACTTCTCATCGGCGACGACGAGCACGGCTGGGACGACAACGGCGTCTTCAACTTCGAGGGCGGCTGCTACGCGAAGGTCATCAACCTCGACAAGGAATCCGAGCCGGACATCTACAACGCGATCAAGAGAAACGCGCTTCTTGAGAATGTCACCTGCGACGAGAACGGCAAGCTCGACTTCGCCGACAAGTCCGTGACCGAAAACACCCGCGTTTCCTATCCGATCGATCACATCGAGAAGATCGTCCTCAATGTCCATCCGACATCCTCGGGCCCGGCTGCCGAGAACGTCATCTTCCTGTCCGCTGATGCGTTCGGCGTCCTGCCGCCGGTCTCCATTCTGGATCCGGAGCAGACCAAGTACTACTTCCTGTCCGGCTTCACGGCCAAGCTTGCCGGCACGGAGCGCGGCATCACCGAGCCGACCCCGACCTTCTCGGCATGCTTCGGCCAGGCATTCCTTGAGCTGCATCCGACCAAGTACGGCGAAGAGCTCGTCAAGAGAATGAAGATGAGCGGCGCGAAGGCTTACCTTGTCAACACCGGCTGGAACGGAACCGGCAAGCGCATCTCCATCAAGGATACCCGCGGCATCATCGACGCGATCCTGAACGGCGACGTCCTGAAGGCTCCGACCAAGAGGATCCCGTACTTCAACTTCGAAGTCCCGACCGAGCTTCCGGGCGTTGCGACCGAGATCCTTGATCCGCGCGACACCTATGCGGATCCGGCTGTCTGGGAAGAGAAGGCGAAGGACCTCGCAGGAAGATTCATCAAGAACTTCAAGAAGTATGAGACCAACGAGGCAGGCAAGGCGCTTGTCGCGGCAGGCCCGAAGCTTTGATTGATTGCATTTGAAACAATCGGACCGCCCTCCTTTTGAAGGAGGGCGGTTTCTGTGAGATGACAGTTATACAGGACCCTGATGAAAGACTCCGGGCCTCAGGATGAAGGAAGCAATACATAGGGTAAGGCAAGTGAAAAAGAAAAATGTAAGGAGCGTCATCACGGAGCTCCTTCCGGGCGCGGTCTTTTCCGCGGCCGTGATCGTATTTGTACTCATGAACAGCGGCCTCTTTTTCGGGGAGGCTTCCACAAACGATAAATACGGACTGATGATCGAGGCGGACCGGCCGCTGTATTTTGCGATGGCGGTTTTAGTCCCTCTCGCCGCATTCATCTGGCATGCTGTCTCCCGCACGGTGCTGAAGCGGAAAGCGGGGGAGCCGAGGCCGGTCAGCGAGAAAGCCATCATTATCCTTCTGGCAGTGGGAAATGCATTTCTTTCATTTTTCCTCATCGAGCTCATCAACAACCCCTGGTACTACTATCTTGACGCGCGATACCAGCTCCTCGGCTGGGCCATCACGCTGACGATCGACGTGATCCTGATCTTCATTTTCAATTCCGTGAGCGTCGGCATGATCGCGGGAAACCTGTTTTTCCTGGTCTGGGGGATGGCCAACTATTTTGTTCTGGAATTCCGGTCGATCCCGCTCCAGTACATTGATTTCTTCTCCTTCAGGACCGCCCTCAATGTGGCCGGAAACTACAAGTTCAGCCTGACCTGGCAGATGACGGCGGCGATCGCGGTCACGCTGTCGGTGATGAGCTTCTACGCCGCCGAAGGGCCTCTCCGCGTCTTCAAGAGACGGACCGGGAAGCTTCTGGTGCGCGGCGCGGCGGTGCTTTTAGCATTTCTCTTCAGCACGCTCATGCTGAGGACGGACGTGCTGGCGGACCAGGGGATCTGGCTGCGCGACTGGCACCCGCAGTACACCTACAAGCTGTTCGGGATGGAGGCGGGCTTTTTTGCGTTTGCCCGCGCCTCGAACCCCAGAGAGCCGAAGTCTTATTCTGAAGAACATGTCGAGGAGATCATCGATGAGAGCGAGGATCTTCCGGAAAATAAAACCCTCATCATCCCGGAAAATATCATCGTCGTCATGAACGAGAGTTTCTCCGACCTCCGGGTCTACCCGAATCTTAAGACGAGCGAGCCGGTCATGCCTTACTTCGATTCCCTCACGGAAAATGCCGTCAAGGGGAACCTTCTGGTCTCGGTCCTCGGCGGCACGACCGCCAACTCCGAGTATGAATTCCTGACGGGGAACTCCTGCATGATCTCCCCGTCGACGGTTGTCTACAACTCCTTCATCAAGAGCGACCAGTACTCGCTTGCGAGGACCCTGAAAGCGCAGGGCTACCGGACGGTTGCGATGCATCCCTACCTGCCGAACGGCTGGAACCGCGAGTTCGTCTATCCGCGGATGGGTTTTGACGCTTTCATCTCACTGGACGGCTTTGACGGAGCGGAGACAGTGCGCGGCTTCGTGAGCGACCGGAGCGACTACGAGCGGGTGATCCGCGAGGTGGAGGAGAAGCAGGAGGGAGAGAGGCTTTTCATTTTCAATGTGACCATGCAGAACCACAGCGGCTACGAGTCGAAGAACTATGAGGCGGATATCCGCGTCGAGGGTTATGAGGGTGATTTCCTGGACCAGGCGGAACAGTACGAGTCCCTGATCCATGAGAGCGATGAGGACCTGGCGTACCTCATTGAGCATTTCAGGAATTCCGGCGAAAAGACGCTGATCGTCTTCTTCGGGGATCATCAGCCGTCGCTGTCGGACGATTTTCTTGCCTACGCCTACGGGAAGGACGTGTCGGAACTCACCTTTGCGGAAGAGCAGCTCCAGTACACGACGCGCTACCTCATCTGGGCCAATTACGACCTGCCGGAAGCGGAGGGCGGGACGATGTCAGCCAACTATCTTGCAAGCTATGTCCTGTCCCTGACCGGGCTGGAGCGAACCGGTTATCACGATTACCTGCTTAACATGCGGGATACGGTGCCGGCGGTGAATGCGTACGGCTATCTCACGGCGGACGGAGAGATGTACGAGCATGAAAGCGGCGGAGACCCCGAGGCGGAGAGAGAGCTTTCCGACTACAGCTGTCTCATCTACAATGAGCTCACGGAGAACGGAAACCGGGATAAATTGTTCTTTGGTGTTGACGAATCCTCGTAATGGTTTTATAATACTTTAGCGAGTGAACGCATTAAAGTGCAGAATGCCTCACGAGTTACCGCAAAATAATAAAAGGGATGGAAGTAATCGATGCCTATCACAAACCTGCTTGAACAGAACTGTAAACTGTACCCGGAAGACTGCGCGCTTGTCGAAGTGAATCCCGCCAAATCGGATGACCGCCGGATCACCTGGAGAGAGTACGATCTCGTCCAGTCCTCCCATTCGCAGCCCTACCGGCGCGAGATCACCTGGCGCGTTTTCAACGAGAAGGCCAACCGCTTCGCCAACCTGCTCCTCGAGCGCGGGATCAAGAAGGACGACAAGGTCGGGATCCTGCTCATGAACTGCCTGGAGTGGCTGCCGATCTATTTCGGCATCCTGAAGACCGGCGCGCTGGCGGTGCCGCTCAATTTCCGCTACACATCCGAGGAGATCGAGTACTGCGTGAACAAGGCGGACTGCGACGTTCTCGTTTTCGGGCAGGAATTCATCGGCCGCGTCGAGGAGATCGCGGACCGTATTTCCAAGAACCGCCTGCTGTTCTTCTACGGCGATGCGTGCCCGTCCTTCGCGGAGGATTACACCAAGCTCACCTCCAACTGCTCGAGCCGTGACCCGCGCATCCTGATCACCGACGAGGACAATGCGGCGATCTATTTTTCCTCCGGTACGACCGGGTTCCCGAAAGCGATCCTGCACAACCACGAATCGCTGATGCACTCCGCGAAAGTGGAGCAGAAGCATCACGGACAGACCAGGAAGGACGTCTTCCTCTGCATTCCGCCCCTCTACCATACCGGCGCGAAAATGCACTGGTTCGGCAGCCTGATCTCCGGCGGCAAGGCGGTCCTGCTCAAGGGAACCAAGCCGAAGGATATCCTGGAGACTGTCTCGCGCGAGCGCTGCACGATCGTCTGGCTGCTGGTCCCGTGGGCCCAGGATATCCTGGACGCGCTTGACAGGGGCGACCTCAAGCTGGAAAATTACAATCTCAAGCAGTGGCGGCTCATGCACATCGGCGCCCAGCCGGTCCCGAAGAGCATGATCATGCACTGGAAGGAATATTTCCCGAACCATCTCTACGACACGAACTACGGCCTCTCCGAGTCGATCGGCCCCGGCTGCGTGCACCTCGGCGTTGAGAACATCGAGAAGGTCGGCGCGATCGGTGTCCCGGGCTACGGCTGGAAGACGAAGATCGTTGATGCGGAGAGACGCGAGATCAGGGAAAATGAGCGTGTCGGCGAGCTCGCCGTCTACGGACCGGGCGTCATGACCTGCTACTACAAGGATCCGGAAGCGACCGCGGAGGTCATGGACGAGGAAGGCTGGCTCTACACCGGCGACATGGCGATGCGCGACAAGGACGGTTTTATTTACCTTGTGGACCGCAAGAAGGACGTTATTATTTCCGGCGGCGAGAACATTTACCCGGTGCAGATCGAAGATTTCCTGCACACCTTCGAGCCGGTCAAGGACGTGGCGGTCATCGGCCTGCCGGACAAGCGTCTCGGCGAGAAGACGGCGGCGATCATCGAGCTCAAGGAAGGCTTCACCGCGACCGCGGACGAGGTCGAGGAATTCTGCATGAAGCTTCCGAAATACAAGCGCCCGAGAGAGATCATCTTCGCGAAGGTCCCGCGCAATCCTACGGGCAAGATCGAGAAGCCTCTCCTTCGGGAACGTTACGGCGTTATGCATCTTGTGGCAGCGGAGAATCAGTCATAAATCATGAATCATTCAGATCAGTTTAAAGCCGGGGTAAGGGATGGCATCCCGATATGCCTCGGCTATTTTGCGGTTTCTTTTGCGTTCGGCATCCAGGCGGCGGAGATCGGGCTCAGCCCGTTCGAGGCCGGGATGCTCTCTCTTCTAAATGTCACCTCGGCCGGCCAGTTTGCCGGCCTTTCGGTGATTGCGGCGGCCGGCTCCTACATCGAGCTCGCCGCGCTTCAGTTCATCATCAACCTCCGGTATATGCTGATGTCGGCAGCCCTGTCCCAGAAGCTGGATTCCCGGACAGGCACTTTGCCGCGCCTTCTGATCGCCTACGGGGTCACGGATGAGATCTTCGGGGTCAGTGTGATGCGGCCGAAGGGGCTCGACCCGTTCTTCTCCTACGGGTGCACGATCATATCCGTGCTCGGCTGGGTGGCCGGCACGGTCACGGGGGCTTCCGCAGGGGCGATCCTGCCGGCAAGGCTCATCTCGGCGCTCGGGGTCGCGCTCTACGGAATGTTTATCGCGATCATCATTCCGCCTGCCCGGGAACATAAAAAGATCATGTACTGCGTTCTCTCAGCGATGGCCCTGTCGGCGGTTTTCGCCTGGGCGCCGGTCCTTCGGCAGCTTTCCGGCGGGATGCGGATCATTATCGTGACGGTGCTGATCGCCGCGGTGTTTGCAAAACTGTTTCCGGTCAGTGAGGAGGAGTCGGCATGAATCACAGCTTATTCGGTTATATCATGGTCATGGCACTGGTCACCTATCTCATCCGGTGCCTGCCGCTCACCCTGATCCGGAAGGAGATCAAAAGTCCTTTCATCAAATCATTTCTCGTGTATGTCCCCTACGCGACGCTGGCGGCGATGACCTTCCCGGCGATCCTCACGGCGACCAACTCCGTGTACTCCGCGCTGGCGGGGTTCGCGGCGGCCCTCATCCTCGCCTTTATGCGGAAGAGCCTTATTCTGGTGGCGGCCGGGGCTTCGGCGGCGGTTTTCATTTTCGAACTGATCCTTCTTGGCTGAAAGCCAAAACATCTCGACTGAAAGCCAAAATATGTCGACATTTTGACAAAACATGTCGGTATTTTGACAATTGAGCCGAGGCACTTGCATCAATCCGTTTCGGAAGCTATGATGGCTCTGAAAGGATGGTATCAGTTTGGAGAAGTCAGGGATCGTCGTCGTCACGAAAGACGGAAGCAGCTACAGGAAAATCATGTCCTACCTTGACGAGAAAGCCAGAAAGGAAGTCCATCGCGTGGACTCGATCGGGGAGGCTCTCGACGTCGCCTATGCCGAGAAGGCCAGGTTCATTATCACGGACCTGGGCGGAAAACCCAGGAAGGCGGCCGGGACAGGGATGCATCCGCGCTACAATCCCGAGATCGACGCCAGGGAAAACCTGGCTTATCTTCGGTGGTATATCAACAAGCACTGCGGAGAGAAGCTGGACCTCGCGGATCTGGCCGCCATGATCAGCGTCACGCCGAACTATCTCTGCCGTATCTTCAAGGCGGAGGAGGGAATGACATTAAGGCGCTATATTGAGAGCGTCCGTCTCGGCAAGGCCGCCCGGGAACTGGTCATGACGGACCGCCGCATACAGGAGATCGGTATTATGTTCGGTTTCCGCAATGATTCCTACTTCGGAAAGGTGTTCAGGCAGGAATTCGGATTTACCCCCTCTCAGTACAGGAAGATCATGCGGGAGGAAACGATGGAAGCGGAGGAACCGGCAGAACCATGATGGTGCGCAAGAATACGGGCGGCGCTTTCGGCGCTCTGAGAAGCCCCTCTGAAGATGAAGGGCTTGCAAAGGATCTCGTCGCTGTAAAAGAATACATTAAGGAACACTGCCGCGAACCGCTGACCTGCGGGACTGTGTCCGAGGCGCTGGGGCTCTCCGAGAGTTATCTCGAGAAGATCTTCGGGCGCGAAGTTGGCGCCACGATCAGCCAGTATGTGCTCATGTGCCGGATGGAGAGAAGCGCCGAACTGCTTGTGGAAACATCCATGCGGATCCGGGAGATCTGCGAGGCGGTCGGGATGAAGACGCCGGGCTGGTATTCGAAATGTTTTCACCGCTGTTACGGGATCTCCCCCAGTGAATACCGCCGGACAGAACAGAGGGGGCTGCCTCTTCCTGAAATGCGCCTGCCCTATGAGGAGAACCCCGGAACGCTGTAAAAAATCATCGTGCAGAGGGAAAAAGTGTGATACAATGACCGAAAGGGAGGTCATGCCATGCTTTTTACGATTGGAATCAACAATACAATGACGGAGCTCGGTCTGATCGAGGGCAGAAGGATCCTGGCGAAGGACAGGATCGCCTCGGTGCGCGGGAAGACAGCGCTGGAGTATTCCGTGTTGTTCCGTTTCTTTATGGAAATGAACGGCGCAAGCGGGCAGGAGATCGACGGGGCAATCATTTCCAGCGTGGTCCCGAACCTCACGGATGTCCTGGCGGACGCCGTGAAGAGAAGCGCGGGGATCACACCTCTGATCGTGGGCCCCGGCATCCGGAGCGGCCTTAAGATCCGGATCGACGACCCGAAACAGCTCGGAGCGGATATCGTTGCGAGGGCGGTCGGAGGAATCGAGCGCTACGGCAGCCCGCTCATTCTGATCAATATGGGGTCGGCGACGACATTTTCCGTGATCAACGGAAACAGCGAGTTTATCGGAACGGTGATCGTGCCGGGGATGGGCATTTCCCTGAATGCGCTCGTCGAAAACACCTCCCAGCTGCCGGGGATCAATCTGGGCGTTCCGAAGCATGTGATCGGGACCAACACGGTCGACAGTATGAAGAGCGGCGCGGTCGTCGGCCAGGCAGCCATGATCGACGGCCTGGTCGGACGCATCCGGGAGGAGATGGGCGGAGAGCCCGCCGTGGCGGCCTCAGGGGCCTATGCGGCGACGGTCGTCCCGTTCTGCCGCACAAAGATCCACCTGGACGAGGATCTTCTTCTCGTGGGCTTAAGGGCCATCTACGAGAAGAATGCGAGGACCAGATGAGCACTTATGTGATGTCGGACATGCACGGGCGCATGGACCTGTTTCTGAAAATGCTGGACAAAATCGGATTTTCAGAAGCGGATCATCTCTACTGCCTCGGGGACGCAGCCGACCGCGGTCCCAAGGGGATCGAGCTGCTGCTTCTCCTTGCGCAGATGGACAATGTCACCTACATTGCCGGCAACCATGATCTGATGTTCGTAAAAGTGGTCCGCAAGGCACTCCAGATGGGCTACTCGAAGGAGGTCCTTGAGACGGAGGAGTTCCTGCACTGGATGACGAACGGCGGGGCGCCGACCTGGAACCGTTATATTACGCTTTCGCGGGAGATGCGGAGGAAGGTCATCACCTACATCGGGGAGAGCTATCTCCTGATCCCGCAGCTGAAGGTGGGAGAGCGGTATTTTTACCTCTGCCACGCGACGCATGCGGACAGACCTGTGATGGAGCCGCTGCTGCTGAAAAATGCCTCCAAAAAGGAGATCGACCACGTGGTCTGGGAGAGGGTTTATCCGAGGGGGCGGAGACTGTTTTCATTTTTGGGAGCGTCCTACAGCGAGCTCTACAACGCCTACCCGAGAAAGACGACGATGATCTTCGGGCACACGCCAACGCCGATCTTCTCAAAGACGGATTCGAACGGCAGGGGCCGCATCTGGCACGGCGGGAGCGGGCACCTTATTGATATCGACTGCGGGTGTGCGGTCAGGGACGACCGGTATGCGATGCTGGGGTGCCTGAGGCTTGAGGATATGAAGGAGTTCTATGTGCATGGATAAGGGACGGTTCCCAGGGACGGTTCTTGAAGAAAGCGGTTCTCATTTCGAGAACCGCTTTCTTCTTAGAACCGTCCCCCAGGAACCGTCC
>OCTX012146520.1_pt1 | contig 12556 bp, 7 predicted proteins | sample 1539691 | NCBI WGS metagenome assembly OCTX01 (sample SAMN02144231, study PRJEB22623) | gut metagenome | biome: sheep rumen | host: Ovis aries | place: New Zealand
CGGTGAATGACTCGATATCGTTCGGGTTTACCATTGATAGGGGGTTTGCCAGTCCTTGCACACCGTCGCCAGACATTGCAAGACCATCGATGACAATCAGAGGGTCGTTAGAGGCGTTCAGTGACGATCCGCCACGGATGCGAATCTGAGCACCACCGCCAGGGGTACCATCGCTGGAGATAACGCTCACACCTGCAATCTTACCACTAATCATGTCCTGAGCATTGACGTTCAGACCATGGTTCTTGTCATCTGGCTTAATGGCGGTTACAGATCCTGTAAGGTCGCTCTTGCGTGCACGACCGTAACCAATGACAACAACGTTCTCCAGAACAGTAGCGTCATCTTTCAGTGTAATTTCAAGGTTAGCAGCAGCCTTGACGGTTGCAGATTGGTAGCCGACGTAACTAATGCTGATGTCGGCCCCTTGATTAGCCTTCAGTGCGAAGTTACCGTCGAAGTCGGTAACAGTAGCCGTCTGTGTACCTACCACGCGTACGGTAGCACCGATAATGGCTTCACCTTGAGCATCCTTCACATGGCCTTTGACGTCAATTTGCGCAAAGGCTCCTACCGAAAGGAAGAGTCCAAATAAGAGAACTATCATCCTTAACGGCGACAGAATGTTTACTTGCTTCATCGTTTATTAATTAAGTTAGTATTATTATATTATTATGTATGTACAATTATCAGTTGGTAGTAGTTTTGGTCTTATTTGACCTAAATCAAGTGCAAAGTTAAGATTTGTTTTCTTTCGTTGATACTATTTTTGAGTTAAATTCGTTATTATGTATGTGCAAACGTTTGCACATACGATTAGAAATAAAAAGGTGATAAAGAAAACAAGGTATTCAACAATTTAATAACTTTGCAAAGTGATCATGTGTCACTTCGCATCCACTACTAACACAATATGAAAGAAACAGCACCTCTGACAATGAAGGATATAGCCCGCGAGCTGGGAGTCTCGGTGGCCACGGTATCGCGTGCCCTAAAGAATTCACCGCGCATATCGCCAGAGCGTCGTTCCATGATACAGGAGTATGCCCGTAAGCATAACTTTACACCTAATGTTATTGCGGAGTCGCTTCGCTTCATGCGTGTGCAACCGATGAAAGTAATAGGTGTTATCATACCGGAGTTTACCCACTTCTATTTCTCGTCAGTCTTGGCCGGCATTGAGGAAGAGGCCGCCAGCCGCGGCTATCGCATCCTTGTGGCCCGCAGCGGCGAGAGCTATGAGCGCGAGGTCAGCATCTGTCGCTCGTTCTACGAGAGCAAGGTGTGTGGCATCATCGTCTCACAGGCCAAGGACACCCATCGCTATGATCACTTCCAGATGCTGCTGGACAATGGTCTGCCCTTGGTCTTCTATGATAGAATATGTACGGGCGTGAATGCCAGTCGTGTGGTTGTTGACGACTATATGGGTGCCTTCAATGCGGTGAGCTACCTGATAGAGACGGGCTGTACCCGCATTGCGTTCTATGGCTCTCAGATGAACCTGGAGATATCGAAGAACCGTTTCAACGGCTATAAGGACGCTTTACAACAGCATCAGATAGAGTATGACCCAGAGCTGACCTACATCTGCGACAACCGTGCAGATGCTGAGGCTATCACACCAGAGGTATTGCAAAAGGATACTCCTCCTAATGGTTTCTTTGCCATCAACGACGATACGGCCATCGGCATCCTCTATACAGCCAAGCGCATGGGATTCCGTGTGCCGGATGATATCAGCATTTGCGGTTTTACCAACGGTCAGCGTGCTGTAGCCTGTGACCCGATGTTGACAACCGTCGAACAGCGTGGCCATCGAGTAGGTGAGGAGGCCGCCGACATCCTGATAGACCAGGTGGAAGGTCGCATCCCTGTCGACAAAGTCGTCAAGCGTGTTGTAAGAACGCGACTGGTAGTTAGAGGTACGACGAAATAAAAGACAACGGGGGTATTTGTTAAAGACAACTTGGACAACTAAGGACAACTTGGACAACTAAAATAAATAAAAATACGATAGCAATTATAATGATAAACATTGCAACATTAAAACATCATATATACGACGTCGTGGGGGCTTTGCATGAAGTCCACAAGGAATTGGGAGCAGGACTGAACGAATACTGTTATCAAGAAGGGTTTCAAATGCAGCTGATAGAACAAGGTATTCCATTTCAGCGTGAGCAATCTTTTCATCCTAAATACCACGGGCGTGAAATGGATGCTGTTTATCGTGTAGATTTTCTTTGTAAAGGAGATATTGTTGTTGAGTGTAAGTCGGTAATGGAGCTTGTCAATAATCATAGAGCTCAACTGTTTAATTATATGCGATTGTTGCAATGTCCTTGTGGTATCTTGGTTAATTTCGCTCCTCAGTTTGCTGTTATTGAACGATACTTCTATGACGATGAAGAAATGAAAATACTTGGTGTAAACGGTCAAACCATCCATATTGTATAGACAATAGGTTATAATAATGATTCAAGTTGTCACCAGTTGTCCTTAGTTGTCCAAGTTGTCTTTAAAAATGAAATATGTTGTCTTAAAATAATAATAGAATAAAGTTGTAGTATATGAAACAAAAACCGAATTTGCCGTTTTGGAGCCTGTGGAATCTAAGCTTTGGATTCTTTGGCGTGCAGATAGCCTATGCCTTGCAGTCAGCTAACATCTCGCGTATCTTTGCTACGCTGGGCGCTGACCCTCATAACCTGAGTTATTTCTGGATATTGCCCCCACTGATGGGTATCCTTGTGCAACCGATTGTCGGAACACTGAGTGACAAGACGTGGACACGCTGGGGCCGTCGTATACCTTATTTATTTATAGGTGCTGCGGTGGCTGTGCTGGTGATGTGTCTGTTGCCTAATGCCGGCTCCTTGGGACTGACCGTAGGAGCAGCCATGCTCTTCGGACTTGTTGCCTTGATGTTCCTGGATACCAGCATCAATATGGCGATGCAGCCGTTTAAGATGCTGGTGGGCGACATGGTGAACGAAGAGCAGAAGACCAAGGCCTATTCTATCCAGTCGTTCTTGTGCAATGCAGGTTCGGTGGTTGGTTTTGTATTCCCATTTGTACTGACATGGGTCGGTATTAAGAATGTTGCTGAGAAAGGAGTTATCCCTGATAGCGTTATCTGGTCGTTCTATCTGGGTGCCGCTATTCTGATAGCCTGCGTCATCTATACCACGCTGAAGGTGAAGGAGTGGAATCCTGAGGAGTATGCTGAATATAATGGAACCCTTACCCCCGACCCCTCTCCAAAGGGCGAGGGGAGTGCAGAGCCTGAGAATAGTGGCAACTGGATTGTTCTGTTGAAGAATGCTCCCTCAACTTTCTGGAAGGTGGGACTGGTGCAGTTCTTCTGTTGGGCAGCCTTCCTCTACATGTGGAACTACACGACGGGAGCCATTGCCGAGGTTGTATGGGACACCACCGATCCTGCCAGTGCGAACTTCCAGGTTGCAGGCAACTGGGTTGGTGTACTCTTTGCCGTACAGGCCATGGGCTCTGTTGTCTGGGCTGCCGTACTGCCTCAGTTTAAGAATGCCAAACTGGCATACGCCATCAGTCTGGTGATTGGTGCCATCGGTTTTGCCATGGTACCCTTCCTGCACGATCAGTACCTGCAGTTCATCCCCTTCCTGCTCATTGGCTGTGCGTGGGCTGCCATGCTGGCCATGCCGTTTACCTTTGTCACCAATGCATTGCAGGGCTATGGCCACATGGGTGCTTACCTGGGACTCTTCAATGGTACTATCTGTATTCCACAGATTATTGCCGCCCTCTGCGGCGGTCTTGTACTGTCGGTGGTAGGCCATCACCAGTCAACCATGATGGTGGTTTCTGGTGTACTTCTGTTCGTTGGTGCCTTGTGCGTAGCCGTCATTCGCGATAAGAAAAAATAATTAATAATACATAACATACAGCTACTATGAAAGTACAGTTTAATGTTGAATACCAAACATCATTTGGTGAAGATCTGGTGCTGAACATCCTGCCTGCTGAGCAAGATGGTAAGTTGACACAACACAAGATGACGACACTCGATGGCTGTCACTGGTTTGTGGAGATTACGAAAAATCCCAAGCCTGGCACGTTCATTGACTATTATTACTCTTTGAGACGTGGCGACGATGAGTTGCGTCATGAGTGGCTTGTAGAGCCCCACCGTCTGGAGTTTGCTGCCCAGAAAGGTGCACGCTATACGGTGTACGACCACTGGATTGACATTCCAGAAGATGCCTATATGTATAGTTCGGCATTGACCGACTGTATCATGGCTAACCAGCGTGAGTTGAGCACCACGACAGAGTATGAGCGCACCGTACGTTTGAAGGTGCGTGCTCCGCAGATTCGTATCGGTGAACAGCTGGCCATCGTCGGCGCTTGCGATGCCCTGGGCAATTGGGATGTCAACAAGGCGTTGCCGATGTTTGAACACGAGTATCATGAGTGGGTCGTCAGTCTGGATGCTGCCCAACTGCCTCAGACCTTTGAGTTTAAGTTTGCCATGTTGGGCATCGGACAGCCAATCTGGGAAGAGGGTGCCAATCGTACCATTTCGCTGGTAGACATCGCCCCTGGTGAAGTGCTGGTATATGAGTTGCCGCAAGTCTATCTGCCTCTCTATCCGTGGAAGGGTGCCGGTACGGTGATTCCTATCTTCTCGCTGCGTAGTGAGGGCTCGTTTGGCGTGGGTGACTTCGGTGACCTGAAGAAGATGGTCGACTGGGTCGATAAGACTAATCAGCGCATCCTGCAGGTGTTGCCTATCAACGACACCAATATGACGGGTTGTTGGCAGGACAGCTATCCCTACAATGCGATAAGCATTTATGCGCTGCATCCACAATATACCGACTTCCGTCAGTTGCCCACTATCAAGGATGAGGCTAAACGTACTGCCTTCGAGACGTTGCGTCTCGAACTGAATGCCCTGCCGCAGATTGACTATGAGCGCATGTTCAAGGCAAAGATGGACTACCTTCGTGAGCTCTTTGCCCAAGAGTGGAAAAAGGTCAAGGCTACCAAGGATTATAAGCAGTTCTTTGACGACAACAAGGAATGGCTGGTGCCTTATGCACAGTTCTGTGTCAACCGTGACAAGTATGGCACCGCCGTCTTCTCCGAGTGGCCAGAAGAAGTGAAGAACCAAAAGCCCAAGGCTAACAGCGAGCAAGAGTTTTGGTACTATGTGCAGTATAACCTCGACCGTCAGATGCATGCTGCTCATGAGTATGCCCGCAGCCGTCGAGTCATCTTGAAAGGCGACATCCCCATTGGCATCAGCCGTGATGGCGTAGAGGCATGGGTGGAACCTAAATACTTCAACCTCAACGGGCAGGCAGGTGCACCCCCCGATCCGTTCTCTGCCGACGGTCAGAACTGGGGCTTCCCGACCTATAACTGGGATGAGATGCTGAAGGATGGCTGTCAGTGGTGGGTACGCCGTTTCCGCAAGATGGCACAGTTTTTCGATGCTTATCGTATCGACCACGTGCTGGGCTTCTTCCGTATCTGGGAGATTCCGATGCCTGCCAAGTCTGGACTGGAAGGACAGTTTGCCCCTGCCCTCGGACTGAGCCGTGAGGAGATAGAAGGCTACGGCATCTATGGTCACGATGACCTCTTCCTTGTTGACCATAAGCGTAGCGACCGCTGGCATCCGCGTATTGCTGTACAGTATCAGGAGCCTTACCAGCGACTGAACGATGGTGAGAAGTACAACTTCAACCGCTTGTACAACGACTACTTCTATCGTCGTAACAATCAGTTCTGGTATCAGGAGGCCATGAAGAAGCTGCCTCGTCTGACGCAGGCCACCCGCATGCTTTGCTGTGCAGAAGACTTGGGTATGGTGCCCGACTGTGTACCCTGGGTGATGAATGAGCTGCGCATCCTCTCGCTGGAAATCCAGTCGATGCCAAAGGATGACAAGGTACGCTTCGGCCACCTTAGCCGCAACCCCTATCGTTCTGTATGTACCATCTCTACCCACGACATGCCGACGCTACGTCAGTGGTGGGATGAGGATATAGAGCGTACGCAGGACTACTTCAACTCCATGCTCCATCGTGGCGGTGCTGCTCCTCATCCACTGCCGGGCTGGCTGGCCAAAGACATTGTCAGTCGACATCTGACATCGCCCTCTATGCTTTGTCTGCTGTCGCTGCAAGACTGGCTGTCTATTGACGAGCGTCTACGTCTGCCTGATGCCAATGGCGAGCGCATCAATATCCCTGCCAATCCCCGCCATTACTGGCGCTATCGCATGCATCTCACCATCGAGCAACTGCTCAAGGAGGATGAATTCAACGAAACTATTAAGACATTAATCAATCAAAGTGGACGTAAATGAAACGACTCTTTTTGGCTATTAGCACATGCCTCATGGCTCTTGGCCTGCAGGCTACCGAGGTGAAGTCACCCAATGGACATATCGTACTGAACTTCACCGTAGAGGACGGACGCCCCACCTATTCTCTGTCGTACAAGGGTAGGGAGGTGGTACGCCCCTCACACCTCGGTCTGGAACTGGCCAAGGACAAGCATGCCTCTATGGGCATGGACGAGCGTGACCTTATGAATGGTTTCGTTCTTGAAAAGGAAGAGACCAGCGAGTTTGACGAGACATGGCAGCCCGTTTGGGGCGAAACGCGTGATATCCGTAACCACTACCACGAGTATGTGGCTACGCTGACACAACAGTGGCGCACTGCTCCGCCTAAGACGAATAATGGTGCCCGTCTGCTGCCCCGCCTGCATCGTCGTACGATACTGATTCGCTTCCGCGTTTATGATGACGGTATCGGCTTCCGCTATGAGTTTCCACAACAGCCTGAGTTGAACTACTTCCTGATAAAAGAGGAACGTAGTGAGTTTGCCATGACGGGAGACCACACTGCATGGTGGCTGCCGGGCGACTACGACACACAGGAGCAGGAAACGCAGGAGTCTAAACTTTCTGAGATTCGCGACCGTTATCGTCAGGCTGTCAACTGGGGCAACTCTTCTGTCGCTGTCTTCTCACCAACAGGTGTGCAGACCTCTCTGCAGATGAAGAGTGCTGACGGACTGTATATCAATATTCACGAAGCAGCATGTCTGGACTATGCCACCATGCACCTGGAACTGGTAGATGCCCAGACCACAGCAATGACGACAAAGCTGGAAGGTAACAGCAACGCTTATACACCCAATCCCACACCCTCGGACTACCCACTGCCGGAGCCCTTTACTTTCGTCAGCCATCTGACTCCTGATGCTACAGGACTGAAGGGTGCCATGCAGACACCTTGTGAGACACCGTGGCGAACAGTGATGGTCAGCGACGATGCTCGTGACATGCTGTCGAGCAACCTCATTCTGAACCTCAACGAGCCTTGCGCCCTTGACGATACGTCGTGGATTCATCCCACCAAGTATTGTGGCGTCTGGTGGGAGATGATAGTCGGTCGTGGCAGTTGGCACTACACCAACGACTTCCCCAGCGTCCAACTCGACAAGATTGACTGGAACAAGGTGACGCCCAACAGCACCCACAAGGCTAACAACGAGAATGTGAAGCGCTATATCGACTTTGCCGCCAAGAATGGTCTCGACCAGGTGCTCGTCGAGGGTTGGAATGTCGGCTGGGAAGACTGGGCCAACATGTGGAAGCGCGACGTCTTCGATTTCCAGACACCCTATCCTGATTTCGACATCAAAATGCTCAACGACTATGCCCACAGCAAGGGCGTCAAACTGCTGATGCACCATGAGACGTCGTCCAGCACACAGAACTACGAGCGCCACATGGAGAAAGCCTTCCAGCTGATGAACAAATACGGATATGACGCTGTGAAGACCGGTTATGTGGGCGACATCATTCCACGTGGCGACCACCACTATTCGCAGTCCATGAACAACCACTACCTCTATGTGGTCAAGGAGGCTGCCAAGCACCATATCATGGTCAATGCCCACGAAGCAACACGCCCGACAGGTATTTGCCGTACCTATCCGAATCTGGTAGGCAACGAGAGTGCCCGTGGTACGGAGTATGAGGCCTTTGGCGGTTCACGTCCCGACCATACCTGCATCTTGCCGTTTACCCGTCTGCAAGGCGGTCCGATGGACTATACCCCAGGTATCTTTGTCACCAAGCTTTCTGAGTGGAGCGACAATCGCTCGTGGGCCCGCATCACGCTGGCTGGTTCTCTGGCCCTCTACCTGACGATGTACTCACCGTTGCAGATGGCTGCCGACCTGCCCGAGAACTATGAGAAGTTTGACGATGCTTTCCAGTTCATCCGTGACGTGGCATGCGACTGGGACGAGAGTATCTATCTGGAGGCTGAACCTGCTGACTACATCACCGTAGCCCGCAAGGCCAAGCATACTGACAATTGGTTCATTGGTGGCAAGTGTGACGAGAACGGTCACAAGAGTACCATTAAACTCGACTTCCTCGACAAGGGCAAGAAGTATGACTGTACCATCTATGCCGACGCCAAGGATGCTCACTACGAGACAAATCCCCAGGCTTACACCATCACCAAGAAGGTGGTGAAGGCTGGCGATGTGCTGAAGCTGACCGAAGCCCCAGGAGGCGGCTTCGCTGTATCCCTTATAGCAAAATAAACGATGAAAAAGCTACTGACTACTACCACTTGTCTGCTCATGACGGTTTTTGCTACTGCCCAAGACTTTCGTTTTGACGAGATGACATACTCGCCGGAACAGACGGTGTTCAAACTCTTTGCCCCCAACGATGCCAAGTGTACTGTCAAGGTGGGAAAGAAGAAGGTAAAGATGACTAAGATGGGCGACTGTCTGTGGACGGCTACCGTCAAGGGCGACTTGAAGGGACAGCCGTATGTGTTCAACACAGGTCACGGCGACACACCGGGTGTCTTTGCCAAGGCTGTAGGTGTCAACGGCAAGGAGGGTTACATCCTTGATTTGTCGACGACTAATCCTGTTGGCTGGGAAAATGATGAGCGTCCTCAGTGCAAGTCGCCTGCCGACCTGGTGGTCTACGAGATGCATCATCGTGACTTCTCTATAGCCCGCAAGGACGCAAAGCATCCAGGCAAATTCTTGGCGCTGACAGAACCGTGGGCCATCAGCCACCTGAAAGCACTCGGCGTGAATGCGGTCCATATCCTGCCCAGCTACGACTATGGTTCTGTTGACGAGACACGTCTCAACGAACCACAGTATAACTGGGGTTATGACCCTGTCAATTACAATGTGCCAGAGGGAGGCTACTCTACCGACCCGTCAAAGCCAGAGGTACGCATCCGTGAATTCAAGCAGATGGTGCAGGCTCTCCACAAGGCGGGCATCCGCGTCATCCTTGATGTGGTATATAACCATACCTACGACATCGACCACTCTAACTTCCAGCGTACCTATCCCGACTACTATTATAGGCAGTTGGGAGTTGGCGATTGGCAGATAGCTAAAAGCCAAAAGCCTATATATTCCAATGGTTCGGGTTGCGGCAACGAGACAGCAAGCGAGAAACCGATGATGCGTAAGTTCATGATGGAGTCGGTGAAGTACTGGATTGACGAGTACCACATTGACGGCTTCCGCTTTGACCTGATGGGCTGCCACGACATTGAGACGATGAACCAGATACGTCAGATGGTCAACGAGATAGACCCCACCATATTTATATATGGAGAGGGATGGAGCGCAGGCAGTTGCGCATTGCCTAACGAGAAGCTGGGCATGAAGGCCAACATCCCGCAGATGTCCGGCATTGCCGCTTTCTCTGACGAGATACGCGACGCCCTGCGTGGCCCGTTCTCTGACGATACCAAACCCGGTTGGCTAGGTGGCGCTCCCGACTGCGTGGAGAGTCTGAAGTATGGCATCGTGGGTTGCATCAGTCATCCGCAGGTCGATATGTCGAAGGTCAACTACTCCAAAGCTCCCTGGGCTATAGAACCTACCCAGATGATGTCGTATGTCTCTTGCCACGACGACATGTGTCTGGTAGACCGCCTGAAGGCCAGCATCCCCTCTTTGAAATCGTCAGATGGTTCCTTGTCAAATGGTCAGATGGATGAGCTTATCCGCCTTGACCTGTTGGCACAGACTGCCGTCTTCACCTCGCAGGGTGTACCTTTCATGCTTAGTGGCGAGGAGCTGCTGCGCACCAAGAAAGGTGTACATAACAGTTTTGAATCGCCAGACTCCATCAATCAGCTGGACTGGGAGAACCTCCGCACCTATCCGCAGGTGTTCAACTACTATCAGCGTCTGATTCGCTTACGCAAGAACCATCCCGCTTTCCGCTTAGGCTGTGCAGACTTGGTGCGCAAGCATCTGGAGTTCCTTGATGCGCCGAAAGAAGTGGTCGCCTTCCGACTGAAGAACTATGCCGGCCGCGACGACTGGCGTGACATCATCGTGGTGCTGAATGCTACACGCAAGATGCAGTGTGTCACCATCCCTAAGGGTAGCTATTCTATTGTCTGCCGTGATGGTGTCATCGAGGAACAAGGTCTTGGAAGTGTATGTGGTTCTGAAATATCTGTCGGCGCACAGTCGGCTATTATCCTACATAATTAACAGATGATGAAAAAGCTATTTTTCCTAACACTATTGCTGAGTGCTACAATGACCATGCATGCTGCAAAACAGACAATTACACGCATTGATCCGACAAACTGGTTTGTCGGTATGAAGAACCCTGAGGTACAGCTGATGGTGTATGGTAAGGGTATACGTGACGCTGAGCGTGTCACCACCGACTATCCTGGCGTGGTGATAGACAGCCTCGTACGTCTGGACTCCCCCAACTACCTGTTGGTGTATCTGAATCTGAAGGAGGCTAAACCAGGAACGATGAAACTGACCTTTCAGATTCCAGGCTCCAAGCCTAAGGCTAAGAGCCAAAAGCTAACAGTCGACTACCAACTGAAGGCTCGTGAGATGAGTGGTGACAAGCGCAACGGCTTCGACATCAGCGACGTGCTCTACCTGTTGATGCCCGACCGCTTTGCACAGGGTGCCAACCATCAGGCACAGCTGAAAGGACTGCGCACCTATCAGGAAGACCGCAATGCTCCGTCGCTGCGTCATGGAGGCGACTTGGAAGGTTTGCAGCAACACTTGGATTATTTCAACGAGTTGGGTGTCACAGCACTATGGTTTACACCAATCTTGGAGAACGACTCTCCCGACCATGGACAGTGGTCTACCTATCATGGCTATGCCTGTACCGACTACTACCGTGTAGACCCCCGCTTTGGCACTAACGAACAGTATCGCCAGCTGATTGACGCCTGTCATAAGAAGGGCTTGAAGGTGGTGATGGACATGATCTTCAACCACTGTGGTTTTGAACACCCATGGGTGGCTGACCAGCCTTCTAAGGACTGGCTGAACCTGCCAGGGTGGCTGGAACAGTCGGGAGGAACCAGTGACTCGCGTGGTACTGACTTCCTGCAGACCAGCTATAAGCTGACGCCCGTCCTTGATCCATACGCTTCAGAGGTGGATATGAAGGAGACCACTGAGGGATGGTTTGTCTCTACCATGCCTGACCTCAACCAGAATAATCCTCATCTGATGCGCTATCTGATACAGAACAGTAAGTGGTGGATAGAGACTGCCGGCATTGACGGCATCCGCATGGACACCTATCCTTATGCTTTCCGCAAGCCGATGGCTGCGTGGATGAAGGAGTTGGACGAAGAGTATCCCAACTTCAACACCGTTGGTGAGACATGGGTAACAGAGCCAGCCTATACTGCGGCATGGCAGAAGGATAGTAAACTCTCTGACGAGAATAGCTACCTGAAGACCGTCATGGACTTCTCGTTCCAGGAGAAGCTCGACTCTGCCAAACATGAGATTACCGATGGATGGTGGCGCGGCATGAACCGTTTGTATAACTCGTTCTGCTATGATTATCTGTATCCGAATCCATCGAGTGTCATGGCCTTCCTCGACAATCATGACACCGACCGCTTCTTAGGTGACGGTCAGGACATCACAGCCCTGAAGCAGGGTTTGGCACTGCTGCTTACCGTACGTCGTATTCCACAGCTGTACTATGGTACGGAGATTATGATGAATGGTACGAAGGCTGTCACCGATGGCTATGTGCGTAAGGACTTCCCTGGCGGATTCCCTGGTGACGAGCATAGCGCATTCACCCGTGAAGGCCGTACGAAGATAGAGAACGAGATGTTCGACTGGCTGAGCAAGGTGCTGCATTGGCGCCAGGGTAACGAGACGATTATCCGTGGCTATCAGACGCAGTTCATTCCTTATAAGGGCGTCTATGTCATTGCCCGCCGTTGGCATCGTCATGGTGTGCTGACCATTATCAATGGTACGCGCCGCAATGCCACCATGGAGATGAAACGCTATGCCGAGCTCTTCGATCCTGACCAGACGGTGGGTGAGGATATCGTGACGGGACGTAAATACAACTTACGCGAAAACCTTCCGTTGTCTCCGCGTCAAGCACTGATTCTGGAATACTAAAGGATTATGCCGTGAGGTCGTCTAACAGCCCCTCACAGGCATCTTCTAACAACTCGAT
>OCTX012199343.1_pt1 | contig 12556 bp, 7 predicted proteins | sample 1539691 | NCBI WGS metagenome assembly OCTX01 (sample SAMN02144231, study PRJEB22623) | gut metagenome | biome: sheep rumen | host: Ovis aries | place: New Zealand
ATTCCGACTTAGTACCGCTGCGTGAGGACAGAGCGCGAGCGCTTCCCGCAAGAATATTTATGCACGCTTTGTTTAATGCGACAGCCCCTTGCAATTATCGGACAAAAAATGCGGTTTATTGGGCTTATAGGACAAACCGTGTTGATGGAAAGCACACGTCCCGGAAGGCATTACGCAAACGACTTCGCCCCTGACGGGTCTGCAGATTGTTTGCTTTAATGCCTTCCGGGGCGTGCACTCTCTTGGCTAATCGATTTTCCTTAACGCATTCATCACTTTAGAAACGCAGCTCGTCTGCGCGGACCGTGCGCTCCGGCGGCAGGATCAGATAGCGTTCCTCTGTCCATGGGCCGGTCAGCAGCTCCTTTAGATAATTGTTGGATGCCGGAATAACCTCGCAGCCCAGGTGAAGCGTCCGTGCCATTTCCTCTGCTTCACGGATGACGTCTGACATCTCGTAGCAGTTGGTATCCAGGATGCCGATCCTCTTGTAATGTCCGAACATCATGTCGAAGATCTCTTCGCCCAGCTCTTCGCCGTATTTCTCCATGGTGTAGTTGTACTCGACCATGATGTTCCGCTCACCGTCGATCCAGCCCTTGGTCATGAAGTAGGTTCCTGCGGAGGCCTGCAGCTCCTGCCGGTTTTTTACCGAGCCCAGCAGCAGGGAGATGCAGTCATCCACCCTGGGGATGATGCAGGTGCAGCTCCGGGTGTTCAGGCCGGTAAAGGAATTGCCGCAGAAGCCGAAGGAAAACAGGATCTGATCATACCCGTCGGCGGCTGCCAGATCGACCTGCTCCTGCAGGGCGCTGTTCAGGATCTTCGGCACATTGTGGAGGCCGGACTCCAGCCAGCGGACCGGGTAGGTGCAGCCGACGGCTTCAATGGCATTCTGCAGCTCCGGCTTCAGTGTCGTGCATGCCAGTACCAGTGTATTTGCCATCGTATTATCACTCCTTTCAGAAATCCAGTCCGTTTAGGACCATCTCAATCAACAGCAGCGCTCCCCGGATGCCCAGGAAGGTCTTTGGCACCACATCGTAATAGCCGATGGTCGGCAGGGATGTCTCGATGCCGGAGAATTTCTTCTTTTCCAGCTTCAGCCTTGCGATCGTATTGCCGGAGGCAAGAACGATCTCCGGATCCATCCGGTCTGGATCTTTTCCCATCAGATACCCGATCTCTTCCTGCTCCAGGTAGGTGCGAAGAGAAGACTCGCCAAGCTCCCTGTTGTATTCACTGATCATGATACCGTCCGGCTTCATACCCATGTATCCGGACAAAAATCGGGTGTACCCGAGGATCTCCGAGCAGCTGCCCTCGACCGCAAAGGGTACGCCAAGGGGCAGGCCGGTGATCTGATTCATGCGGGAGATAAAGGCATAGGCTCTTCCCCGCGCCATTCCCGCATCCTGCAGAAAGCGGTCCAGATGACTGGCGTTTTCGGTCAGCTCCTGGCGGATCGCATCGATATCCTTCATCATTTTTTCTGCCGCGTCAAAGCCGACCGGCAGGCCGTCACACACATAGAATGGGGTGCCGTATCTCTCCTTCAGCAGCTCGGCTGTGGAAAGACCGAATTCCGGCTCGATCACCAGATTCAGGTCTGCCTTTCCGATCTGCAGAAATTCCTCGGTGCTGCATCCGGCACAGACAGCGGCATTCATCTCCATGCCGCACAGCTCCAGCATGCGGCGGATCTCGTCGATATCTCCCTCATGGTTTTTGTGAAAAATGGATCTGCCCAGAAGATTGACCCGGAACCGGCCCGCGGCACGGTCCATGTCCCGCTCTTCTTCTGTTCTTTTTTCCGGGGCAAGTGCCTCGATCAAGGCTTTAACGGCAAATTCATGTCCCTTTGCCAGGTCCAGACTATAGCCGGGCGTCTGGATCGTGATGACCGGAATATCTGCCGGCACCAGACTGACGATCCCCTTCAGGTCATCCCCGATCAGCGCAGCTCCGGGAGAATTGACCACGCACAGCAGCTTCATGGATACGTTTTCCAGAAGGAAGGACAAGGCGGCCCTCAGCTTGTCTGCGCTTCCGTATACATAGTCGCCATTATCCAGGTAGGTACACGGGATCCTGGGCTGGCCGAAGGAATAAAAGTCCGCGTAATTGTAGCGTTCAAATACCGACGGACGCAGGAGCTGGTTGTCTGCAATGGCCGAATGATAGAACTTGCAGCCGGTCGGCCCGTTCAGCAGCACATAACCGCCCCGGATCCCCTCACAGGCGTAGAGGATGCCGGAAAAGCTGTCAGGCGTAATACTGTCTAAATAATGCTTCATCTTTTTTCCAGACTCCTTTGTTTCTGAGCCCCAGAAGGCCTGCCCACCGCTTCATCATCTGAATGCCGGCGTCAAAGCCGGTGTCCGGACACATGGGAATGGTATCCGCTACGGGAACGATGTCCGCTTCTCCCGAGGAATAATTGGTCAGCAGGATGTCCGGCTTTAACTCTGCCACATCCCTGGCCGCCTGCTCGTAGGGATATCCCTCCTCCACCGGAAGCTGAACATCCAGCCTGGTGCGGAAGCCGACATCCTGAGAATAGGAGAAGACGCCGATCTTTACGATCTCCATGCCGGCTTCGATGGCTGGCCGCAGGATCCAGTCCAGCTCAAAATTGTAGGTCGCGACCATAAGCCGTTTTCCCTTCAGAACCGGGATCAGCGGCTCCAGCTCGGCGCGGTAGATCTTTTCCTCCTCGCTGATCAGCTTCTCAGCCTCTGCCTCCCGTCCAAAGAAGGCTGCCACATCTCTCAGCCAGTCCGCGGTCTCATCATAGCCCACAGGAAAGCCCCGGTGCAGGACCTTAAGGCCAAATTCATTCTCGAAAAAGCTGGTCAGCGTCGTGGCGGTAAAATCGCCAAAGGCCGGCAGCGTAAGAGGTGCCGCACAGAAATTGCGGATATTGCCGACGGATTCCTGGCACAGGTATCTGGCATTGACGCTGATCCCTATGGCAGAGAGATAACTGCTGATCCGGCGGAAGTTCGCGTCAGTGTTGGTGACGGTTGCCTTCTCTCCAAGAATATTGACGGTATACGGCCGCGGTTTGGCATTCCGGTCGATCAGGCCCCTTGCCGCCTCCATAAAGGCCATGAAGGTCCCCTGCAGGAAATCCCCGGCCATGTTCCCGTCCGTACGGATCGGGATCACAGGAATATCCGGCGTGGACAGCTCTGCCATACGGGAGATGTCGTCTCCGATGATTCCTGCCGGGCAGGAGCTGATGACAAAAACAGCGCCAGGCTTCTTTCCCAGCTCGCGGCGGACACAATCCCCCAGCTCATCGAGTCCTCCAAAGACGATCTCCGGCTCGCCCATCTCACTGCACACCAGATTTGGCGCCAGCGATCCGGGAATGAGCGTTCCCCTCTCAAACAATGTGCGCCGGCCGGAAGAGCTGATCCCCTGATAGGTGATGTAAACACAGCTTTTCGGGCTGTGGGCGATCACCGCTGCATCTCTTGCCTGGACGATCGTCGCAATCGCGCCGTTGAAGGCACAGCCCTGGAGGGCCGCCCCCGGTACCAGATTCTTGGATCTGTAGCGGTTCGCGCTGGTCAGATCTGTCTCCGGCGGGATCTCTGCTTCTTCCTGCATGGCCGGTCTCTGTGCCTCTCTCCCGGAAGCAGCGGCGGCCGGCCTGGCCTCTCCCAGGATGGTCGTCTCCAGCTCCTCATCCGTCAGCGGACAGGCTTTGTACATCGGCACACCGGCGCAGAGCCGCTCTGCCATGTCCCGGAACACCGCGGTCACCTCGGGGCAGGCATCCTGCTCCATGGCTGTCATATTGTTTTTCTCAGATTCCGTGAAGGCGTCGCTCCTGGGAACCACCGTAAAGACCGGCAGCTGCACGGCTTTTGCGAAGCGGCGCACCCGCTCCTCCTCGCCCTCTACGTTCCGGCGGTTGAAGACCAGTCCGGCGATCCTGGGCGATGCCATGCCGTCATAATTCTTGATGCCACGGAGGATGTTGTTGGCTGCGTACAGCGCCATGAATTCGCCCGAGGTCACGATCAGGATGGTGTCGGCGTAATCTCTGCGGATCGGCACAGCAAAGCCGCCGCAGACCACATCTCCCAGGACATCATAGATCGTCATCTCATACCGTTCGTTCAGACGGAATTGATCCAGCAGCTCAAAGGTGCTGATGATTCCACGGCCGGCACAGCCGACACCCGGCTTTGGTCCCCCGGCCTCGACACATCCCACGCCGGCAAATCCGACCTCCAGGATGTCACTGACGCGGTAATCCCCGGGATCGGTCTTTCTCAGATAATCCAGCACCGTCTGCTGCCTGCGTCCATGCATCAGAAAGCGCGTGGAATCGTGCTTCGGGTCACAGCCGATCTGCAGGACCTTCTTTCCCGACAGGGCAAGCGCCGCCGACAGATTCGCGCTGATCGTGGATTTGCCGATGCCTCCCTTTCCATAGACTGCTATTCTTGCCATAATTCTCTCCTCCTCTCTATTCCACACTCTTGAGGGATTCGATCATATCGACCTTCTTCAGCGAATAGAACATGGCTATATTAACGATAAATGCAAAGCCGAAGGTGATCAGCACGCTGATCAGATAACTGGACGGAAGGATGTTCCGCCCGAACATCATCAGGTCTACCTCGACGGTAACGATCGTGAACCGGTGCAGGATGGTGCCAAACAGAAGACCGAATATGCAGCCCAGCACCGTCAGGATGATGTTTTCGCGATAGACATACATCGCGACCTCACTGTCGTAGAAGCCAAGCACCTTCAGTGTCGCCAGCTCCCTTCGCCGCTCCATGATATTGATGCTGTTTAGGTTATACAGCACGACGAAGGCCAGAAGGCCGGCTGCCACGATCAGCACCAGGACGATATTGCCCAGGATGCTCAGCATATCTTCAATGTTCTCCTCCAGGTCTGTGACAAAGCTAATGCCTGCGCATGCCGGCTGCTTCATCAAGAAGCTGCCAAACCGGGATTCCTCCTCCTTTGTCATTTCCTCATAGTTAATGTAAATGCTATTGTATTCCGGATCCTTCCCATACAGCTCCCGGTACGTATCGGCCGAGAGGAACAGGTAATGCAGGACGTAGTTTTCCGCGATCGCATGGATGCGGACCCGGACTGTCTTTTCCCCATCTCTGGTTATGGAGACCTCGTCACCCACAGAAAGCCCCAGCATATTCGCTGTCTTTTCCGCAATGACCGCCCCTTCTCGGGGAAATGCATACTGTTCATGGGTTCCCCGGTCCCGCAGCTCCAGATAATCGTCGATCTGCGCGGGATCCTCCGGCACATAGAGGAAGGCATTCCGGATCTTGTCATTTGCCATCAGATCCGCAGATTCCAGGCAGACCTTTTCCGTGCCGGTCACGCCGCTCCATCCGGCGATCGCCTCGTTCAGCTCATCCTTCTCGGCAGCAGAGGCAGCCGAATCCACCGTCACGCTGGCCTCCTGGGTAAAGATCGCGATGTACTGCCGCTTGGCGATCTCGTTGATGGAATCGTGCAGACCAAAGCCCACCAGCAGAAGTCCCATGCAGCCGCCGACGCCGATAATGGTCATGACCAGCCGTTTTTTGTACCGGACCAGATTGCGGATCGTCGATTTCATACTGAAGCCAAGACGGGTCCAGACCCTGCCGAGCCGTTCCAGAAGGACCCTCTGTCCGCTCTTTGGCGCCTCCGGACGCATCAGAGCCGCAGGGCCGGAGCGGAGCTGACCGATACTGGCCGCCAGCGAGGCGCCCACGGTACAGAACAGGGCCGCAAACAGCCCGAGGGCTGCCTGATCCCAGTTTGGCGGCGTAAAGCAGTACAGCATACCTGTATACATGATGCCATAGGACTGGATGATCAGCCTGGGCAGGAACCATTCACCAAAGGCGATGCCGATCAGACTTCCGCCTGTAGTGGCAAGCAGCGCATACCACACATATCTGCCGGCGATCACTCGGCCGGAATAGCCCAGTGCCTTCATGGTACCGATCTGTACCCGCTGCTCATCGACCATTCTGGTCATGGCCGTCAGGCTCACCAGAGCGGCGACCAGGAAAAAGATGACCGGGAACACCTGTCCCAGACTGTTCATCCTGTCCGCGTTCTGATCGTATCCGATGATGCTCTCGGTGAGGCTCCGGTCAAGCACGTACCACTCCGGGACCTCCAGCTTTTCCAGCTCACTCTCCCCGTCAGCGATCTTCTGCTTTGCCTCCTCGATCTCCTTCCGGGCATCCGGAGCAGCCTCGTCAAACTCCTTTTGTGCATCCTCCAGTTCCTGGATGCCATCCGCGAGCTCTTCTTTTCCGTCCGCCAGCTGCTGCTCGCCATCGGCGATGGTTTTTCTGGCTTCATCAAGCTCTTTTCCGGAATCCTCCAGCTGTTTTTCGGCATCCTGCAGCCGGCTGATGTTGGCGCTGATCTCTGCCAGACCTGCAGAAAGCTCCTGTTCCCCTGCCGCGATCTGGGCTGCGCCATCTGCGAGCTGCTTTCTGCTGTCCTCCAGCGTCTTTTTTCCTTTTTCGAGTTCAGCCTTCCCGCTCTCCAGCAGTGTCTTTGCCGCGGCCAGCTGCTGCCGGCCGGATGCGATCCGGGCCGCATTTTCGTCCAAAGCTTTCTTGCCGGCTGCCAGCTCTTCCTCTGCCGCCGTCAACTCTGCATCGGAATCCTCCAGCTGTTTCCCGGCAGCCTCAATCTCCGGCGCCTTTTCATCCAGCGCCTGCTTTGCTTCATCCAGGGCAGATTTCATGACCTGCAGGCCGGCCTCAGCTTCTGCCAGCTCTCCGGCTTTCTCCTGCAGCATGGCCTCTGCCTCTGCAAGAAGGGTCTCCTGGCTGTCCATCTCGGCCTTGGCCTGGGCGAGCGCCGCCTCCTGCTGGTCGAGCATAGCCTTCGTCGCCTGAAGCTCTGCAAGGGCGCTCTCATAAGCGGCGACCCCTGCACTGGCCTGCTCCAGCGCAGCGGATACCTCCGCGATCTGGCGGTCCAGAGCTGCCAGTTCTTCCTCGGTCATGGTTTCCTCACCGGCAGCTCTCTCTGCCTGCAGGCGCTCCAGCTGTGCGCTAAGCTGCTCCATGGCAGCTTTTCCGGCCTGATATTCGGCTTCCTGTGTCTGCAGTTGGGCTATGCCTGCGCTGTAACGGGCCAGCCCGTCATCAAGTGCTGCCTTCCCGGCCGCATACTCTGCCCGCCCGGCCTCCAGGGCGGCTCTGCCCGCCTGGGTCTGGGCAAGCCCCTCCTCATACTGGGCCTTTCCGGCCTCGTACTGAGAGGTAAGCTCTTCATACTGGGCAAGGCCTTCTTCGTACTGGGCCAGCCCTTCATCGTACTGGGCCTTCCCTTCTTCAAATGCCTTCCGCCCGGCTTCATACTGCTTTCTGCCTTCTTTTGCCGCGGCCGCTCCCTCGCGGTACTGGGCAAGGCCTTCTTCATACTGCTTTTCACCAGCTGAAAGTTCCGCCGTCTTCGCTTCGATCTCAGCTTCGGCATCCTGCAGCTTTTTGCAGTTCTCCTCGTACTGGGCAAGGCCTTCCTCATAGGCCTTCTGCCCGGCCGCAAGCTCCGCGCGCGCCTGATCCAGCTCAGCCTTTCCCGCCTCGGTCTGTGCCTGAGCATCAAAAATAGCTGCCCAGCCATCATTTACCTCCTGCCAGGCATCGCTGATCTCCTGCTCTGCGTCCTGCAGCTCCTTTTTGCCGTCGGCAAGCTCCTTCTCCTTATCGGCGATCTCCGCCTGGGCATCGCTGATCTCTGCCCAACCGTCAGCAAGCTCCTTCTCTGCGTCGGCAAGCTCCTTTTCGCCATCCTCGACCTGCTGCTTCGCGTCGGCGATCGAGTCCTCTGCCTCGCGCTTCACGGCCTCATATCTGCGGACAACCGCCGTCCCTGCCAGCTCGTCCACACGATCAGAAACCGCATCCACCAGTTCATCATAGCGGCTGCTGAACGTCATCTCCTTTGCAGCACCATCGACCAGAAGATAGGCTTCCGTATAGTAGTCGATGGCATAGGCATCCGGATCAAGGAGCACAAAGGCATCGACAGATCCGTCGCCGATCTGGCCGGTGCCCCTGGTCAGGTCAGTATAATAAGGAAGATACCCCATGCCCACAATGGTAAAGGTATCGGATGTTAAGGATTCCGAAAGCTCCTCCCCGTCTCCGGAAAGGAATGTGATCGTATCACCGACCTTATAGCCCCGGTCCGGAAACACGTTCATATCGACAAAGCATTCCCCGCTGGCAGAAGGCAGCCTGCCTTCCGCTGTCACCGGGTCGTTGACTCCGTCGGTCATGGCGATGGTGCGGATCACCAGCGAGGCATCCTCCGTCTGAAGGATCACGTCCTTTGTTTTGCCTCCTGCGGCAAGGGATACCCCCTCGATCTGCCGGAGATCCTCAATATCCTCCTCCGACAGGCCCAGCGTGCTGATCACCCGGATATCCATCAGACGGGTATCATCATAGTACCGGTCAGCCGAGTACTTCATATCGTACCCGGTGGACCTGAGGCCGGCAAAAAAAGCCGTTCCGAGCATGACGATGCAGAAGATGGACAGAAATCTTCCCTTATTCTTTTTTATATCCCGGAAGAAATCCTTCCACACGGCATTCTTCATGTCTGTTACCACTCGATCTCTTCTACCGGCGTGGGATCCGGATTAAGCTCCATCTTGCTGACTCTTCCGCTGCGGATCTTGATGACCCGGTCGGCCATAGGCGTAAGCGCACTGTTGTGTGTGATGACGATCACGGTCATTCCCTTCCTGCGGCACATATCCTGCAAAAGTCCCAGGATCGACTTTCCGGTCACATAATCCAGCGCTCCGGTCGGCTCATCACACAGCAGCAGCTTTGGATTTTTTGCCAGTGCCCTGGCAATCGCCACTCGCTGCTGCTCGCCGCCGGAAAGCTGTGCAGGGAAATTTCCCATCCGGTCGCCCAGCCCGACCTCCCGCAGCACCTCCGCGGGATCCATCGGCTCCCGGCAGATCTGCATGGCCAGCTCAACATTTTCCAGAGCGGTCAGATTCTGCATCAGATTGTAGAACTGAAAGACAAAGCCGACATCCTCCCGGCGGTATTCCGCCATCTGGCGCCCTTTCAGCCGGCTGATGTCCGTCCCGTCGACGATCACCTCTCCGTCCGTCAGCGTATCCATACCGCCCAAAATATTCAATACCGTGGTCTTTCCGGCGCCGGAAGGCCCGACAATGATCACGAATTCACCCTTTTCGATCTCAAAACTGATCCCGTCACAGGCCCTGATCTGCACTTCACCCATATGGTAGATTTTTGTTACGTCTTTTGCTGAAATATATGCCATAAAAGATCCTCAGTCTGGTGGCGGCGCTCCTTCTCCGGAAGCATGTACATATGGCCGGAGCAGGTTTTCGCATCTGTATCTCGCGTGTCTTTGCCTATTATAGCATAGGGCCAATCAAAAATCTGTGAAAATATGTGCAGCCTGCAGAGATACCTTTTTATATCCCCACATACTCCTGTTTCTGTGCAAAACCGCCCGGCCAAACGCACACATACACAGAATCACGAGGATTACCGAGCATTTATGAGAATCCAGGATATAATGCATTGTTTTTCCGCTCTTATCGGTATGGTTGACAATCCCTTCCCGTCCCGCTACAATCATGGAACAGAGTGTAAAATATGGATATTGGCGGCATTCAAAAGCTGGTGCTGTATGATGCCAGCTGCAAGGCTGCCGACAGGAGAGCATATGAGCAGACACGACACGGATCTTTATGACCGCGAAGCCCGAAACAGGGGCATATCTGTCCCTGAGTATGATGTATCCCTTGAGGATGCGGAAGCCTGGAGCGCCCCGGCGGGCGGGCAGAACCTAAATTACTATCAGCGGGTCATGCAGGCAAAGCATGATGCCGAATCCGGTCAGCAGGCAGATCCCGACGGCTACAGGCCGCCCGGAAGCCGTACGCCTGGCAGCAGGTACAACGCCTCTGCCTATGATGATCCCGGATTCTATGATGACGATGACAGCTACGAGGATGACGACGACTACCGTTACGATGAGGATCGCCGGTATGGCCGTGATATTTCTCCTGAGGAATATGAAGAAGGCCCGGGCGATGACTATGATTTCGGTATGGGCGGCCGGCGCAGGAAAAAGAAACACACAGCCAAAGCTTCCTCCGGCAGCAAAAAGAAGCACAAAAAAAAGAGTCATCCGCTGCGGACCCTGTTTCTTCTGCTCCTTTGTCTGCTGCTTCTGGTCTGCGGCGTTCTGTATGCGGCGCTGGCGCGGATCGGCCATGTCGACCCGGTAGCTGACGCCTCGGCAGATACCATCACCGCAGCAGACGGTTATACGACCATGAGCAGTCCCCTGGTAACCAACATCCTTCTGATCGGACAGGATGCCCGGTCCGGTGAGGAACAGACACGCACGGACAGCATGATCATCTGCAGCATCGACCGCGGCACACGGCAGGTATCCCTGGTCTCACTGATGCGGGATTCCTATGTACCAATCCCCGGCTATGGCTATGACCGGCTGAACGCAGCCTATGTCTATGGCGGCATGGAGCTTCTGGATGTCACCATCCAGGAGGACTTCGGCATCGATCTGAACGGAAACTGCATCGTTGATCTGGACGGCTTTATCGCTGCCATGACCGGTGTCGGCAACGTGGAGATCGAGCTGACGCAGGAAGAAGCCGACTACATGAACGCCAACCCGGGACTTGGCATGTCGACAGATCCGGACGAATTTACCCAGATCGATGCCTGGGCCCTGACTGCCGGCACAAACTCCCTGACGCCAGAGCAGGCGCTATGTTACTGCCGCATGCGGGAGGTCGGCAATTCCGACTGGGACCGCACGCTCCGGCAGCGGAACTTCCTGTCCGCCGCGATCGCAAAATTCCGGCAGAGCGATCCGCTTACCCAGTTCCGGGTCCTTTCCTCGGTAGCGGCAAGCCTGACGACCGACATGAATACACTGAATCTGATCACCGCCGGCCTTTCCGGCCTGCTGGCTGACACATCAGATATGAAGAGCTACCAGATCCCGGCTGAGGGAACCTACAGCGCCGACTTCATCGACGGTGCCGCCGTCCTGTCTGTCGACCTGGAAGCAAACCGCAGCTATCTAAAGAGCTGGCTTTACGGAGAATAAACACAAAAGAAAGAGGCATTTACCCTTGAAAACATTTGCACTGATCACCTTTATTGCCATGTACGCCCTGATGATCCTGTTTATGAAGCGCCGCGTGTGGATCGTTCTTGCCACCGCCGTTGTGTTTCTGGTCTCAGGCGTTCTTCCCTTTGCTGAGATCCCCGGCGTCATCGACTGGAATGTCCTGCTGATGATCACCGGCACCATGGTTCTGGTGGACTATTTCATCGCATCCCAGATGCCCATGCGCATCGCGGACATGCTGCTGGATCTGGCACCCAATGTCATGTGGGTGACGATCCTCATGTCCCTGTTTGCCGGACTGATCTCGGCCTTCATCGACAATGTCGCCACCGTTCTGATGGTCGCTCCGGTCGGCCTTGCCATCTGCCGGCGGCTGAAGATCTCTCCGGTTTCGATGATCCTGAGCATTGCGGTCTCCTCCAACCTTCAGGGTGCCGCAACGCTGGTAGGTGATACCACCTCCATCATGCTTGCCGCTTACGCAAAGATGGATTTCACAGACTTCTTCTGGATGAACGGCCGTCCCGGCATGTTCTTTGCAGTCGAGCTCGGCGCTATTGCAACGATCCCGATCATGATGTTCCTGTTCCGCAAGGACAAGGATCCCGTGTCAGTGGAGACCCGGACCGAAGTCAAAGACTTTCTCCCGACGGTTCTCCTTCTTGCCATGGTCGTCTCCCTGATCATTGCCTCCTTCAACAAGAACAAGCCAGAGGTGACCAACGGTGTGATCTGCTGCATCTACGCGCTGATCGCTGTCCTCTCCGACTTTTTCCGTACCAAAGAGCACGCACACGCAAAGCGTGCAGCGCTCAGCATTGACCTGGAAACGCTCCTGATGCTTACGGGCCTCTTCATCGTCATCGGCGGCATCACAAATGTCGGACTGATCGAGGATATTGCCGATCTGATCGTGGCTGCAGGCGGAAACAGGATCTTCCTTCTCTACACGATCATCGTCTGGGTATCCGTCGCCGCGTCGGCCTTTATCGACAACATTCCCTACGTAGCGACCATGCTGCCGGTCATCACCAGCATCTGCCTGAAGCTGGGCATCGAGCCCTATCTTCTGTATTTCGGACTGCTGACCGGAGCGACCCTCGGCGGAAACCTGACCCCGATCGGTGCATCGGCAAACATCGCCGCCTCCGGACTTCTGAAAAAGGAAGGCTACGAGGTAGATTTCAAAAGCTTTGCCCGGATCGGCGTACCCTTTACACTGACCGCCGTAACCTGCGGCTATCTGTTCATCTGGTTCGTCTGGAAGTAAGGATCTTAAGCCGGGGTTGTCGCATTAAGAAAAAAGCGTGCATAAACATTCTGGAGGGAACAGCCCTCAGCCGGTACTTGGAGGAATGGAACATTCCGACTT
>OCTX012283152.1_pt1 | contig 12556 bp, 6 predicted proteins | sample 1539691 | NCBI WGS metagenome assembly OCTX01 (sample SAMN02144231, study PRJEB22623) | gut metagenome | biome: sheep rumen | host: Ovis aries | place: New Zealand
CAGTTCCAGGTTCGTCAGAATCTGGAGTATGTGGAGAAATACTCAAAACCGGAAGCATTCCAGTATCTGGACATTCTGGAAGCCGACCGCGTAATAGCACATCTTGCTGCTCTCATGCCACCGGCTGATGGGGTTGAATACGCCAGACGGTTTGACGTCGTGATGTTCCAGATCATTCTGGCAAAACTTGACAATAACACAGACAAGTATAATTCCTATGTCAGGACAGTAAAACGCGCAGCCATGACACTTGAGCAGAAAGCCACCATCCCAGAAGTCATCGTTGCAAAGGAGACTCTCGCAAGGGCAAAATCAGATACATTCTGGAATACTGCCACCCTTCCAGAGATTGACAAAATCCGTGAAGAAATGCGGGGTCTCATGCATTTCCTGAAACGCGAAATCCGTCATAAGATAATAAATGTCACAGATCAGGTGCTGTTTGAGCGTGAGGGTGAAGAATTCACACAGCCGTCGAATCTTGAAAGTTATTATGAACGCGCTCGAAGATATGTGGATGAGAACTATGATGAACCTGCTCTCAATAAACTGAGAAACAATATTCCTCTTGATGAGGAGGATTGGAAAACACTGGAGCGTATCTTCTGGAGCGAAGTCGGCACAGCCGAGGAATATAAGCGTGAAATCCACACCGCCGATGATGAAGATATTCCGCTTGGAAAATTTGTCCGCAGTCTCACTGGTCTGGACAAATCTACCGCAGAGCAGGCATTTTACGAATTCCTTGATACCGGTCTGTACACGCAGGAACAGATCACTTTCGTCCGATATATCATTGATTGGCTTGTCCAGTATGGCACCCTTGCCCGTCAGGAAATGGCCTATGACGAATTCTCCGGCGGCATGGATGTCACAGAGGTATTTGAGGACAACATCATTCTGTTCCAGCGCATTATGACTGTGGTAGATAATATCAACGCCAACGCGATGCCGCTGGCTGCATAGTAAGCACCGACGCTGTCCGGCACAGTCCCGGGCAGCGTCATTTTATATCTGGCAGTTAGCTATTGCTAACCCACCTCAAAAAGAAAAGCCAGCCACCGAAGTGACTGACTTCTCTAAAAACCTTATGTTAAATCAATCTCCGTCTCCTCCAGAGCAGTACTCCCGCTCCAAGGATCAGGATGCTGCCCAGGATCGTGAAGGCCCGTGTACCGGGGCCGCCGGTGCTCGGGAGGGCTGCACCGGGAGTGTTGCCAACCCTGAATGTCGCATTCACAGCTTCTGTCGCCGGCTCACCGGCAGGATTCGCTTCTTGTGCCTTCAGGAAATACACGGTTGCAGTCTCATCAGTATTTGGAGCAGGTGTCCATTCTGAAGGTTTATTGCTTCCCTTCTGTACGTACGTTATCACGCCTCCATCAACCCTTAGATAGAAAGTAACATCTTCTGTCTGAATATATCCGGGCGGCGGTGTCAATTCCCGAATCTCATAAACTCCGTAGGTCAAATTGGAAAAAGTTAATCTTCCGTTGGAACCCGTTGTCGCGCTCGAAACAATCACCTGATCGTTTTCTTTTACATAGGTCAGGGTTCCGCCAGGAGTCAGCGCCACATCTTCCAGTTTCCGCAGCTCGAATACCGCACCGGGAAGTCGAGTTGTCGTTTCACTGCCTTTTTCCACTTTGAGAACATCCACTTTCGTCGGGATTTCCGTGTAGATGTTTTCAATTGTAAAGCTGTTTTCAGCTGAGGTCGAAGTGTAACCAATGTCTACTCTCACCTCATGGCTGGAGGATTTATGAGGTATTTTTACCTTATTCCCTTCAAAGAAGATCGTCCTGCCGCCATAGGAGAAGCTGTCTCCCTGTATCTCATGGCTGAAGTAAACAAAGTTCATCACCCATTGAGCGTTAGCGCCATTATCTCCCGGAATCTTTCCGCCGTTGTCCTGAAGCATTTTCTCGATTGCCTGCCTTGTGGACAAACTCAAAGACTTCTGCGAAACAATGACCGTAGCATGATTTGTCATGCGCACAAGGAGAATCTGATTATCCTCAACGGTAAAAACTTTATTATTGTCCGTTGTGGTGTAATCGCTTGTGGGATTCGTCATTGTGATCTCAGGCACAAGTACGGATACGGTCTGCGGAACTCCCGGGTTCTGTACTTCACTGCCGTTGATCTTTGTGATTCGTGTATAACCGGTGATGTCGTAGTTGCTCTCATAAACCCCAAAATCCGTGGCGGTTTTAGGAATCTGGGTAATTCTCCAGTGCCAGGTCATACCGTCAGGACTCTTGGTACAGGTAACGTTTCCTTGCGTGGACCCTGTCAATGGAACGGTCACGGTTGACCCATTATATGTATAGGTCAGCGCCGCCTGATAATTCCCGGGAATCTTAGATGCATTCGGCAGTCCCGTGAAAGTCTTTTCCAGCTCGATCGCCAGTTCATCCGGGTTATTGCTTTCCTCCTTATTGTTCGTGAAGCTGGCAATCGCGGGCTCATTTGTAGTCTGATCCGCTGTTATTGTTACCTTGATACGGTTTTCATCCGGTGTAACACCTGTCTGGCTCGGAGTCTGTTCCTCGATCCAGTAGTCACCGACCGGAAGCCTAACCGTTTCACTGGATCGCGCTGCTCCGTCATCTCCAATCGTGACGGTCAGTACCAGATTGACCTCCTGCTGATTCGGCGCTTCGCCCTGTATCACCTTACAGGGTATTGAGCAGTTTTCGTCGGTATACACATTAAAGTTATATGTACCGGCCAGGTCAGACTTCTTTCCATCCGGCACCGGTGAAATACCATTATATGTTACTGCCTTATCGATTCGGAGGTAACCGGTCGGCACCTTATTGGTGATCGTCTGCGTTCCGGATGTCGACGTCTCCGCATCAGTCGGAGAGTTAATCGGATTTCCTGCGAGATCCGTATAGACTACCGTTGTTCCCTCGGGAGCTGTATTGCTCACCTCTTCCAGATAATAGGAGTAGTTGAAGGAAACCGGGTGATCTACTCCTTCCACACTTCCTCTCCCAAAGGTAGGAAGATCGGTAAAGTCATAGGACCATGTGTTCGAATCGATCGGCAGCGTGACCTGATTATCGGTCACATGATCGCCGGTGTAGCTGAAGTCAGGATCCGGTTCTGTGATAGTCTCGAACGTGTGGATGACACCGCCGCCGGAATTGCCGTAGAACTGCTGTCCTGCAACGTTGATGCTGCGGATGGCCTCGCCGTTTTCGGAATCATCTACGATATAAATCGTAGAAGTCCCACCGGCTGCGGGCATTGTGAGCGCCTCAGAAACAACATTGCTCGTAACATAATCTTTATCAATTCTAGTTCCGTTAACAATGCAGTCCTTACTGCCGGTATATCCGTTATTATAGCCCCACGAAACTGTCGCCGTTGAACCCGCAATCAGGTCATATTCCCCGTGGATATGAGTCTCTCCATTGTGAATCCATCCAACCGTCAAATGAGATGTCTGTCTTCCGGACCCCTCAATCGTCTGTTCTGTATACTTCTCATAGTTTCGGATTCGCTTGATCTCGAAGGTCGTCGTAGCGCCTGCAGGGGCGGCGATAGTCCCGCCATCTTCATTCTGCCATACTTTCACCAGCCCGAGATCGATCGGCTGCGGTTGTTTGTTTGTGATAGTAACGCCGTCCTCCACGGCCAGCCCGTCTATCGTGACCTTGACTTTTACCTGTTCTGTCGTCTGATCATAATATACTTCAACTGTATGAATCGTATTGTCAAGCGGATATCCCTCCGGTGCATGCAACTCCTTCAGATAATATGTGCCGAGCGGAATATCCGAAAACTGAACATGACCGTTTGCATCAGATTCTGCAACATAAGCGCGGGATGTGTTGTTTTTCAGGTTTTCCATCAGCGGCTGCATGCAGTTGGCATCCTTGTAGATCCCAAACACAGCGCCCGCCAGTTTTTCACTCGGATGATCCTCATCGACCTTGTCAAAATGAACGTCGCCATACAGCGTCATGTTGAACTTAATCATGCAGTTGGAGTCGCAGCCGCCGCGCTCGATATAGAACACCTGCAGGGTGTGCTGCTTTCCATCATACAGATCCGGGAAGCGGCTATTGAACTGGTTATTACTCAACTGCCTTTGACCGTTGACCGTAACCACCCCAGTCTGGAAATTGATCGTACCGGAGGTGGGCTGGTGGATGCCGCCGATATCCATGGCCAGCTTGCCGTCGATGAACACCCACAGGTCGTCGTCGCCGGAGAACTCAAAGATAATGGGATCTTTGTTCGTGTCGACCACGGCCTTCGGATCCTTCGGCAGGCTGAACGGCACGCTCATGGACATGCCGAAGTGATGGTTCAGGTTCTTGTTCCAGTTTACATACAGGTCATACTGGTTATCCCACGGATGGAACGGGAAGAAACCGATACTCTTATTCTGTACGCTTCCGTTTTCTCCGTTGCTTTTCTGGTTATATGTGCCGTTATAAACATCGAAACGATTAGTGGAAGGATTATACCAAGCATAGTTCTGGTTGCTGTCGTAGACGTAATAGTCGCCGTCTTTCTTAAACAGGCCATTTACGTTCGTATATGCCTTCTTATCCGTGCCGTTCGACGGGGTGAACAGGTAGGACAAATCCCTGTTTCCTGATCCACCGCTACTGTTACTTAATACAGGATAACCTGCCGAATTCAGGTTTGTGCTGACAATGCTCGTGACGCCATGTTCCACATATTGATTCAGACTTCCGTAATTATTTCCGATGCCGCTGCCCCAGAACTTCAAGGCGTTGCCGCTGTTAATTCCCGAACCCGCAAAGGTACTGAGAGGATTATCATTATGGCTTGAGCCATTAAAATAACTGTCAAGTGAACCATTCAGGTCATAATCAAACAGATTCAAAGTCAGGCCGATGCTGGCGTTATTGATTGTATCGATCGTCGCCGGAGGCGTCGTCCCAGTTCGTGCGGGGAGCACCCTGATCTCTCGATACTCCCCATTCTGATTATACCGGTTATAAATACGAAATGTACCAGTATTGATTGCAGTAACAGTCTTATGATTATCAGAATTATTTGCCTTTGTCTCCGTTACGACAGAACCGATATTACTGACCCAGTAATTCGCCTGGTTCCACATGTAGATCTCATCGCCGACATAGATCGTAGTCGGAAGATTGTACAATCCGTTTCCGTTATTCCCGTCGAACAGATAATCAGAGAAGGATTCCGTCTCGAACTGCATGACGATCTTGTCATCCGTCATGCTGCTCTCCACATCCTCTATGATCTCAGCGGTTCCGTCCTCGGCAATATGCGCGATCCTACATCCGGACAGGGCATCTGAATCAAGGGCGATCTCCTGACCGTTGAACAGGATCATACCCATTTCCTCTTCCGCTGCAGAATCCTCCTCAGCGGATACATCCTCTTCAAGCAGAAACTTTGCCAATCTAATCTCGACATTGACAATGCTGCCCTCTTTCGGCTCTACTTCCTCGCCCCCTGAAACAATGGCAATGTCGAACTGCACCGGATGCACGAGTTCCGGCTCTCCCTGTAACTGCAGTTCTCTGTTGGAAGCATCGATATTCCTGGTATAATTCTCCTCCGTATCCTTGATCTCACGGACTCTCAACTCAGCATCCTCGGGAATCTCAGCGGTGTCGTCATACGTGACAATCACTTTGTATGTATCACCAGAATCAGAGATCACATACGTATGCATCTGCCCGTCTGTCACCTTCACCACAAACTGATCCCCATGCTTCATGGTGACGGTTAGATTCTCTTCGCTCCGAAAAGGCAAAACACTGATCAGTGTCCAATCCCCGCCTTCAACTCTCTGTGAATTGATGGCAGCAATGTCCTCTTCCGTCAGCTCCGCACTGTACTGGCACTCCAAACCATATTCATTTTTCAAGGAACCAACTGTAGTGTCAGACTCAACTTTATGAACCCACACAAGATCCGGAGATGAGAATTCTACCTTCTCCACATCTGCGACAAACTGCTTCGTCTTCTCACTGACCTGAACATTGTTCAGTGACAGTGCGCCATTGTTCTGCGCTTCTTCCGTCTTTGCAGAATTCTCCTCAGAGTTGTTCTGCTCATTGTTTTCAGCCACGCCGAGGACTTCCATGAGTTTCTCGAAGCTAACGAACCCACCGCCAGGGAGGCTGAACTCATACACTTTCCCGTTAACTTCCCACGCGAAGTCCACTGTGTACACAACACCGTAAATAGAGAAGGACTCCGCCTCAAACCTGATCTCGGTGGTTTCACCGCCTTCAGATTCACCTTTGGATTCTTTGCTGGAATCCGTATTGGTGTCTTTGCCGGAAGCTGCATCTGATTCCGAAGCACCGTTTTCAACATCCGTTTCACCGGCAGATGCCGTCGCCTCAATCTGCTCCACACCTTCCTCCGCAAAATGCAGGACAGTCGGATCAGAATTCTGTTCCCCCTTGGATCCGGACTCAGACCCGGAAGAATCTGGTGAAACGTCCGCAATCTGGATATTGACACTCACAGGTGCTGCAGGCTCTATCTTCTGCCTTGTACCATCCTCATTTTCTACCTGGATCTCAATATCAAAGAATCTGGATGACTTGGAATCTACAGTGGATTTAACTTCTCCGGACTCATCTACATGCTGCTGCGCCTGCGCAAGGCATGCCTCATAAGCCTCTTTGTCTGTCTCTGCAGTAATCTCGCGGACAGACAGGGAGGCGTTTTCGGGAATCTTCGCTTCTTCTGAATAATCCAGTGTAATCTTGTATCCGTCACCTTCCGCAGTCAGTGTGCCTGACTGGTACTCCTCTTTTTCTTCCTCTTTCTCTTCTTCAGAAACAGTTATTTCTTTCTTTTCTATCTGCTTCAGGGTGCACCTGATCTCTTGAATATCTTCGTCTTTATCTTCGGATACGAAGAGAATATCCGCGGTCTTTTCTATAGTAATTACAGTAATATTGGAAGAGTTCTCATCTGCAGATACACTTTCTGCTTCATTGTCAGGTTTATAGTCTGCCCCCTGATCCGTCTCCTCCGATTCGTCCTGGATTATTTCCTGAGTATCTTCCTGTACTTCCTCTTGGGTCTCTTCCTGTTTTTCTTCCTCGATCCAGTCAATCTGGTCCAGCCTGAAATCGCATGCGAACCAGCCGGTGACTTTCTCGCCGGATGAAAGGGGATTTTGCTCCGCGTCATATGTCTTCTGGTTCTTCTCAATTGTGTAAGGAACAAAGGTGAAGATCAGGTCCTGGCCGATATACTGATCACCCCTGTAAACGTTTTCCGCTCTGACGACCGCGCTGATGTATTCCTGTGCACCGCCCCCGGGCCTTTCGTCCGGAGTGCGGTCACCTTCAATCGCTTCCGCACCGAGGTACATCTGGTATTGAGGATCGGACTCGGCGAATCCAGCTGTAATACCGTTCTCGTTTTTGCTGATTGCTCTGATCTGATCATCCGTCAGATGGATATTTCCGGGCAGGCGATACCTGGCTGTCGGGTTGGTCTCGTTGAGACTTCCGGCAGGAATCGAATAAGGCAGATACATTCTGACCAGATCAGTCGATGCAAGTTCTGTGTCATCCCTGACCTTCTGCCAGTCAGTAATCTCCGCACTATTGGAGGGAACTTCCTGTCCCTCTTCTGCATGAAAATAATAGAAGCCTGTTTTCTTGCCAAGCACAGCCTCCATATTTATAGGTTCCAGTTCCGGGACATAGCCCTCGGGCAAAACTTCTTCTGCAGCTGCCTCCGCAGTGGCGGCAATACTCTCTGTCACTGCGTCATCACTGCCGGGAGCAGGCTCTTGGGGCAGAACTTCAGAAGAACTTCCGTTCCCGGCGTTCCCGTTTTGATCGTCTGCTTCTCCGTCCTCTGTATAGCATTTTTCACTGTGCGTATGCACCTCTTTTCCGCATACAAGAACTTTCTCATAACATGCGTCCGTATGATGGTGCCCTTCACTCTCCTGCAGTCCGCAGGTCAGTGTCTTCACTTCGCTGTAACAGGAGTCATCATGGGAATGTTCCGAAATCTGGCAGATCAGATTCCCTTCCTCATCGTAACACCCGTCCTCCGCAGAGTGCTGATGCTCTTCCAGCCCGCATTTCAGCTCTCTCGTCACAGTATAGCAGCTGTCATCGTGCTGATGGCCATCGCTCTCCTCCCGGCCGCAGATCAGAATTTCTTCATAGCAGCTGTCATTGTGCTGATGCTCCTCTATACCGCATGATGCTGTTTTTTCAAGCGTGATTGCCGGAAGAACCAACGCATAGGTGGTGATAAAAACAACGATCGCCGCTGTCAGAGATACAGTTCGAGTGAAGAACACTTTTATCCTTTTGTTTCTAAGGATTTCTCTGATTTTTTCCAGTAGTCTCTGCATATTCAAATACCCTTCCGACCCAAATGCTGTCTATAATGTCGTTTCCAGGCTGCAACAAATCTTCCAAATCGTGACGGTGCATGCCGGAGCGCATATGTAGACCTTCTTCCATTAACAGTGTATACGCAAAAAAAGCCACGGGCGAGCCATCTGTATTGTCTCAGCCCCAGACCTTATTGCCGATTTTATCCGATATATCCTGGATTTTTGATGCTGATATAGTGAAAGCAACAAATTTCGCTATATATTGTTAAACAATGAGCGATTTATCATTTATGAGACTATTTCCTTATAAATGATTTATTATTATACAACATTTTGTGTCAAAAAAAACGTCATAATACTTAAAAGCATTTACGGCATATTACTATTAAAAAGTTTTTTTACAGGAACCAAATCAGACAAAAATGAAAATATACACTGCGGGCTGTGCTGGATGTAATACCAACTATTTCCGTACCGTTCACAAAGCTGAAGAACTTTGTATCCAGATCCGGCTGGGTATATTCAGGATCCAGATAGCGATATTTCTTTATCTCATAGTTTCCTGACCCCGACGATGTCTCCTCTACCACTCCGATAAAGTAGAAGACCTTTGCATCATACATAACGCCGTTATAGACAAAGCCGCCTTCCCGTTTCAGTTCTTCCGGAGCATCAGCCCGGCGTACGCCGTCTGCGTTGACAGCATTGTCCGGGACGACTTCACGCACCATGTACTTATACTGTTTTCCGGCATAGGAGGAAGAGATTTCCTTGTTTCCAAAGTTGATATTACCGTCTTCTGTATTGCCGAGGATCAGCGACCGATACCCTTCCGTCGTCTCCTAAGCCGGTACAGTATTCCAAAGCGGATTATCAAAAGTTCCGGGCTCCTTTGAAGAATCCCATGTAATCGCATCGGGCATGATTGCTTTGACGAACTCAGCTCCCTGGGATGCATAATCCGGATTATCGTATCCGATCAGCTCGAACCTGAACTGATCTCTTCTGAGCCGGGATTCATCCACGTTTGATGTAGCCGGATCATCCTCCCGGTGGTAAGACTTATGGGCAGAAAAGTCAGTTGTGGAAATCAGATTGTAATGGATATAAAGGTTCGACTCGCCGCCGCCTCTTTCCAGATAGAAGAAATCAAAAGTATGCTTCGTTCCCGGTGCGAACGTATCAAGCTCCCCATCCTCGTCACTGTCGATCCATACGGTCTTATCAGCCGTATTTGTATAGTCGGACGCCCATTTTTCATTTGAGATCAGCCCTCTGGTGTGAGCATCTGCAAATAATCTCATATAAAGTTTTATCTGTTACCACTGGTTCGTTGGGCTGCAGAATATTCGAATATTCACCGCCCCTTACCTGAGAGTGTCCGGTTTTGAAGTTAAGATCGATCTCTGTTCTGTTATGTATACCGCCGCCGTCAGCAACAAGAATACCATCGATATAAACCCATGCATCATCATCACCGGCAAACTCGAACTGCATCGGCATGTAATCGCCGCGGGGGTTCAGCACCTGCCCATCTACAGGAACGGAGAAATCCACATGCATATGCATGCCGAGCCAGTAATTCAGATCATCGAAGGGCCAGAAACCAATCTGACCTTCTGACGATGCCGAACTCGGCTGCTCACTGAGTTTAAACGTCTTATCAGACTGCAGCTTGGCTTTATAATCCATACTCTCATAAGTATAGTAGCCATCAGGATCTACATAGAACAGCTTGTTCACATCTCCATAGGATCTTTTTCCGGAGTGATCAGTACCCGGATTGAACAGATAGTCCAGTGATTCTCTGTTGGAAGCATTACCGTTCCCGTTATTCAGGTTCAGCCTTGGATATCCGTTTGGATCCAGCTGTCCTCCGCTGTTATATAGTGCTCCCGCCACGATACCCTGCGTCGGCGCACCATTATATACGTTACTGTGGGTATAATCATTGTAGCTGCCGTTCCAGCTGTTAATTCCGTTTACGCGCCCATTTTGAGTATAACCGGCGCTGTTTCCATTCGTTACCCAATAGTCATCAGCAGTGTCATCACTTCCGGGAACAAATTTTAATTTGTGATTTTGATTAATACCCGTATTTGTTCCGTTATGCTTATTATTTGTCCAGTAATTCCAGAATTCAGTTTCTCTGCCGGTAGTACCATATCGACTATATCCCGGCCATCCACGACGAGCGTTCTCGGTCTCACTGTCTAACCAATAATCAAATAATGTAATCGTTGTGCCTGATGGATTCGGAATGCCCAGAACCTGGCCGTTATCATCCGTCATGGCATCTTTCGCATCAGTCACCTTAACAACAAAGCTACTGCCATCTTTCATTACGACAGTCAGGGTCTCCTCTGTGTCAAATGATTTTAGGCTGAGAATTGCCCAGTCCCCAGCAAATACCTTTCGCGCACCGTCCGTTCGGGCTTTCACGGTAGGGGCGCTCTTCGCTCCCTTCCGCAATCGCCCTAACCCGATCCTGCAGGCCCCGGATATGAAGGGCTTTGTCGGCGTAAACAGCTCTCTGCTCAGATGCGGCTGCCCACTTCTCTCTGACCTCTGCCAGCTGTTTTCGCGCGTTCTCTTCTTCATCTGTGTTTCCAGCCTCCTGTGCTTCACGGATCTCCTCTTCCAGAGAATCCATCGCTGTTTCCATTCTGGTCAGTACTTCGTCTGCCTTGTCCAGTCCGCCCCAGCGAAGGCGCTCCTCCAGTCTGACAAGCTCGTCCCTTCGTTCCGGCAGGGCATTAAAGGCATCCACAATGATCTGGCGCAGCCTGTCATCCCGGATGGAATCATTCCTGCACTCGACATCACCTTGACAATCGTCTCCTTCTGGGCATCACTCATACCATTGAGCTTATCCACAAAAGCCTGCACCGCTGCGACCACTTTCCGGATAATCGGCATGAGCAGGTCGCCAAGAGCAACCGAAGTGTCCTCCGCATTGATGCCTAAGGCTCCGGCCACCGGCGCAGCATATTTGAATGACTCGCCCAGCATGGATACGTTTGTGTTCGCATTCGTGCTGGCAGCAGCAAGAATGTCTGCAAAGTGCCCGGAGTCCTTTGCCGAGAGGCCAAAAGCAGTCAGGGCATCTGTTACGATATCGGAGGTCGTACCCAGGTCCTCACCGGATGCTGCAGCCAGATTCATGATGCCCTCGACACCTTCCAGCATATCTCCGGTCTTCCAACCGGCCATCGCCATGTACTCGAAGGCTTCCCCGGCTTCCGATGCGGAGAACTTTGTCTTACTGCCCATCTCACGGGCTTTGGCTCTCAGGTCATCAAACTCATCCCCGGTCGCACCGGAGATCGCCTGTACCTTGCTCATCTGGGCATCAAAATCCGCCGTTGTCTTCACCGCAGCTGCACCAAGGCCCACAATCGGTGCGGTTACATGAGTAGTCAGAGTCTTGCCGACACCAGCGATCTTATCACCGGCCTGCTGCAGCTTCTTTCCGGTCTCATCGATCTTTTCGAGCTTTGCATAGGTCGTGGATACCTGGGATTCCAGCTGCTTCAGGGCCTGCTCGGTCTCTTCGATCTCCCTCTGCAAGGCATCGTATTTATCCTGACCGAGCTTCCCTTCTTCCAGCTGTTTCTTTGTCTGCTCCTGTGCGGTCTTTAAGGATTCCAGTTTGTCCTTGGTGGCACCAATGGCTTCTTTGAGGAGGCGCTGCTTCTGGGAAAGCAGTTCTGTATTGGACGGGTCCAGCTTTAGGAGCTTTTACACGTCTTTTAGCTGAGTCTGCGTGCTGCGGATCGTGGTATTGACTGTTTTTAATGCCTTATCAAGACCGGTGGTACTGCCATCAATCTCAACTGTTAATCCTTTGATCCGATTCGCCATCCTTCACGCCTCCTTCCTTTCAGATTTTGGGCAAGAAAAAAGCACCGATCCGTAAGACCGATGCTTCTCCCTGCTTTTGTAGCAGCATGTTTATTCTTTTTCTTTGCGCTCCTGCACTTTTTTCTCTTCCAGTATTGCGACCATTTCCGCCGGAGTCACGATGAAATCCCGCACGGGATAGTGCTTCATGTTTCCCGTGACAAGATAGGCATTATCTTCACGCTTCTCCATAGCGACTTCATAAAAGATGATATCATCCTCATCGATAAAGATTTCACCGGTTGGTTTCGGGAATACCTCGATTCCAAACCGGCGGATTGCATTCAGCACCGTCTGTAT
>OCTX014565722.1_pt1 | contig 12556 bp, 12 predicted proteins | sample 1539691 | NCBI WGS metagenome assembly OCTX01 (sample SAMN02144231, study PRJEB22623) | gut metagenome | biome: sheep rumen | host: Ovis aries | place: New Zealand
TGCTACTACCATGATTTCCTCCACGCCTAATTCGTAGATGGCCACAATGAGACTGCGCATCGCCGAATCAAAGGGCGTAATGATCAGCCCGCCGGCATTCTTAATAATCTTAGCATCGCCGTTCTTCAATCCCAGTGCCGCCGGAAGCAACTCCGTCAGACGCGTGTCCATGCACGTCAGAACGGCTAATTTCTTGTCGGGATACTTGTCGGTCATATACTTCTCATAGCCCTTCTGCGCCACGAAAGTCTTGTTAAAATCAATAATCTGGTCTATCATATCAAATCTCTATTTAAGTTCTAACATCCTCTCCAAGATATTCACGGCGGATGTTATGTCTTCCTCAAACCGCGCGTGATTCTTAAGGAAATCCGCCTTGTCGTCAGAGATAGCTTTCAACAACTCTTCGCTCATTTCGTTCACATAGGACGCGATGGCATATTCGATGTCATCCTTCTGCCAGTCGAGCGTGGAATGGATGTAGACGTTCCGCTTCTGATGCAGAAAACTATAGGCTATCTCTATGGCTTCTTTGGGTATCATGCGTCGTAGCCAATTGGTCGGAACTGTTGCTGGTCTTCGCTCCATACGAAGCCATTGGCGAACAGGTAACTCTTTATCTGCTCCGGCTCTTGATTGAACGCATAGCAAAGCGCTTCGAGCGAGTCGAATTCTTCATCTCGTAGGAGCATGTTCACGCTCGACACGAGTATCGCTGGATTTTTCGGTAAATAGTCCATATCTCAATGCCCTCTTACAAATTGCCCTTCTGGCTGATTCCAAGGGGTCCCCGAGAATTTTAATTCTTGGGGGGAGCGTAGCGCACGGCGAAAACGCTTTACAAGGACCATGTCCGCAGTCGCGTAAGCCGTAGCGTGAGCGAGCGCTATGTACTCATCGTATGTCATTACTCAATCACAACGGCCGTGCCGCTGATGGAAATCATAATCATGCTGTTGGCTTGGCCCATCGTCTCATAGCCAAAGCTAACGCCCACGATGGCATTGGCGCCCAGTTTCTCGGCGCGCTCGCGCATTTCTCTCTGCGCTGTCTCGCGTCCTTCGAGCATAGCCTTTTCGTAACTGTCGGTACGTCCTCCGAAGAAATCACGAAGCGACGCGCCAAAGTCCTTCAGGAAGTTCATTCCGAAGATAACCTCTCCGGAAACAAGACCTTTGTACTCCTTAATGGTGTAACCCTCAATGGTCGGTGTAGTAGTAACTATCATATCTTTAATCTTTAATATTCATTACTCGTTTAGCGTCCCGTAAAATTGTCTCATGGTCGAAAGCCAACTTAGGCAGCGCATTCAGCGGCCACCATCGGGCTGCAGCGGCATCGTCTGCGGCGGTTGCCTCCGGCATGGTCGTCATAGCGGCATAAGCAGCTGTGATGACACGTCCACGCGGATCACGCTCCACATCGGAATAGATATCCACCAACTGCATACCGGTCAGCACGATGCCGGTCTCTTCCTCCAGTTCACGCTCGGCACAACGAGCCACCGTCTCATCCATCTCCAGAAACCCACCGGGGAATGCCCAGCAACCTTTGTACGGCTCGTTACCCCGCTGAATGAGCAGCACGTATGTCTGTCCGTCACGTTCAGCAAAAAGCACGGCATCTGCCGTCACACTTGCTCGCGGCCAACGATAGGCATATAGCCCATCCGATGTTTTTGTGTAGTCTATCATGCTAATATACTTTTAAATGCGCTAACGTATCTTCAAAAACTGATATAAGATAAGTTCGTCTATCCATGATTTTGATAATCGATACTTTTGACTTTTTACCTTTTTGATTATTTCAGCCAATAATTAAAATTTATACAAGTTTATATTATATCTGGTTGAATTTATACAAGTTATTCTGTTAGCCTTCAAAGGAAGTTAGAGTTTTGTACTGCTCCAAACCTTTGGCGGTTAGTTTGTAGGCTTGTTCGGGTTTGTTGGGCGAGTTGGGGTAAGCAAAATCGATGTAACCTTGAGAATATGCCGGCTTTAGGTAGTTGTTGATGAGCGATTTACGGCTCTTTTGCCGCAATCCCAAGTCTGCCATGATCTGACGACGAGGCAAGGCCTGTTTGCCTATGACTAACAGCAATTTCTGCACTCTTGCGTCTATCTTGTTGGCTTTTCTATTGGGGTCCCCAATAATCTTTGATTCTTGGGGAGAGCGGAAGCACATGTCGCCTTCACCAATTAGCGGAGCGGTTTGGTCCTTGCGATCTTGTTGCTGAACGCGACTCGGATGTTGGATGGTTATTTCTGCTCCGGGGGAGGAGAAGTAGAACATATTGAGAATGACGGGCTTGGAACCCCTGTTCTCGCCCCGATGGATTGTGCCGATCACTTCAACCAGCGCTTCGCCTTCATGGAAGGTTTTTTCTGTTCCATCTTGGCAAACGATGGTCAAGTCACCCTGCTGAACGATGCCGTAATTGACTACTGTATGATGATGCCAACCTGTTTTGGCGCCAATCGGAAAATCCAGTCGGATTACCCGTAGTTCGGGTTGTCCTTGTGGAAAATCCGGCAACATAGCCCCATCCCAACTCTGTGAAGTACGAATCAATTCCGTTGTCTTAATGTCCTTTGTCATGGTCATTTTCATTTGCGAGTGCAAAGATACTGAAAAATTTTGACATGTGCAAGTTTTAGTGCAAGTTTAAGTGCAAAATTTATACAAGCCTAAAGAGGATGAAGGCTTGTATAAAATTTAAAAGAATTATATGGAAGGATAGATGTTTATTTATACAAGCTATTGTTCTATAGAACTTGTATAAAAAATGCGGGATGCGGAATGTAAAAGGGAAGAAAATTTATACAAGCCAAATAAGGGCTATTGAGATTTATACAAGCTAAGCTATATTTGTGTTAGAATTTATACAAGCTATAGTTAGGACTGACAAGATATATTTCATCTGAGACTCAGTTACATATATTTTCTTTTACAAATATGTAAACTGCCAATGTCGGTAACGCGACCAAAAGCAGAAGCATAATCTCTACTAAGGCGTATGAACCGAAATAGTCAACTAATGATTGAAATCCTATTATTCCATCAACCAGTAAGACCAGAATGCCAAACCAACAGAGGAAAAAGATGGCTGCATATTTTATTTTTCTTTTCTTCAGTTTCATCTGAATCTGTATTCTTTGCCTAAGACGCGACTATTTCCACCACGAGGATGCTACGTAGATGTGCATATTATATAGTGTTTCATTTCTGCCAATCTATTCCTCGTAAGCAAGCCGGTAGCTTCTTTCCATGTTCTTTATGATGTGCTACGCAAGCACAACAATGTCCGTGACAAGGACAGTCTTTAGGACATGGGCAATCTATGTGATTATGTGGACAGGGCATGGTGGATAGTTTATTTATTCCTCTGGCATTTGTTGTATAATCTGTCCATCCAATTTTTTTCCATTTATGTGTTTGTTACGCTTAATGCCATCCGGTCCCCATGTGCCCCATTGTTTGAAGAAAAATGCAGTTTGTTGTTCTTGCGCCTGTTGATAAATATTGCGTACCCATTCCGGTTTCATTGGACGTGCTAAAGGTCCGCTTTCTCCACCGACTATTAACCAATTTATTCCTGTTAAATTCAGTTTTCCTAAGTCTTCAAGTAAAGGCTCACAACTTAAGAATTTAATAGATTGACATTGAATTGCTCGTAATGCATCAATACGTGATTTCGTGGCAAGGCACTCAACTGTCACTCCTAACCACGCATTGTGCGGAATCGGGCGATTGGCAAAGTATTCAGCCATACGTTCAGCTCGTTTTGTCAGTAATTGATAGCGATGTTGGGGCGTTGCTGTGATAGTTGCCATTATTTGGTCTATAAATTCAAACGGCACATTTGGGTGGAACAGATCAGACATAGAGCATACAAACACAGTACTGCCTTTGTGCCAACGAAAAGGTGTATTAATATCTTCCGGATGTATGGTTGGTTGAAATCCATTTATATATTTCGGATTGCCCATCGCTGTTAATCGACGTGCCATTACTTCCGCATAGCAATGTGCACATCCAGCCGATTGTTTAGAGCATCCTGTTACTGGATTCCATGTTCGCTCTGTCCATTCTATTTTAGTCGTTCTCATTGTATTAATTCTATTTCGTATCGTTTAATCTTATGAATATTTGTTGCTGCTTTGTTATATTCTCCGATGATCCGGACAATTCCTTTATTTTTGAAATCTTCAATAGCGGAGATATAAACACTAGGTAGGCAACCCGATTTAATTGCGTATTTGAGCCCGTCGATATTATTAGTGATTTTTCGTTCTCTGATTAGCGATTTTATTTTGTCCTTTACATCTTGGATTTTATTCTTTTCGGCTGTTCCATAAAATAATGTCCCTGGTTCAAAATCATTTTCTAAGTTGCAATTAGATTCTCCTGCAAATACGTCGTGTTTCCAACAGACTCGTAAAAATTTCTCCATTCCAAGCGTATGGCCAGAGCCGAAAATAAGTCCGTAATAATTTGCCCCCTTTTGAATTGTAAAACTATGAATATAATACTCTAAATTATTAGGTATAAGGCTACGATAATAATCAGCGATGGTTTGATGGCATTGTTTGGGTTTGGTGGCATCAAAGTGTAATTTGTTCTTTTCAAAATAGTCTGTTACTGCAGGTAGTTCTTTAAACCGATTGATAAATGATGATGCAATAAAGAATACGAAGTCTGTGTTCGGGGAATGTATTAGTTTCAAAAATACATCATTCGTTATTTGCTTAAAACCATATTGATCCAATAAAATGAATTTGCCGTACTTTGAGTTGTTGAGGATATTTATAAAATTCTCACTTTCTATTATTTCCTGAAAATCATATTGTCCTATTTGTGTGTGCAGACAGCATTCATTTAATTTGCAAGTTTCTTTACATTCACTAAGATATTTATCTACATTCTCTTTAAGTTCATTGGATTTGGAAAGAACCTTTTCATTAAAACCAAAATATACTCTTTTCTTTTTGTCTATAATCAGTTGGCAGTATTGGTTGTTATCTCCTTTTGCTTCAGTTAATAAAATAATTGGAGAACCAGGCATACCATCCGCATCATAGCCACTACCGGCGAACATATCATATATATACAAAGGATTCACATAGTCGCTATGCAAATATACAGGAAACCACTCTTTAAAACAATCTTGAAAGATGTTTAATTTTAGTATAGTCTCTTTAGTATATGCCTTTTTATTAATATCCATACTAATTATAGCTCTTTATTTAGATGCTTATCCACATAGTCATATGCGGCTTTCTTTAGTTTGTAGATAGGACTTCCGTCACTATTCCGACGATCTACATCAGCAAATCCAAGTTCTATCATTCGTTCGATGAATGCTTCCCATTTTGCCTTTTCTCGTCCTCCACTAATATCATAATCCTTGTCCCCTAACTGTACAAATACGCCATCCATACTTCCTATTATCCAACATTCTCCGTCTTCAACATTAGCCCATTCAATCAAATGCTGTTTTTCGAAATCAGATAAAGAATCCAATATTCTTTCTGTGGATTCTTTGGCTTTTTTCCCCTTCTTAGCAACCGAATTCTGTTTATTGACTATCTCAATGAACTCATCCAAGTATTGAACAAACTTGGGTAAGTCTTTTCGTATTCCATACACGTCGCATAGTTCCTCGTATACTTTTGTGATTTGCTGCCTATTATTAATCGAGCCCGCCTGTTTCACTACATTTAGTACTCCCAAATCTTCCTGACTAAAACTGAGATTAGGGAACTTTAACGGAATGACTTGTTTTGTATCTTGCAATGCCCATGCTGCTCCTACCTCATTATGACATATTTCACTCTGTCTATAATTCTCGGATATCATTAAGAAAATATAATCACAGCAGCGCATATTCTCTATAATGCTATTGCGAAAGTCATCTCCTAAATCTATCGCATCTGAATTGAGCGTACAAAATATATCGTCTTTATCAAATCCACATCCAAGCATTAGAATTTTCTCTACAAATGCTTTGACGATTTCTTTATCCGCAGATGAATGGCTTATGAATATTTTAGGAGATTCATAATATAAACCATTTAAGACACTCAATAGACTTACTACTTCGCCGAATATGCACAAATTGAATTTGTATTTTTGTGCCGATTGACTAACTATGAATCCTCGTTGAATACAATCCGTCAATAACTCAGACTCATAAGGATGTGTATTTTTAATAGCCGCTATCACATTTTGCAATGCGTCAACAATAGTCTCTGCCTGTTGATAATTCAGACTTTGTGATAGCAAATTATCATCATACTTGTTGATAATACTTATGGCCTTGTCTAATATTTTGCGTGTATAATGTAAATACATGATAACATCTATTATTACAAAGTAACCACTCCTACAAATTCTCCAATAATAGCAAAACTTTCTGCGTCCTCTGCATCAATACGAATCGGCTCATATGCAGGATTGAACGGTCGCAAGGTTATTGATTCGTGCTGCCATGAACCATCATCATTATAGGACTTTTCGCTTGAATACTCCTTAATCGAATATGCTCCTGCGTTATCTTCATCAAAATAGCCACGGTGTTGCGCCAGAACAATTTTCCCTTGTCTTGAACCGCCGCTATATTTTTCAAACACACAATAATCGCCATTATGTATGCGCGGTTCCATGGATTGTCCGACAGCTTGTACTACAAACATATCTTTATTCAATCGTCCCATGCCTTCTACACGCATCCAGCCTAACTCTTCTACTTCTTCTCCGTCTCCGAAATATCCGCAAGCTGCACGGAGGGAATAAACAGGAAGCAGGGAAATATATTTTTCGCTTTCCTTAGGCTCGGTAATAAGCGGAGTGATAGTTTGCTCAACTTCCGGCTCGTCTTGGGCTTCGATGACTTGTTGTGTAGCTTCGAGATTGCGCGCGGTGTATTTGGCTACGTCGGCAATGACAATCTTTTGTACAGCGGCAACTATTTGTTCCATTGCCGAAAAGTCAGGTGTCTTACCATCAGCACAAACAGGTAGCATGATATTCAATTCGTCAGCGTCTTTCGCATAGAAATTATGACCATAGTCAAACTTGCCTGTGTGAGCAGCCTTGTGACATGCAGATGTAACAAAGATAGCCGCGTGTTGTTCCAGATTTTCGGTATGAACTACAGCAACATGATCATCTGCTCCGTATTCGTAATTGCGATACTTGGCAGAGCCAAACATATCAATAGTAGTTGTGTTCTTGGAGAACACAGTTACATTATTGCCAATGAAAGCAGATACGCCTGTTTCAGCTTCGCCAGCGGTTACAAATGGCAAAGTTCCGGGAATCCGATCTTCACTTTTAAGACGCTTGCCACGCGTGGAATCGCCGAAGAGTTTCTTTACATTAAACTCTTGCCAGTTCAAATATTGGAAGTTGTTTAGTGCGGCTTTGTCAGTGGCGGTTAATTCGTAATTATTGAGACCGGTTGCCGCGAGATAAGCCTCGAGTTCGCGCAAGCGCGCCCTCTCGAGTTCGCGCACAAAATTATCTATAAATTCAAAATCTATTTCTCCTTTGGACTTTTCTGGTAAGGAAATAGAAAGAGCATCTAATTTCTCTAATGTAGGATAATTAGCGTAACCATCTGAATATGTACCAGAGAGAACTTTATTGATGGCTGTTAAGACACCAAAAGATAAGTACCTATTATCCTTAGGCTTTAGTATGAAAATATTTTGGCTAGCGTACCACTGATTTTTTCTAATCTGTGCAGTAATAGTTCCTACTTGGCTAATTGATATAGTATTTGCCTCATTAGGAAGCATAGAACTAATAGAGGTATAACCTTTTATACCATTATTCTCGCGTGTACGACCGACAAATTCAATAGTATCGGGCAATTGTACATTAGAAAGTGTAATTTTGCCCTCGTCAATTGATTTAGATGTTTTTATCTCAAATAAATCGCTCAGCCTATATAGGCCCCACTTGACATTGCTCAGCTTAATGTCAAGTGGGGCTAAGATTTTCCCAAGCCATCCTCCTCGTCATGTTGATTTTTGAGAAGGTTAGATACTTCCCAAGCAAGGTAGTCGGCAACAGTACGACGGAAATCGTCAAGTGTAGGGCGCGTATCAACAGGAGCGGATTGGTTCCAGTCTGCACCGCTCTTTGGATTAATGTGCCCCTCGTAGAAGTCTTTAGGGTCGAGGTAGTTGAGAGCTGATTTGCCAATACGAACTAAATCGACTACTTCTTGGTAACGTTGACGCGCATGGTCGGTGTCGCGCAGGTTGATTGCTGCTTTCTTGCGGTTGGTACGAGTATAGCCATCGTTGCTAAAATCAATGAAACGTACGATGTCGTCTGCTTTGTGCCCTTCGCCTACTCGGAAGACGTAAATGTTGGTTTGTACCGAACTCTTGCCGATGAACAGGTCAATTGGCATTTTGATACTTGCCAAAAGTGTGGAATGCTCCAGGATACGTTTGTTATATTCTACGGCTTTACCGCTACCGGCAGAGTTTTGAATGATGATTGCCGCATATCCGTGGTTCATCATAGAGAGCGCACGTTCAACAAAGACCATACCGTTGCCTGCTGCCGAATACGGCGGATTGAGCACGAAAGCGTCCGCAGGGAATGAGCGAGAGGTGTCTCCAAAGCCATAGTGACCATCGAAGTCACGGAGTGAGTCGCGGTTGAGAATGTTAGATGAACCATCGCCCATGAGTATCATGTTGAGGATTGCCAACATGTAGATGTTCTCCAAGATCTCCAAACCGAGCAGTTGGCTCGCTTTAATCTCTGCTTCCTTGTGGAGCAGTTGTTCGGGAGAATTGATATTGGCTTTGGCGTCCAATAGCATTTCGTTCATGGCCGCTACGAGCAAACCGGCACTACCGGTAGCAAAGTCCCAAACGTAACTATTGCGGTTAACGCGCGCAAGACGTACAAGGAGTGTGGCTACGTACGAAGGCGTAAGGACAACATCGTTGAGTTTGTCTTGCGTGAAACCTAGCCAATTGTACATCTCATTAAAGAGACGACCGGTAAAATCGGTAGAAAGACCAATTTTGTAGTATATACCGAGGTCGTCCACTACTTTGCAGAACACGCGTTTGAGTTGGCTTTCGCCGTTGGTAGGACGATTGATGTTATCCGTAGTGAGCGTATTCTGGAGCGTGCGGACGATGAGTTCTTGCTTGTCCACAGGGATGTTCTTCTCAGCGAGGAAAGCACGAATCTTACGAACGATGATGTCGCCATCTTGATTGCCTTGCTCGGTGCTCGATTTGAGGTCTTTCTTCTCCAGCGGTGTCACTTTGTTAGGAATACCGAGGGTGGCGATGATGGTTGCAGCAACGAGATAAACGCGACCACTTTCAGAGATACCTTTCTCGTTCTGATAGATATCGTTATTCAGTTTGACGAGGCTGATATTGATCTCTTGCTCGCGGCGTTGTTTGAGTTTTTCGAGTGCTTCGGGATCGAGCGTCAGATTGCGCACTTGTTCAATGAAGGTCTCGAAATGTTGCGGAGCGAGGAAAGAGAGATCGGTGAATTCGCCTATCTGCTGACCTGCGCCGTAGTTGCTCTTGCCTACATAATAAACACCCAACTCGTGGTGAAGTTTGCCGGTTGCATCATCGCGATAGCCAGTGATACCGATGGCGATGACGTGCTCGTATGAGGTATAGTGCAGCAGGGCATTGGCATAATGAATGGCACCGTTGACCGCGTATTGGCTGATGTTCTTGTATTCCGGCTGTCCTTTTGTGTTGCGGTTGGCAACTTGTCCTTCGGCGTCGAACTTGACAAGCCGATCTTTGTAACCTTTGTACTCAATGAGCACAGGCCACCAATTGCCTTGGCTGTCTTTTAGAAGCAAATTGCAATCGGGACGATTACCGCCGGTACCGCCTTGTTTGGACTCGTATTCGAGCAACGCGTTCTTGATTTCTTGATTCGGCGCGTCTTGCTCAATGTGGTATGTGAGTTTATACTGTTTGAGCCATCCGTTAGCGAGGTCGGCTATTTGCGGTTCTACAGATTGTTGTGCCATAATGGTATATTTGTTTGCTTATTTTCTATACACTTCGCTTAATGTCTTTCCTTCTGCATCTTTCCATCTTGTCCAGCCATTGGAGCTGCCTCCAACAACCATAGCTGCAGCCGCAGATGGTGAGGCGAAAGTGTAATCTGCTTTAAGGATAATCTTGCCTTTTGCTTGCGTGCAATTAGCTCTTATAAAAGCATTGCGTTTCTCAATGGATTGCGGTTTAAGCGAATCGCACTCACCACTTCGCAACTCACTACCCGCCAACACTACAAACTCATCCGTTTCTTCCTTATAATACCCCCTTGCATCGCTCCCTACTCTCTTGCAATAAAAGATATGTTGCTCCGGCTTAGCCTGTTCCTTTTTTGAACTGAAGATATCACACCCGACAAACTGCGTCAAGAACTGTACATACTCAAAAAACTGCTCTGCCGGAATGCGATGTTGCGGAGTCGTTGTCGGTTTCTTTGGCACTTGGGTATTCTCTGAAAGATCATAATTACCAACTTTCTTGGCTAAGTCATAGGCGATAGCTTCCAAATAATGAATACTGGTCAGATGCAAAGAATTGTCATTGGCTTGGAAACACATGGCTTCTGTCCAAAATGTCTTGTTCCAATGCTGCTGCAAACGCTTCTTGAACGAATCGGTCTGACCAACATACGCCTTCTTCGTCTTTCTATTCAGGAGAACATACACAGCAGGTTTATCAATAGCATCTGCGATTTGTGCGAGTACGGCATTATCGTCATGACGAATCAGAAACAATTGGCAAACGCAATTGTCGATATATACTTGCCGAGAACTATCTATATCCTCTCCAAATAAGATGGTATGTACTATCTTTGCCATGGTTTAATTAAATTATTTCTCTTTTTGTAGCCGTGTTGGTGGCGTTGCAGGGGCATTACCTATGCGGAACGGGGTAATCACGTATCCCACCTTACCTTATATATACTTTGTATATATCCCGTGATTTTGAATTATTCTTTTAATTCCTTATTTCGTTACCCACACAAACAAATCTAATATTTATTTTTTTGTTGTCTTTGCACACGAAAGTGCGCAAAGTTACAACTTTTTTCTGACATATGCAAGTTTTAAGGCGGGAAAGTGTAAAATTTCTGTTTTTTGCATAAAAAAAGACGAGCCGTAGCCCGTCTGATGGGAACTATTCGGAAATTCCGAATGGTTGCAGTCTCTCGGTCTTCTCTCGGTTGTGAGTTGGTCGGGAGGGTGGAGGGTGGAGGTTGGAATTATTTCGCACCGCTCAAGATACCATTTTCTTTGTCCTCGTTATTTATACGTTTGCCGGAATCGCGGCGTTGGGTGCCGAAATCGAGGTTGCAATGGAAGTTGAGAATGAGCATCTGGCGGAAATCCCGCATCTCGGCGTGCTGCGTGTTCGGGGCAAGAGCAGAGAGGTCTTTTGTTTCTATGCTGTAGCCCTTGACAGAGAAGGGATTCATCAGCATCGCACGGAAGCCCCATTTGTCGGCATTGTAACCAAGACCAATATGATGGTAGAACTCGCCGTACTCCAGCGTTTCGCCCCAGAGGTTATTGTAGCGCGTGGTTACTTCGCCGAAGAACTGCCAACCCTTGTACATGCCCATGATACTTGCGCGAACGCCCGGATTGAAATGCTTGTGCGTGTAGGAATTGCCGAGGCTCACATAGTAATTGGCGAACGGCGCAACAGTAAAGATCAGGCTGTTATTGAGCACGCGCACCTGCACACTCGGAGCCACTTGCAGACGATGAAAACCACGGTGGTTGGCGTATGTGCGTACGGCGTATGATTGACCGTCAATCAGCTGCTCAAAGGTCTCATCCATAATCGGTTTGTGGTCGTAAGAGTAGTTCGCCCAAAGGTTCAGATTGACATGCTTGGACTGCCACGAAAGCTGCATCTCATTGGCGATAAACATAACCGGTTTCAAGTCCGGATTACCTTGCCGGATCTGGTATTTGTCAATCTGTTGCGCCACGTCCGACATAGCAGACAGCGAGGGCTGATAACCGGACACATAGCCTTTGTATTTCCAGAACACACCCTTGCCGAAGTCATAACTCAGCGTCAGTTGCGGACGGGCAATCCAGTTCGACTGTTTCTGTCCGGCTTGCTCGATATACGTGTTCATAGCACCGATACCCACAGCATAGGAAAACTGCTTGACACGTTGCTGCACTTCCGCAAAAGCGTACGTCTCCGCCGTCATCATAGAAACCTTTGTACTTGGTCCTTGGTCACTTTGTCCCTTATACAGGTTTTCCATCCATTGCTGATTGTGGCGCACACCCACCGTCAGGGCGATATTCTCCCACTGTTTCTCATAGATAGCTTCGCCGATGAGTGAGTACTTGTTGCCCTTTACGCGCGACAAAACATCAGTTGTGTCGGCAACCGTTTCGCCAAGCGGCGTTTGCTCAAAACGGCGGTCGTTGCTACTGTTGATATACGTACCCACAAGGTCGAAATACAAGTGGTTGTTGTTCGGCAGGTTGTGCTGG
>OCTX012226270.1_pt1 | contig 12553 bp, 10 predicted proteins | sample 1539691 | NCBI WGS metagenome assembly OCTX01 (sample SAMN02144231, study PRJEB22623) | gut metagenome | biome: sheep rumen | host: Ovis aries | place: New Zealand
GACCGGGGTCTCGGGCTCCTCGCAGCAGCCGGGGGCGGTGATGAACTCCCACTTGCCGCGAGCCTTGGACTTCTCGGACTCGTTCTCGAGGTACATGTCGAGCAGCATGGCGCGCTGCTCCTTGCGGTCGGCGATGTTCTCCTCGGGCGACTTGTCGCGCATCTCGAAGAAGCCGTTGAGCAGGCCGGGGACGTTCCAGTTGGTGCCGCCGAGCGCCTCGGGGTGGGCCCACTTGGTGTCGATGCGGTTGTCCTGACGAAGCTTGAGCTCTGCCATGGTGGTTTCCTTTCTCAGGAAGGGACAGGGTTGTGATGACGTCGTTACTCGGCGTCCTCGAGCAGCCACTCACGACGCATGTCGTACTTGAGGAGGTCGTTGTACTCGCCGTAGACCTGCTGCATGTAGCGCTGGCGCAGGGGCTCCTCGGCCGGGCTGTTGAACTGCGTGGCGTGGCAGCAGCCGCCCCAGATGTGGAACTGCGTGTAGACGCCGGCAGCCAGCAGGGTCTGGACGAACTTCATGGAGGCGTCACGGTCGACGTCGTTCTCGCCCACGTGGATGAAGACGGGGCAGAGGCCCTTGCAGTCCTCGACGGTGGCACGACCGGCCATGCCCTCGGGGCCAAGCTCGTCGGACTCGAACAGGTCGCCCAGGTACAGCTTCATGAACTGCTTGATCTGGGTGTCGTCGAGGGCGTCGTTGACGTAGGTGTGGCTGAGGTAGCCGTTGGTGCGCTCGTCGCAGATGGGGTCGAGGGCGACGGTGCCGCGCGGCTTGTAGCCGTAGCGCTTGAGGCGGAACGGGAGGCACAGGGCCAGCGCGGAGCCGGCGCTCATGCCAGAGAGGATGACCTTGTCGGTGTGGATATGGAGCTCCTCGGCATTGTCGATCATCCACTTGTAGGCGGCATGGCAGTCGTTGATGGCCGCGGGGTACGGGGCGTCAAGGCCGGTGCGGTACCACGGGGACACGACGATGCAGTTGAGCTCCTTCGAGATCTCCTCGATGGGGCCGAGCCAAGGGGTGCCCAGCAGGAAGGCGCCGCCGGGGATGTAGAAGACGACGGGCATCTTCTTGCGGAGCTTGGCCGGGAAGCGCACGTGCACCTTGGCCGTGGTCTCGGGCTCCTCGGGGCAGCCGGGAACCTCGTAGACCTTGGTCTCGCCAAACTCGGCCCACATCTCCTCAACCATGGGACGGGAGCCCTCGATGTCGCGATACATCTTGTCACGCTTGGCGCGGTTCTCCTCAAGCGTGCGCTTGGGGCTGGTGAACTTGTCGACGGTGTGGCGACCATCGACGTAGTAGTAGTCCTTGAGGCCGGGGTGGCTCCAACGGACGTCGTTGCGATCGGTCATATCAACCATGATGGTTGCCTTTCTGACGGTAAAGACGTGACCGGGATGAGGTGATTGGGACGTTGGGGAGGCTACCCCAGCGCCCCAATCCCATCAGGCGTTTCTAGCCGAGGCGCTCCTTGAGCATGGCGACGATCTCACCGATGGTGGAGAGGTCGGCCAGGTCCTCGAACTCGAGGTCCTCGTCGAGGTCAAGGTTCTCGCCGATGAACATGGCGGTCTTGATGACGCGCGAGCTGTTGGCGTTGTCGAACTCGGCGATGTTGGTGTCCATGTTGAGGTCGGCGGCAACGCGCTCGTAGGACTCGGCGACGGCGTTGATGACGGCCTGCTCGATAGTCATCGGGCCCTCGGGCTCAGCGGGCTTCTCCTCGACCTTGGGGGCCTCGGCGGCAGCGGCCTCAGCCTCGGCCTTGGCGGCAGCCTCGGCCTCGGCGGCCTTCTTGGCGGCCTTGGCGGCCTTCTCGGCATCAGCGGCCTTCTCGGCGGCCTCGCGCTCGGCGGCAACCTGAGCCTGGATCTCGTCCATCTTGGCGAACCAAGCCTCGTCACGACGCATGTCGTACTTCATGCAGCACTTGATGTCGTGGTTGAGGTTGGCCCAGAAGATGTCGGCCATCTCGGACTTACGGGCATAGTACAGGGTGGCGTGAGCGGCGCCCTCCCAGACGTGCAGGGAGCAGGGAACCTTGGCCTTGTAGAGCTTGCTGGCGAACTCCATGGTGGCGTCGCGGTCCTGGTCGGACTCACCGACGTTCAGGAAGATCGGGCAGAGGTACTTGCACTCGTCGACGGTGGCGTGGTTGGCGAAGGCCTCCGGGCCGAGCAGGTTGGTGCCGCAGTTCTCCCAGCCGACGTAGGTGGCGAACATGGAGTGGGCACGGGTGGCGTCGCAGGGGTCCTTGATGAGCTTGTTGGACTCCCAGTAGTTGCGGTCGTCGACCATGGGGTCGTTGGCGACGACGCCGCGGGGCTTGTAGCCGTAGCGCTTCAGGCGGAAGGCCATGGCCAGCGCGAAGTGGGCGCCGGTGGACTCACCGAAGAGGGTGATGTTGTCGGCATCCAGGTTGTACTCGTCGGCGTTGTCGACGATCCACTGATAGCCGGCGTGCAGGTCGTTGATGGCGCCGGGGTAGATGCCACCCTCGAGCGGCGAGCGGTAGTCGGCGGCCACGACGGCGCACTGGAAGTCCTTGGCCCAACGCATGATCTCGGGGAAGATGCGGATGTCGTGCGTGAACAGGGCGCCACCCATGACATAGAAGATGACGGGGAGCTTGCCCTCAGGCTTGTCAACGGGGAGGGTCAGGTAGACGTTGGTGTGCTGCTCGGGATCCTCGGGGCAGCCGGGGGCGTCGTACTTGGTCATGAAGGCGTACTTGATGAAGTTGCCGTCGGCGTCCTTGGCCTTCCAGTCGATGCCGTTGAACGGATCATAGGGCTTGGCGGCATACATCTCGGCAGCGGCGTCACGGAACTTGAGCATGCGCTTGACGCGCTTCTCCAGGGGGATAGACTCGTCGCAGAGCATGTCGATGGAGTCGGCGTTGCCGGCGACCCAGAACTTCTTGAGCTCGGGGTGGCTCCACTCTATGGGCTGACGGCTGTCGAGGTTGCGGCCGTAGGCGGCTTCCTTGAGGTTACGCTTGAAAGGCATTTCTCTTCCTTCCTTCTGGTTGTGGGGTGGCCAAAAGGGGAGTATCCCTTTATGACACCTCGTTACCATTCGAAGCCCGTTTGAAATGGCCACAAAGGGATACTCCCCTTTTGGCCCGGGCGCAGTACCAACTAGGCCTGGGCGGCGACGATCGAGGCGACGCCCACGATGTCGGTGACGGTCGAACCGCGCGAGAGGTCGGAGACGGGCGCGGCAAAGCCCTGCAGCATGGGGCCATAGGCGTTGCCGCCGGTCATGCGCTGGACGAGCTTGTAGGCGATGTTGCCCGCGTCGAGGTCGGGGAAGACCAGGATGTTGGCCTTGCCAGCGACGTCGCTCTCCCCTGCCTTCTTGAGGCCGATCTCGGGGACGATGGCGGCGTCGGCCTGAAGCTCGCCGTCGACCTTGAGCTCGGGACGGGCCTCCTTGACGAGCGCGGTGGCCTCGCGGACCTTGGTGGCGTCGGCGTGGCGGCCGGAGCCCTTGGTGGAGAAGCTCAGCATGGCGACGCGCGGCTCCCAGCCAAGCAGCTTGACGGCGCTGTCGGCGGTGGTGGTGGCGATGGAGGCGAGCTCCTCGACGCTGGGCTGCACGTTGACGCCGCAGTCGGCAAAGATCATCAGGTCGCCCTCGGTGCCGTTCCAGGTGGGGATCTCCATGAGGAAGTAGCTCGAGGGGAGCTTGACGCCCTCGGCCAGGCCGATGCACATGTTGGAGGCCATGATGACGTCACCCGTGGAGTAGGTGAGGCCGGCGACCATACCGTCGACGACACCAAAGTGGACCATGGCGGCACCAAGGAAGATGGTCTTCTTGGCAAAGCGCTTCTTCATCATGCGCGCCGGGAGGTCGGAGATGGGCTCGAGGCCCTCGGCCCATGCGTCGAGCTGGTCGGCGTAGTCGTCAATGGTGACGACCTTGACCAGGTCCATGTCAGCGCCAAAGCCGGCAATCTGCTCGGCGTCGCCGATGATGACGGGCTTGCAGATGCCCGCCTTGGCGAGCTCGGTGGCTGCGAGGGCGATCTTCTCCTCGCCGCCCTCAGGAAACACGAGCGTGGGGCACTTGGCCTGCGCGCGCTCCTTGATGGTATCGATGACTGCCATGAGGCCTCTCCCTCTCCGGGTACGTGTGGCGGCCGGTGTTGCCCGGCCGCCGGTGTCACTTGTTGTCTATGCCTTGTACTTGACGTTGGCGGTGCGGACGATGCCCTTCTCGGCGACGAGGTTGCCGTTCTTGAAGACCATGTCGGCGGGGGCGTTGAAGACCATGAGGTCGGTCAGCGGGTCACCGTCGAAGACGGCGAGGTCGGCGACCTTGCCCACCTTGATGGTGCCGTACTTCTTCTCGCACTTGCAGACCTTGGCGGAGTTGATGGTGGCCATCTTGAGAAGGTCGAGGTTGGAGATGCCGAACTCGGAGCGGGCGACCCACTCGACGGCGGGCATCTTCATGAAGTCCTTCTGGAAGTCGTCGGTGCCGAAGGCGACGTTGACGCCGGCATCGTGGGCCATGCGCATGGCGTTGCCCGCGCCCGGGTGGCACTTGTCGTAGGTGGGCCAACCCTGCTTGAAGCCGACGTAGGAGACGGCAAGCGTCGGGACGAGGTTGATGGTCTTGGGGCTGGCGACGATCCTGTCGACCTGCTCCTGGGTCATGTAGATGTCGTGGTCGATGGTCCAGACGCCGGCCTCGATGGCCATGTCGTGGGACTCGACGCAGGTGGAGTGCATGGTGACGTAGCTGTTGTAGTACTCAGCCCACTTGACGAACTCCTGGACCTCCTCGAGGGTGAAGAGCGGCTGGCCGAGCAGGTCCTCGGGGCGCTTGCCGCCGACCTTGCGGGAGGAGCCGCAGAGCTTGATGAAGTCGGCGCCACGGGCGAGCAGCATGGTGACCTGGTTGCGGATCATGTCGACGCCGGTGACGGGGTGACCCTCGACGGCCGTGGAGGTGTAGATGTCGAGCAGGGACTCGTCAACGAAGTGCGGGGAGTTGGAGGGACCAGCGGCGAGCACGTTGGGGCCCTCGACCAGGCCGGCGTTGATGGCGTCGCGGACCTTCTGGGCGGTGTCGTGGATGGAGCCGCAGTCCTTGACGGTGGTGTAGCCGTAGGAGAGGAGCTGCTGGCCGTAGTTGATGGAGCGGAAGATGTGGTCGGCGTCGGTGTAGTCGTGGAGGTAGGGGAAGCTGTTCTTGGCGAAGTAGAGGTGCTCGTGGCAGTTGAAGAGGCCGGGGAGCAGGGTCTTGCCAGCAAGGTCGATGACGACCTCACCCGCGTACTCACCACCGGCGGGCAGGATCTCGGCGATCTTCTTGCCGTCGAGGCGGATGTCGGCCATCTCCTGCTCGAAGCCCTCGCAGAGCTCGGGGATGAGACGCGCGTTCTTAAGGATCATGACGTACCCCTTCCACTAATTGGAATCCATCCAGTGCCTGGAACCGTTCCATGGCAATCTGACTGGCTACGATTGTGCGATGGGGAGGCCGCCATTTCATTGGAGTCAAAGTACAAATCACGTTTCCCGTTTGTGTATCAAACCGATAAACGCGCAGGTAAAACCATGAGTAATTTAGATGATGCATTCACTTGCATAAGATTCTCAGCCATGGATCGCATGCCCGCGGCCATACCCCTGGCCATACGCCGAGGTTGTATGGCTCGTCCCCAAGGCGCCGCAGGCCGATGCTGGACAAATAACGGTCATTTGTCGGTTGAGTAATCGTTATGCTGCTAGGAGAATGGGTTTGTCGATACAGAACAATAGCGACACGGTCTTTTTTGCCGTCTGACAATGATGGGCGCAGAGGCCGGGCATACACTTTGCTTAGACGCGATTCGAGGGAGGAGTGCTCGATGACACTTGAGGAGCTGCTGCAGACGCCGCTTATGCGCAGGGCGAAGGTCATCGCCGGCGCGTCTGGCCTCTCACGTGAGGTCACCTGGTGCGTCCAGGACTCCGCCCTCAAGTTCGACAACGCCATCATGCCCGGTCTGCTGCTGCTTGCCTCGCGTAGTACCGGGTCAGGCTTTTCCATCGAGCGCTTCCTCGATCGCGTGGAGGAGACCTTGGTCGCCGGTGTCGCCTTCTTTGAGGGTGACATCCTCGAGGGCGAGCTAAAGTCGGAAGGTGTGCAAGCCGACCTCGCCAAGTACGACGAGCGTGGCATTCCCCTGGTCATGCTGCCCAAGGGCACCAACGCCATCACCTTCATGAAGCGCTTCGTGAGCGCCTACTCCACGTATTACTCCGAGCAATACCGCCGCGAGGAGTGGCTGCACGAGATTTGCTACGGCAGCGGCCTTGCCGGCGGCGAGACCCTCGCCCGCGCCTATGGCTACAACCCCGACTACCAGTACCATTGCACCATCCTCACCATCCGCGAGGCGGGCGAGGTCGACCCAATCGTCCGCGAGATGGAGGCCGACGGCGTCAAAGCCTTCCTCAAGAAGGCCTTCTCCGCTCCCGACGCACGGGTTCTCAGCTACGTGAGCCAGCGTCACGTGGTGTGCTTCATTCCCTGGAAGCCCTCCGACAGCACCCAGCTGCTGCGCCGTCGCATGGTCGCCACCATCACCGACATGCGGCACACCCTGACCAGCCTCAAATGGCAGGTCGTGGTGGGCAGCTGTGCCCGCACGCTTTCCGAGTTCCATGACTCCTACCTTGGGGCCCTGCGCACCCAGGAGGTCATCGAGATGCTCGACGTCCACGAGAAGGTCAGCTTCTATGACGACTGGTACATGCACATGCTGCTGCTCAAGGAGCCGCGCGTCGAGCTGCGCGAGCACATGAGCCACACGCTTGCGCCCATCCTGGACTCCCCCGACCTGCTCGAGACCCTCACCAACTACCTGGTCTTTGGCGAGAACCTCAAGGAGACTGCCGAGAAGACGTTCATCCACGTCAATACGCTCAAGTACCGCCTCAAGCGCATCCAGGAGCTGCTGGGCGTGGACCTCAAGGACCCCAACGCGCGCTTCCGCCTGCGCATGGCCATCACCATCGAGCGTTACCTGCGGGAGTAGGGACCGCCCTGCACTAACTTAAAAGCTAGCGCACAGTTTTATCTTAGTACCTTACAAATGGTTTCCAACTCGTGTCATGATAAGGCCACCGACCCCGCCAAAGGAGGAGTGATGGTCTTGGACAAGTGCTTCGAGAAGGACATCCGTACGCCCTATGAGCTCGCCATCGACGAGCTGGGCGGCCGCTGGAAGCCGCGGATCATCTCGCTTCTCGCCGTGTACGGCAAGATGCGCTATGCCGAGCTGCGCCACAGCCTGGGCGGCATTTCCGACACCGTGCTTGCCGGGGCGCTCAAGGAGCTCCTGCGCGACGGCATCGTCATCCGCTTCAACTACTCCGAGACGACGCCCCACGTGGAGTACGCACTCACGCGCAAGGGACTCGCCGGACGCACCGCCCTCATGACGGTGTGCGCCTGGGAGTACCACTACCACCCCGAGATGGCCCTCCATGCTCCAAGCCGCTGCCAGTCCTGCGAGTTGCGTCTCCAGGCGCTGCAGGCCCTCGAGACGGAAGGGATGCTTCCGTCAGATGACGGCAGGGATTACAGCGAGTGGCCACCCGAGCCGCCCGTCGACAAAGCGTCCGCCAGCCAGGGCAAGGAGGCCTAGATGAACGTCGCCGAGCTCATGCAGACACCCTTGATGGGCAGGGCTCAGATCGTCTCGGGCGCTGCAGGCATGAAGCGCGAGGTCACGTGGTGCGCGGCCGATTCCTCGCTGCGCTTCGACAACTGGATCATGCCGGGCCTGCTGCTCCTCTCGACCGGACGTGACCTGAGCCTTCCCGCAGACCAACTCGAGCACAAGATGCTTGAGGCCGATATCTCGGGCATGGCGCTCTTCTCGTCTGCGGGCGGCGCAGGACAGCTGGACGTAGACCGCAACTTCTTTGACGACAATGCCATCCCCCTCATCGTGATGCCCGGCAAGGCCAACGTGGTCTCGTTCTCCAAACGCTTCGTCTCAAGGATGGCCCTGCAGTATTCGCAGGAGCTGCGCCAAGAGGACTGGCTGCGCGACCTGTGTCTGCGTGGTACGACCCGAAGCAGCCAGGTGGCGGCCGCGTCGCTTGGCTACCGCGAGGACTGCTGCTATTTTTGCCTGTACCTGACCGTCGGATCGCTCTCCACCACCGACCCGGTCATCACCGAGATGAACGCCGGCTCGGTTCTCAGGGCAATCCAGCGACGACTGTCGCTGCCAGACGCCCAGGCGCTCGCCTTCGTTGACGGCGATGCTGTGGTCACCTTCGTTCCCTGGAGACGCGAGGACTCCATCCAGCTGCTCCGCAGCCGCGTAGCCGGCGTAGTCGCCGAGGTACGGCGCGACATGACAACCTCCCACTGCCGCGCCTACGTCGGAAGCCGGGCCATCGTCCTCGATGACTTCCACACGAGCTACGCGTACGCCCTCGAAACCGAGCGAATTGTCCGCTCGCTTGACGTCCACGACAAGGTCTGCTTCTACGACGACTGGTACATGCACATGCTGCTCCTGCGCGAACCGAAACCTATCCTGCAGGAGCGCATGGAATACATGCTCGCCCCGCTCATGGACTCGCCCGAGCTTCTCACCACGCTTGCCAACTACCTGGTCTTCGGCGAGAACCTCAAGGAGACAGCCGAGAAGACCTTCATTCACGTGAACACGCTCAAGTATCGCCTCAAGCGCATCCAGGAGCTGCTGGGCGTGGACCTGCACGACCCCAACATCCGCTTCCGCCTGCGCATGGCCGTGACCATCTCCCGGTATCTTGAGCGCTGAGGTCTCCGGACACTTCTACCGGAGACTTCTGTCCGCGCGAAGGACACTTCTGCCGGAGACTTCTGTCCATAGGACATCGTCATATCTTGGCGACAACACTCTTCGAAACACCAGTCACTCGTTCAATCTGCCGGAGCGAGAGACCCGCAGCCTTAAGCCTGCCCAGGGCCTCGTTGCGACGCTCCCGCGAGAGTCCTGCTACCTCCTCCGGTCGGACATCCCCCAAGACCGCGCGAGCGACACCAAGCAAGCTCTCGACCGTTAGTCGCCTATTTGGCCTTTCCACGTCAAGGCACAGTGCTGCGTAATCGATCTCCCCATGGAATTCTTGAAAGGCATCCAAATCAACCATCAACGACAGCAGCCTATCCAGACCGCAGGCAATCGTGCCCGTAAGATACGCCTCGTAACTGCTCCACGGATACTCACACGTCTCCGTCATGCCTGCTCGAACTGGATTCTGGTGGATGTACCTTAAGACCGTAAGATAGTACTCATCCGTATTCACGGCCGCGCTTCGGAACCTACCTTGAAATAGATGCCCCACCCTCCCATGCCGTTCATTGAAATAGACGGCATACTTACCATTTAGCCGACGCATCATCAAAGAGATGGCCTCCAATGCGCCTTCCAAAAGAAGGTGGTAGTGGTTGTCCATGAGGCACCATGCGTGCAACGTGAGGTGGCCCTGCCTGACTCCTTCCAGTAGGAAGACCATGAACTGCCGTCTATCAGAATCATCTTCAAAGATAATGGCCTTCCCAACCCCCTTGACATTATGTGATACAGATTAAGTTCGCTCTTCTGGCGCTTTATCACTGCCATGTCACTCCCCTCGACGCCTTGAGAGGAGGTTAGCGTATTCCACCGGGAAAACAAGTAGAAACAGACAGAAATAATGCCTTTTACCTGCAGTTTTATAGCAAGTATCAAGCAAATTTCCAGCAGCAGACAAGCATGTCTAAATCAAAGTTTCCACGTCCTTCTGAGATTGGGACAACACATAGCAGGACGAAAGTCTCCGGTAATAGTGTCCGGAAGCCGCGTGCGACGAGACGAAAGTCTCCGGTAAAAGTGTCCGAGATCAGGACGCTGACCGAAACGCCGGAAGCCGGCACCAGCAATCAGCTGGCACCGGCATCCGGAAAGGAAGCGCGCCCAAGGTTCCGCGCACTCAGGCGCCAAAGTGAGGGCTACTCCTCGTTGAACTCCTCGAGCGTCCAAGGACGGGTGAGGTCGTACTTGAAGAGGTCCTCGTACTCCTTGTCCTGGACTGCGTTGAAGATCTGCGCGTACTTGTCGTCCGGATCGTTGGCGTCAATCTTGGCCGCCGTGGTGAGCGAGCAGTGCTGCGAGCCGCCCCAGCAGTGAATCTCGGTGTAGACGCCGGCTGCGGTGAGCTTGGCCGCATACTCCATCTGCGAACCCAGGCCCACGTCGTTCATCATCGCGTGGATGAACGTCGGGCACAGACCCACGCACTCCTCGACCGTGGCGCGGTTGGGATAGGCCTCCGGCGAGACGTCGGCGGTGCCCATGAGGTCGCCCAGGTAGCAACGGGCAGAGGCGGCTGCGGAGGTCTGGCCCCAGAAGGCGCTATCGATGTGGCTGGAGTAGAAGGTGGGACGGTCGTCGAGGATGGGCACCCACACGAGCGCGCCACGCGGGGTAATGCCGCGCCTCTTGAGGCGATGGGCAAGCGCAAGGGCCAGGTGTCCACCCGAGCTGTTGCCATGCAGGATGATCTTCTTGGGGCTGATGTTGAACTCAGCGGCATGCTCGACCAGGAAGTTATACGCGGCCTCGCAGTCGTTGAGCGGCTCGGGATAGCCCTTGCCGGTAATGACGGTGCGGTACATGACCTGCGCCACGACCACGCCATACTTGTCAGACCAAGCCTCGCAAGGGGTGGACTGGAAGCAAGTGGCGAGGCCGCCGCCCGGGATGACGAGAATGCACGGGAGGTTCTTCTTGGCACGCGGGGTCGTGGGGCGGGAGACATGCAGCTTCACGAGCGGGGCGTCAGGCTCGTCGGCGCAGCCTGGGCACTCGTGCGTAGTCGTGCGAGCGGGGTCAACGGGCGGGACGAGCTTGGCAAAGTCAGCCTCGGCCTTGAGCATGAACTCGCGACGCTCCTCGATGGGCAGATGGTCGTTGAGCAGGGTCTCGGCGTAACCGATGGACCCAGCCATCATGTCGTAGGCGGCAAGGATCTCGGGGTGCCCCCACTTCTCGCCACTGTCGCGGTTGTAGAACTTCTCAATACCCATGATTTCCACCTTTCTTGGTCGGCGCGGTGCCTACCAGAAACATAGTCCGGTAGGCGCGCGCCTGAACGGGCTATTACGCCAACGGTTCCTTTATTCTGCTTTCGGTTCTGCAGGCATGTTCTTGACCAACCAGAGCTCGACCCAGATGACCAGGAACGAGAGGAGCAGGCCCAGCATGAGGTTGATGCCGAGGGCCAGGATGCCGCCCGGGTTGGTAAGGAAGTGGCCACCGGTGCCAAAGGTGAGGCAGACGCCGACGAAGATGATGGGGATGGTGCTGCAGAAGGCCTTCGGGAAGAAGCACAGGTGGACGATGATGGTGAGCGCTGTGCCCACGGCAACGGCGCCGAACATGTGGCCCGCAGTGAAGCCGGGCACGTAGGCGGCGAGCATCATGTCGACCTGGCCCCACAGGAGGCCGACAAGCATGGAGCCTGCGGCCTTATACCACTTGCTGAACTCCCAGCCGCTCACGGCCATGACAGCAAGTACGACGAACTCGACCCACGCGGCGCCCTTGCCGTTGCAAAGGTACTGCGCCGTGGGCAGAAGGTTGGAACCCAGGTTGAACGCGGCTGCCAAAAAGCCAACCCAGATACCCCAGATGATCTTTGCCTTGTTGGACATAATGCTTCCTCCGGATCTCGTGATGTACGGTTGACGGATGCATGCGGCCGCTATGCGATTCCTGTCCTTGATGCAAGGGTACGAGGGGAGGGCTTGTCCTTTGGGGCCTAAAGTCAGGAGAGGGATTGTCTTGAAATACCAAGGTACGGGGCACCCTCCCTGGAAGGGTGCCCCGACGGACGAAAGTCTCCGGTAGAAGTGTCCCGCGACGGACGAAAGTCTCCGATAGAAGTGTCCGGGCTAGACGAGGATGACGTCCTCGCGGACCTCCGCCAAGGCATGCTCCATCATCTCGCGCCACTCGGCGGGATAGTCGGCAAATTCCTTGCGGTAGCCCTTGAGGTCGGCCAGACGCTCCGAGAGCCACAGGACGTCCGGGTCGCCCTCCTCGCGTGCGGCGAGGAACAGCTCGACCACCGCACGGAAGGTGTCCTTGCCCAGGTAGTAGAGGGCCTCGGTGAGGTGCTCGTCGTCCTTGATGCGCTCGATGAGGTCCATGGCCATCTCGTCGAAGGCACTGATCTCTGTGGCATGCGAGGATGCGTAGCCCGTGCGCGGCTCCGTCGCGCAGTACGCATAGCATGGCGTGCCGGACACCGCGACCGTCTTGCAACGCCCAAGGTAGCGATAGACGAAGAGCCGGTCCTCGTTGAAGGCGATGCCCCGCTTGAAGCGCACCGGTTCGTCGGCTTCGAGGAGGTCGCGACGAAAGAGCTTGTTCCACACGTAGCCCTGATACATGAGCCGGTTGGAGAAGAGGTCGCTGGTGAACTCGTCTGCCGAAAGGGTCACGCGCTCCGCGGGAACACGCTGGAGCGTGTCATACATGACGGAACCATCCCGG
>OCTX012278854.1_pt1 | contig 12549 bp, 7 predicted proteins | sample 1539691 | NCBI WGS metagenome assembly OCTX01 (sample SAMN02144231, study PRJEB22623) | gut metagenome | biome: sheep rumen | host: Ovis aries | place: New Zealand
ATCCGTATGGCTTGCCAACGAACGTTCTGGTACGGTCATCAAGGTCTGCGTCACTAATCCTAAGACGGAAGCTCAGTGGAATAAGATGAGCGGCAAGGATGCCGATGGTGTTAGTGTCGCTCTCACTCAGATTGCAGCTGCCAATAAGGCCATGATAGCCCCAGGCGATGTGAGCAAGGTGATAGTCGAGGGTTGTCCCGACGGGCGCAATATCTGGACCTACATCATCGATCCTTATCAAGGTACGGCTATACAACTGCCTTCTACTGAGGGCGTGATGAGTCTTGACTGGGAAAAGAAGGAAATCGTGGCAGCTTCCTATGGTTACGATGATGATGGAAGGTATTCCGTGAACAAGGCCTATTCACTTGAAGGAAAGTTCCTCCGTGAGGTTGGAGGGAAGGAAAGAGAATAATCCGAGTATAAACATTAAACAGAAATAATATGAAAAGACTATCATTAGCAATCATTTTCGCCTACTGTACGCTGGCGTAGCTGCACAGGAAGGTTTCCGAGTGGACTACCAAGGGACACGCCCAAGTATGCTTAAATATCGAAAAAAAGTTGTTCTGGAGTTTATAATATCGCAGAAAATGATTATCTTTGCAACGAATTAAGCACCTTTCCGAGATGAAAACATTAAAGCGATTACTGTTTGCCCTGACCATTTTTCTTGTTCCGCTGCCGATGGCGGCCCAAACAGATTCTGCCACCATCAAGCGTTTAGAGAAAGATATGTACCGATTCTTTAGTACATCCGAGAGTGACAGCTTCATGCTTGTTACTGATCGGCTGATGGAGGCTTGTCAGAAGGCTGGTGCCAGTCAGGAACGCCTCTTTTACAAGTGCTGGGCCAATCAGGCTATCTATTATTTCACTCGCCTCAACCGCAGCCGTGGTCTCAATATGGCGCAGCAGGCACACGACTATGCCGTCCATCACGACAGCAAGTTCGGACTCTTTACTTCCACCTATGCTATTGCAACGATGCAAGGTAACCTGCGTCAATACGACCAAGCCGCGAAAAGTTTTTATGAGTCCATCGAATATCAGCACCGTTACTTTCCTGACGAGAGTGCGGCAGCACCTTATCTGGGGCTTGCTAAGATATATGTGAATACCAAGAAGTTGGATAAGGTGTTGGAGTGTGCCAATAAGGCATTGGCTGAGCCTGGCATCATCATGCAGCATCGGCTGTCTGCCTGGAGTTATATCTGTATTGTTTATGCTGACCCGCACTATACGAAAGACGACTTCAACCAGGCCTACGCTGAGCGTGAAAAGGTGAAACAGGCCTTCGGCCACGATGATATGTTTGGCGAGACGGTCAATTACTATCACGCTAAGAAGAACGGGCGACTTGAAGAGGCCTTGGAGATAACAAAGGGCTTTAAAGCGAAGTCCGACCGTTTCAACTATACATCTACCATCTATGCCGAGATGGGTGATTACAAGAATGCTTACATTTGGCACAAGCGGTATAAGGATTATACGGACTCCGTTAATACTGCTGAGGTGCAGCAGATGTCGTATGAGTATGCCTCACAACTTGATTTGTCGCGTGCCGAGAATGAGGCCAAGGAGCTGAGGCTTTCCAACCAGTCGGTAGAAATCCGTGCGGGCATCATCATCCTGATTATCACGGTGGCTTTCCTGGGTTTCTATCTGTTTCGTCGCCGCAAGCGCTTACAGGAGTTGCGTAAGGCCTACGACCAGTTGGAGGACACCACGACTGCCAAGGAACGTATCGATAGCGAGTTGCGCATTGCCCGCGACATCCAGATGGGAATGGTGCCTCGCAAGTTCCCTGCTTTTCCTGAGCGTAACGATATCGATCTATATGCCGTGATGAAACCTGCCAAGGAGGTGGGTGGCGACCTCTATGACTTCTTTATGCAGGACGACCGTTTCTACTTCTGTGTGGGTGATGTCAGTGGCAAGGGTGTGCCAGCCTCGATGACGATGGCTGTGGTGGTCAATCTGTTCCGTACGGTGGCTAAGGAGGGGTGTCCGCCTGAGGATATTGCCAACCGACTGAATAACACGCTCTCTACGGATCATGAAAACGGTATGTTTGTCACGATGTTTATCGGCGTGATTGACATGAAGTCAGGCCGACTCGACTTCTGTAACTGCGGACATAAAGCTCCGATTCTGGGACAGCACAGGACCCGTACTTCGCAGACGGTGTTCCGCTATATCGAGACGGCGTCGAATCCTCCTATCGGACAGAGGCCAGAGGCAGAGTTCATCGGCGAACATATCGACAATGTTCATGATCACTCTCTCTTCTTATATACCGACGGCGTGAGTGACGCTGAAAACAACGATCGGGAACTCTTTGGCGAGAAGCGCATGCTGCATGTGCTCAACGAGTCGAGTCAGCCTTTTGGCGAGCGCCAGCCCAAGAGCCGTTCCCACTATCTCGTCGACAGGATGATGACGGTCGTAGAGCAGTTCACAAGTGATGCCGAACAGAGCGACGACTTCACCATGTTCTGCGTTCAGATCAAATAAGCTGGATCTTTATACAATCTGCTGGCACGGGATCCATAGCCAGAAGGTGGAGCCTTTGCCTGCCCCCTCGCTATTGACGCCTATTTTGCCTCCGCAACTTTCGGCTATCGACTTGCAGATGGCCAATCCCATACCTGTGCCCTGGACAAACTCGTCGAGCTTCACAAAGCGGTCGAACACGATTTTCTGTTTGTCGACGGGGATGCCTGCGCCTGTATCTTCGCAGAACATGTAGAGACCGTCATTTTGATAGCGGTAGCCCAGACGAATATGTCCTTCCTTGGTAAACTTCACAGCGTTGGTCAGGAAGTTCGTCAGTACCTGTTGTATGCGGCCTGGGTCGATGGTGGTGACAAACGACTTGTAGGGATTGTCCTTCCAGAACTGCACATTGGGCTCTTCGATGCGCTGTTGGAGTGTCAGGCAGATATCGTCGAACATTGTGGCAAAGTCAACCTGCTCAGGATTGATGCTGATGGAGCCGTCGGCCAGCGACGAGGCATCGATGATGTCGTTGATAAGTCGCTGCAGCATGTCGCTCGAGTTTCGGATAATACGCACATACTCTGGACGCTCTGGTGAGTCGGCGAGGGCAGAGAGCACACTCGTAAAGCCTACGATGGCATTCAGCGGCGTGCGCAGCTCATGAGTCATCGAAGCCATGAATCCGCTCTTCCTCCTGACGCTCTCGCTGGCCAGTTTCGTCTCATTCTCCAGATCCTGACGGGTCTTCATCGCCTGTGTGATGTCGATCGAAACACCGAAGTGGCCCGTCACTTTACCATCCTTGTTGCATATAGGCTTGCCGCTAATCTCATACCATCCCTCCTCAGGACCGGCTAACGTGTGGTTGAAGTGATAGATGTCGCCACGGATATCGTGGGTGAGCATCTCCTGACTGGTCAGCGTCTCACGCATGCGTTGGCGGTCTTCTTCTGCCAGATAGCCAAGGAAGGTCTCGAAATCCATGCTGATCTCTGGTTTGCCAAGCTGACGGTAGAAGTAGAGCATCCGGCTTTCGATGTCGCTGTGCCACAGGAATCGTTGACTGTTCTTCAAAAGGTAGCTAAGCCATTGCTTCCGACTCTCTATCTCTGTCTGCATCTGCAGGATGTCTTTGTCCTGCAAGTGCTTCAGGTGGTCGCGAGTACGGTCGTCGGTCACATCGAGGGTCGTGATGAAGTAGTTGGCTATCTCGCCATCTGCGTTAAACAACGGCAGAATGTGGACTTCGATATAGCGGTCGATACCCATTTCCGGATATTCCATATGCTGGCATACCAGCAAGTCATCGCGATTGTCGGGGGAATACACATTGCGGAACAGTGGTACATCAAACATGCAGACGCTTTCCCAGAAACGCTTGGTCTCAGGCTCATCCATGCCACACAACTCTTTCATCGAGTCGTTCAGGTCTATGAGCCATCCTCCCTTGCTATAGAATGACATGGCGATAAATGGGATGTTCGACAGTCGCTCGTATTTCCTGACGAGTTCGCGTTCGGCCTTGTCTTCCTCCATGTCCTGTGTCACGTCGTGGATGGCGTTTACGATGTATGCAGGATGACCGTCAGCTGCTAGTTCAGATATGGCGTGTCCTTGGAAGTTCAGCCAGTCGGGTGCGTCATCGGTTCCTTTGTTCCATCGTTTGTTCAGTTCGAAATGTCTCTCACGACCCTCGATCAGCCTTTTCATCTTCTGGGTGAACTCTGCCTGCTGGTCGGGGTGTATTCGCCGGGTATATTCTGCCAGCGTGATGCCCGCCTTAGGCAGGATATGGCCGTAGCAGTTGGTCATGCGGTCGTTCTTGATGTCATACTCCATGACTTCGAAGTTGCCCATTTGCAGCGCCTTGTACATCATGTCGTTCAGTTCGGTCGATTGGCGGGTGGCGCTCTTCACGTGAGCTTTGGCCAGACGGATGAACAGATAGATGAGGACTATCAGTATCAGCGTGCCTAAGCCGATATATAATATGAAAGGTGTCGACTCGTCTTTCACGCGCTCAGGATACAACCACTTGTCTTGCAGTTGGGCTATCACGCCGCTCTGCTTCAATCGTGAGTACTGGTCGTCTATGCGTTCTATCAGGTCTTTATCGTGCCCTATGATGTGGACTTCGGAGATGGGGATGCTCACATCGTTCAGGATGATACCCTCTAATTGTAGCTCCTTGATTTTCCACTTCAGTGGCGCCTCGCCCCAGATGTAGTATTTGTAGTCGCCATTGATCAGCCCCGTCAAGGCCACTTTGGGTGTCTGGAACTCCATGAAGCTGTTGTTGATGGTGTCGCCGTCTTGGAAGTAGTAGGCAGAGTAGTCGCCCGGTTTGAATACGGCTCCTTCACGCTCCAGCTGCTTCAGCGTCACCATACCGATGGAGTCGGAGTGCATAGCCACGCAAATGCGGTTGTAGTTGACGATGTTCTTGGAGATGTCATAGTGACCATTCTTGTATCGGCGTGCATTGGCAAGGATGATGTCGGCATCGCCTCGCTCAAAGGTCTTCAGGGCGATGGTCCATTCCTTCATCACGTATTTTACGGGCAGATTCAGCTCTTCCATCACAGCGTTCAGTACGTCGATGTTCGAACCCGCTGGCACACCCTTGCTATCGAGGAATTCGTAGGGCGGCTTGTCCCAGTCGCAAACCACCACTACAGGCCTCTCTTTGTTGTACTTCTCGCTGAGGCTCTGGGCCAGCAGCGGTACTATTGTCGACTGTAAGGCTATCAGTATAATCAGTATTCTCTTCATAAGGCTAAGCTAACTTATTACGTTTGACGACTGAGGCATGACAGGGGATGGTGATATAGACCGTGGTGCCTGATCCTTCTTCCGACATGATCTCCAGTGTGCCTTCCATCTGGCTGATCAGCTCTTTGGTGATGGCCAGTCCCAGTCCTTTGGTGGTATGGGCACCGCCTGGTTGCTCCTGTTTGATCTTGTCGAGTTGTTCTGCCGGTATGCCTTCGCCGGTATCGTCGATCGAGATGATCAGTCGTCGGCCGATGTAGTCGTAGCGTGCCTTCACCACACCGCTCTTGGTGTGCTGGGCAGCGTTGGCGGCTATCTGGGCGATGGCGTGTCCCAGATTGTCTGCATCGATGTCGATGGTCAGTTGCTCGTAGGGATTCTCGACGATGTAGCGGGTTTCTGCATTCTTGTATTTCATCCAGCCGTTGGCGCATTGCTCTTCGAATATCTCTGCAAAGTTGCACGGCTCTTTCTTGATATCCACCATTCTGGCCTCCAGGCGCGACAGGTAGAGTATGTTGTCGATGAGGTGTAGCAGATAGTCGGCATTCTGTGCGATTCCTTGGCACAGCTCTTCCTCGTTGTCGGTGGGGGCTTTCTCGCCGATCTGTGATACATATCCCATCACGGTGTTCATCGGTTCTTTGATGTCCTGAACCATGTTCTTCACGAAACTGTTCTTGGTGTTCTCCACCTCCTGCACCTTGGCTGTCTCTATGGCCATCTGCTTTTCGATGGCCATCAGTTCGCTGATGTCGCGCAGGAGTCCCAGATATTCCTTGACGTCTCCGTCTTTGTCGTAATTGGGCTTCAGCTTGAAATAGAGCGTGAGTGTTTTCCCGCCCTTGGCCCGCAGCGCCGTCTGGATGTTGTGCTCTATCACCTTGTCGGCGCGGTCGTCCATGTCAGTCAGCAGTCGCATGGCTGCACGTTTTGAATTCTCGCCCACTAAGGCCATGCAGCGTGTCTGTGTCAGTTTGTGCTGAATCTTGTTGGTGCCGTTGAAGATGGTCAGCGTGTGCGATCCCGGTGAGTATCTGATCAGTCGGATATCGGTGTCGCTGATGGTGGCATTGAGGGCGTGGCCGTAGTTGTCGAGTACGCCCGTCACCTCGTTGATCTCCCTCTGTCGCTCTTGCTCCTGGTCGAAACCGCTCACCAGCGTGGTGATGTCGCGGGCGAAGGCAAAGATGCCCAGCAGCTCCTCGGAATCGTCGTAGACCGTCATCAGTTTGAATTCATTATACAGTTTCCCTTTGGCCTTGATGCTCTTGATCGTCCGCTCTTCATCCGGGATCTTGTCGAGGTCGATGATGTGGGTGGCGTAGAATCCGTCAAGACTCTCCAGGCTCATGTCGCCGATGCCGAGTATGTCGCGTATTGATACCTTTTCGGCGATGATCTCTTCGGCTTCGCAGCAGAACATGTCGCAGGCCTTGGGGTTGATGTTCACGATCTTGCCTTCTTTGTCGAAATACATGATGCCCACGATCGGGGTGTAGAATATCGACCAGTAGCGCAGCGCCCGATCGCTTTCATCACGTTTGTGCTGGCTCTCCTTTGTCACGTCCTTCTTGGTGCCGATAATCACGCTGGGCTTGCCTTCCTTGTCGCGGCGCAGCACCGAGAGCACGATATAGTAGTCGCGCAGGTCGGTATCGCCGTCTTCCACGTCTTTCGCCCTCAGGCTCAGTGTCAGTTCTTCCTCTTTATTGTTCTTCGTGCCTTTCGCCAGTCGGTTCAGGGCCGTCTTCAGTCTCGCGGAGTCCTCGGGGCTGTAGCGCTGCGAGAATTCCTCCATCGAGTAGGTGTAGGCCACCTGCCCGTTGTCGTTGCACCATGCAAACTGGTCCTTCACGATGTCGTAGGTCCATATTCTCACCTGGCTGGTCTGTAGTATCAGGGCCAGTCGCCGGTTGCGCATCAGGTTCTGCCGGTTGAGCTTGGTGCTCTGTATTCGGTAGCTGATGGCGTAGGCACTTGCAAAGACGATCAGCAGGAGGGCTATTCCCAGTGCGTACCAGATCCACTGAGGGGTCTCGGGTTTCAGTCGCTCGGGGTAGAACCACTTGTCTTGCAGTGGGGTGATCTTGTCGGCGGTATAGAGTTTGGTGTAGGCTTCGTCTAAACGGTCGAGCAGTTGCTGGTCGTTCGACATGAACTTATACTCACCGTGGGGCATGTTTACCGGCGTCAGTTGCAGGTTGTCGATATGGTAGCGGTTCATCAGCCATTTCAGCGACAAGGTGTTCCAGACGATCTGGCCGTCTTCGTGGGCACTCACCTGCTGTATCACCTCTCTCAGGTCGCTACGGGGGATGGCATTCTTTTCCCAACCGTAGTCTATCATCAGGTGGTAGCTCATGCTGTTGGGGTTGACTATCACCTTGATGCCTTCCTTGCCCAAGTCGCGAAAGGTCTTGATGTCCGTCGGCTTGCCCTTAGGGGCTGCCAGACTCTGCGTGAACAGGGTGATGGCGTTGTTGCCGTAGAGTCCGTACTGGTCGTGGAAGCCTACGGCCAGACCCAGCATCAGGTCCGACTTCCTGTCTCTCAGATCCTCGAAAGCCTGCTGCTGCGGGCGCAGCTTGATGATATAGGGGATGTTGAGTTCTTTCATGATCAGACGGATCAGGTCGATGTTGAAGCCGTCGGGCTCGCCGTTGTCGTTAAGGAAGGCGTATGGCCACAGGTCCCACGCGTCCTCATACACCAGCGGATTCTGCTCTGTATATACTCTTGTGGAGTCGCTTTTAGCCGCCATGGTCGTCAATGACAGGATGGCGAAAAATAGCAATGAAGATAATCTCTGCCAGTTAGACGGTTTTTGGTGTTTTGTTATTGACATGGTTTATGCAAATTAACGTTTTCTGTTGCAAAGATACTCAAAAATTGTCAGATTGGCGTCATCTCAACCGATTTTTTTTCGCATTCTTCTTGTTTTTCTTGTATTTTTTCCCTAATTTTGCACTTGTCTAAAACTATCAACCGAAATGTTATGAACAAGAAATTCCATTTTCCTTTCAAGAAGAAGACTGTTTTATGGCTGATGCTCGGTGCCTGGATGACGGCACAGGCACAGATCAACGAAGGTCTTCATTGGTATAACGGACAGATCACCTTCACGGCCCGCAACATCGCGAACAAGGGTGTGGTGATGGAGGCCATGGACGAAGGTGAAGAGCATGAATTCGTGCTGCGTTATGTCAAGGAGGTGAACCCGAAGCACCATGTCTATCGCACAGAGAACGGTTCGAATGACCGCGTGAATATCTATGGTGTCGGCACTACCGTTCACCATAGGCAGGCTGAAGGCTGGGATGTGCTCTGCTTCTACGACGCCAACAACCGTCTGGCAGCGGTCATGTCGGGCGAGAAAGTGTGGGACGCTCAGAAGCTGAATGAAGCCCGCTGGAAGAACATGATGATGGGCGAATATGCGTCAGAGGCGGAGAACGATGTCGAGACGGTGCTCCGTTGGAAGTGGGACAACCTGGTCATTGGCGGCACCGTCTTCCCCTACGACGTCATCACCTTCAACGGCCGCGTCACGGGATACATCAATATCCATCCCGTCGAGGGAACCACCAATATGCTGGCGGGTACATGGAAGGTGGAGCCCACGCTGAAGGGCTTCCATCTCAGCGCCGTCAATACCGATACGGGCACTACGCCCTGGGAGTGGCAGCCCAGCGGTGCCGAGTACGAATTTGCCGAGTGCGACCCTGAGATCGGGCGCTTCTTCTTTGCCAGCACGACGCTGCTCAACGACCATCAGTTCCGCTTCTTCGACGATACCATGCTCCGCATCATGCGTAACACGATCCTGGCCCGTCACGGCTATCGCTTCAAGTCGAAGGATCTGCAGGAGTATTTCGGCAATGAGCCTTGGTACCATCCAGCTGCCTCTAACGATGATATCCGCCTGTCGCTCGTCGAACAGTTGAACGTGGAGCTCATCCAGCAGATGGAGGCCAAGTGACTCATTGTTCTTGAAATACCGCCCTTTTTACCTGTGGGAACAGAGCATGTTCTTCGGGTCGAGGGCTTCGTCGAGCTTCTCCTGCGTCATCAGTCCCTTCTCCAGCACGATGTCATAGACCGAGCGGTTGGTGTCGAGCGCCTCCTTGGCCACTTTGGTGGAAGTCTTGTAGCCGATGTAGGGGTTCAGGGCGGTGACGATGCCGATGGAGTTCTTCACCATCTCCATGCAGCGCTCCTTGTTGACGGTGATGCCCAGAACGCACTCTTCCGTGAGCGTCTCGATGGCGTTCTTCAGCCAGATGAGACTCTCGAAGAGCGACTCCGTGATGACGGGCTCCATCACGTTCAGCTGCAACTGTCCGGCTTCGGCGGCAAAGCTGACGGTCGTGTCGTTGCCTATCACCTTGAAGCATACCTGATTGACGACCTCGGGAATCACGGGGTTCACCTTGCCCGGCATGATGCTTGAGCCAGGAGCCTTTGACGGCAGGTTGATCTCGTTGAGACCGCAGCGCGGACCAGAGGCCATCAGTCGCAGGTCGTTACAGATCTTCGACAGCTTCACGGCCAGTCGCTTCAGGGCCGACGAGTAGCTGACGTAAGCGCCGGTGTCGGGGGTAGCCTCCACCAGGTCGGTAGCCGACACGAAGGCCTCGCCCGTCAGCTTCGACAGATTGGCAGCGCAGAGCTTGGCAAAGCCTGGCACGGCATTCAGACCGGTGCCGATAGCCGTACCGCCCATGTTGATTTCGAGCAGCAGCTTCACGTTGCGCTCCAGGTTCAGGATCTCCTCCTCCAGATTGTTGGCGTAGGCATTGAACTCCTGTCCGCTGGTCATCGGCACGGCGTCCTGCAGCTGGGTGCGCCCCATCTTGATACAGTCCTTGAATTCGTCGCCCTTGTAGCGGAAGGCGCTGATGAGACCCGTCAGAGCGGCTATCAGGCTCTTGTTCATGTGGATGATGGCCAGACGGATGGTGGTCGGATACACGTCGTTGGTCGATTGTCCGCAGTTGCAGTGGTCGTTGGGCAGACAGTACTGGTAGTCACCCTTCTCGTGGCCCATGATCTCGAGGGCGCGGTTGGCGATCACCTCGTTGGCATTCATGTTCACCGAGGTGCCTGCGCCGCCCTGCATCATGTCGATGGGGAAGTTTTCGTGCCACTGTCCGTCGATGAGTTCGCGGCAGGCCTGCGAGATGGCACCGGCTATCTCGTCGTTGATCACGCCCAGCGTGTGGTTGGTCTGCACGGCAGCGAGCTTCACGTAGGCGATGGCCTTGATGAAGTCGGGATACATCGACATCGTCTTGCGCGAGATGTGATAGTTGTTGATACCACGTTGTGTCTGTACGCCGTAGAGCACGTCGGCTGGAACTTTGAGCTCGCCTAAGAGGTCTGACTCGATTCTGAATTTCTGTTCTGACATAGTCTTAAAATTATTTTTGAATGATTGAATGAATAAATGTCGATTTTAGTAAACCAATGTGGTGATCAGGTAGCCCACACCGATTGAGACGAAGGTGGTGATGAAGCCTGCCAGCTGGAACGAGTGGTTCAGCACGTAGCGCCCGATGCGCGTCGTTCCCGTCGTGTCGAAGTTGATGGCAGCCACCTCGGTGGGGTAGTTGGGGATGAAGAAGTAGCCGTTCACGGCGGGGAACATGGCCACGAGTGCCAGCGGCGCGATGCCCAGTCCGATGCCCAGCGGGAAGAGCGTGCCTACGGTGGCAGCCTGCGAGAAGAGCATGATGCTCATGATGAACAGGGCTATGGCGAAGAGGAACGGGTATTGGGTGACGATGCCGGCGATGTGGCTCTTGAAGAACTCCAGGTTGCCGTTGAAGAAGGTGTCGCCCATCCACGCGATACCGAAGATGGCTATCATGGCATTCATGCCTGCCGAGAAGATGTTGCCATTGACGGCTGCCTTCACGTCGGCCTTGCCTACGAGCAGTATCAGGGCTGCTATCGACATCATCACGATCTCAATGGTCTGAGGCATCGAGAGGGGCTTCATCACGCCATCCACCTCGAACGACGGGCGCAGAGCGGGGACGCTGCCGAACAATACGACCAACACTACACCCAGCAGGAACGCCAGCACGCTCCACTTCGCCCGGGGATTCAAAGTCGTCTGAGGCTGCGTCTGCACCTCGTCCACCGGCTGGATCAAACCCTCTCTCACGCGACGCTGGTATTCGGGATCGTCTTCCAGCTCCTTGCCGACGCGATTCTGCACGAAGGCAGCCACGATGATGGCTATCAGCGAGGAGGGGATGGTGATGAGCAGCACGTCGTTCAGCCCGATGCCCTTTCCGCCCAGCAGTTCCGTAGAGATGACCGCAGCCGTGGCCGCCGACATCGGACTGCTCGTGATGCCCAGTGAGGCTGCGATGGTCGCCACCGTCATAGGGCGCTCAGGGCGTATCTTCGAGTTCTTCGAGATCTCGGCGATGATGGGCAGCAGCGAGTAGGAGGTGTGGGCGGTGCCAGCCAGCATGGTGAAGAGCCACGTCACGAGCGGACCCAGGTAGGTGATCTGCTCGGGGTGCTTGCGCAGGAACTTCGATGCCTTTTCCACCATGTAGTCCAGTCCGCTAGAGGCCTGCAACGCCGCCGAGGCCGTAATCACCGATGCGATGATGTGCATCACGTCGATGGGGATATTGCCGGGACGCATGCCGAAGACGAACACCAGGATAAACACACCGACCATGCCGTAGATACCCAGTCCGATGCCCCCTACGCGGGCGCCGATGAATATCAGCGAGAGAACGATCAACAGTTGTACGAGAACAATGATTGTCAACATAAGCTTTGTATCATTTATTAAATATGTATAAGACGAAAATCTGCTGCAAAGATAGGATTATTCTTAGCAACGTCCAAGGATTTCTGCCAAAATTTTCCCGACTTGTTGCGACAGCCTGCTCTAATTGCGACAAAAGGGTAGGAGTGCCTAAAAAAATCTCATTTTCTTGTGCGATTGAAGATTTTAGCGTATTTTTGCACCAGTTTTACAATAATACCTGTAAAATGAGAACAAACTACGCGCCTCAGTTTGATGAAGCCCACCTTCACCGAGAGAGTGAACAGTCTGGCCGACTTCTCCATCAGTCAGGTTCGGGTGATGCTGAAGGAAAAACACCTGTCTGCGAGATTTCCCGATCCACGCTCACCACCACCGATTCCTCTGCACCATTGTGCTATGTTGTCAACTCAACGGCCACGCTCACGCTGACTGATGTAACGCTCAATGTAGCCAGTTCACACCTGATGTCTGTGCCC
>OCTX012101223.1_pt1 | contig 12547 bp, 7 predicted proteins | sample 1539691 | NCBI WGS metagenome assembly OCTX01 (sample SAMN02144231, study PRJEB22623) | gut metagenome | biome: sheep rumen | host: Ovis aries | place: New Zealand
GCTCTGCCGCCTTGCCGCCGTTGATTCCCCAGTAAAGACCGTAGTGGACTCCGCCATAGGAAGGAACGCCGCCGTAGATTGCGCTGACAATGCCGTTGCCGAACACGTCACCCCTTGCAGCTACCTTATCGACACCGGTGCTTCCGCTCCAGGCCTCGACGACGCAGTGGATGAGGTTTACAGGGTTGGCGAGCTTGCTGTCACCGGCCTTGACTGCATATACGTCGAAGAGAGCTCCGTAAGCGCCGAGGTTGGCGAGAAGCAGGTTGCCGGCGTCATCGCATGCGATGGACTGTACGGGGAGGTCTCCGGTAGCAAGTTCACCCTCGATCTTGCCGCTGGAAGGATTGACAACGTGCACCTTCAGACCGTCGCTGACGAGGAGTTTGCCGTCGAAGATGGCAACGGAAGCAGTGGCACCGTCGCCGACATTGAAGCTCTCATTGAGCATCGTGCACCATTCGACCTTGGAGTTGCCTGCCTGATAGACATAGATGCGCTCGACGTGATCCTGGGTCTCGCCGGTAGGCTCACCGGTCTCATCGTCGATGACGGCGTCCTGGATTGCAGGAATGGTGAACTTGATGTAAGCGGAACGGGCGTCATAGCCGTTGTTGGCGGCTACCTTGAAGGTACCTTCGCCTGTGTTCTTGTCGAAGGTTGCGGGAGCCCAGTCGAAGGAGTCGTAGGTCTTGACCTCGTAGTCGAGGTTGGAGATGACCTTGAAGCTTGCATCGCCGCCTTCGATTCCGACAGAGAGCTCTGCAGGTTCGATGATGAATACATTGCCCTGATAGATGGTGACGGGGGCGGTGATGCCGCCTACGGTGAGAGTGACAGCTCCTACGCGTCCGGTAAGATCCTCGGGAAGGGACTGTACGGTAGCCTTTACGGTAACTTCACCGGCTTCTCCGCTGGTAGGGTTGACTACGATGAAGTCTGACTCGGACTTTGCAGTCCAGCTCTTGTTGGTTACGAAACTGATGCTCACAATTTCTGAGCCGGTTCCGATGGAAACCACGGGCTCGGACTTGAGTTCAAGCTCATCGGGTACTTCTACCGGAGCGGGCTCTTCACAAGCTGCAAATGCCGCGAGGGCGATTGCGAATACTGATAAAAATTTTTTCATGATAAAATTATTGAATTGATGGTGTATTGTATGTTTCGAAAGCTTTCTTGAAAGCGTTCCAATAGCCGAACATGCGTATGTGGCAGAGGTCGAACACAAAGTAGCCGTCGCCGTTGTTGATGCAGGCATCGACGGTTTTCGGTATGTATGCGCTCTTGCCGCCGTTCTGCCAGCCTGTCGGGTTCCCGACATCGGGCCCTCCTGCGTATTTGGTGTCGCCGAGAAGGAGTGAGGCGGCCTGTTTGCAGAAGCCTTCCATCGTCCATTCTCCGCTGCCGTAGATGCTTGCGGAAGCCGCATAACAGCCCAGCAGCATAAAGTCGCAATGGTCGGCAAAGCCGTAGTTATGGTAATCCTGGTCGGCCCAGCGGCCGTATTTGGAATGTGTGAGGAAACGGGGGCTTGCCCAGTTGACGCCGGAGCTGTAATAGCTTGAATACCAAGCTCCCACATATACTCCGAACTCTACATCAGGATTGACTCCGTGGACGTTCTCTGCTGCTTTTGCAACAAAATCGTGGATAATCTTGGCCCTGAACGACAGCCAGGCCTTCTGCTCGGTGTTCATCGGCATGGGTAATTCCGATGTTCCCGCTTCGAATACAGGCCAGTGTTCGGGCTCATGGCCGAGATACTCTGTGAATTTCTGCTTGGAGATTTCGGAGAATTCTGCCTGGAGGCCGGTGTCGTCGTAGCGGCAGCGGTCGAGTACTATGCCGTCCGGAGCGTATGCGGCTATCTCACGGAGCAGGGAAAGTATGTACTGCTGGACATCGTCGTTGGCCGGATTGAGGAAAACGGTACCGCGCACGCCGTCGTGGAAACTGCTTGCAGGCCCTTCGGCGGTGTTGTCCACCGCAGCCCACTGTGCGGGTATGTCTCCGCTGAAGATGGGGCCCTCGCTCTCGAGTCCGTACATTCCCCCGTAGCCGCCGACGAAAGTGTTGATCGCCGCGTGCACCCGGAGTCCGGCTGCGTGACCGGCGTCGATGAACGTCTTTAGGTAGTCAAAATCTGCGCTGCGCTCTACGAAACGGTAGCTGCTGTCTATCCATGCGGCGAGGCGTCGGGCCTGCGGCGCTATGGAGGACTTCCAGAGGACGGTGCCTTCTGTTGGACGCACGTCAACCACTATGTCGGTGAAACCGCATTCGGCAATCTTCGCAAGCTCTTCTTCTATATAGGCCTTGTCGTTGGCGAAATAGTTGAAGTTGGCGGAAGCGTCGATCCATACATAGCATGGCTTGAGAGGCCCTTCCTGACCGGGCTCCGGATTGACGGGCTGCGGCTGCCCGGGCGTCTTGCCGGGGTCGTCGGGGCCCTCGGGAGCAGTGCAGCAGGCTAACAGCAGTGCGGCTGACAGTATTTCAATCCATCGGCGCAGCATGTCACTTCACATATACACAGCTGCCTACCGCACGCTGGCTTCCGTCGGAAGGCTTGATGGTTTCGTTGCCGTTGACCAGCAGGCAGCTGGAGCCGCCGCCGTCGAGGTTGATGGCATCTGTGCATCCGAATTCGAGCATGAGTTTGGCTACGTCTTCGGTGGAATACCCTTTGACTCCCTCTGTCATCTCGCGTCCTTCGCATACGAAGAGGACCAGCCTCTTGTCGGCGGTGATGCCTATTGCGGTACGGGGGTCGGGATTGTTGCAGTTGACGTCATAATCGCCGGGAAGGCATTCGTAGCGCCATGTGTTGCGTATTTCGCCGTTCTTGATGAGCACGGGGCCGGCTCCGATGGCGGTCTTGGCCTCGAATGCCGTGGCCTGTTCGGGGAAGTTGGCGTCGGGAACGGCGAGAGGTGTGCTGCCGTACGCGTTCTGGGCGGGATTCTGATAGATGAAATGGTTGGATTCGTCTGAGAAATAGGTCCAGCAGGCCTCGACGTTTCCGTTTGCGTGCTGGATGAAAGCCGCCTTGGTGGGATAGTACAGCGAAACCCAGTCCTCGGATGCGTAGTTGATGTTGGGGGAGAGCAGCACCCCGTTCTCCACCGCAAGGCTCGCAGGGTAATTGATGTCGGAGTCAACGTAGAAGTATCCTCCGTTTATTACCAGGGTAGGGTTGCCTTTCTCGGAATAGATCTCGCCCGGGGTCTTGAGGGCGTCGGAACTGCCGTCAAGCTCGGGGTCGTTGAGGCCCCAGACATGGAAATCGCATTTGCTCAGGTCGGCGGTCGCGATGTATGCCTGGGCGACCTTGCCGTTGAGCACGGCAGGGGAGTGATAGATCTTTACGTATTCCGGCAGGGTGCCGAAACGGGAGTCGGTAATCTCTTCCCAGGGCTGGTTGTCAGCGTCGGGGTCGTTCCAGGGCCACTGCGGGATGTCGTCACCGCCCGCCTTGCATGAGCAAAGCATAAGGACGGGAAGCAGCAGGTAAGACAATGTCTTTTTCATATCCGTCTAGATTTCGAAGCAGTCGGCAACATAGGCGCCGAGAGCCTGTGCATGGTGATCGTAGTAGTATAAATAGAGCCTGTAGCCGTCGGTGGAAGGAACCAGGGCTACGTCGCCCGCAGCTCCGACCTCGGGATCGGTGGCTCCCTTCTGGTAGGTCTTGGGGCTGTCGTTCTTGAGAAGTACGCTGACATTCTTGGGAGAAGAGGCGTCGTAGAGGCGCAGACGCGGCCTGATATCCCATTCGGGGAAGTGGCTTACTGCCATGAGGGTAAGATACCTGGTTCCGTTGAATGTCTTGATGTCTAGGCAGTTGGGGTTGACTCCCCAGTGCCCTACGAGGTCGAGCCAGCTGTCTTTGCCGTTCTTGTCGATGTGGTGCAGTATGTAGCAGTCGCTGTTGCCGTGGGCTACGGAAGGATCGCTGTTGCCCTCGTAATAATCGATGAACCAGCCGTCGCTTTGCGGATTGATGGATGCGGGAACCACGGTCGCGAAGTTGACCGGAGCGGCGCCCCAGCCGAGTCCGTTTGCGGCGAAGTCATGGGTGATGACCTCGGCGACCTCTCCGCCGCGGATAATCAGGGCTGCGATGGTGGATGATGTCGAAATGCCTGCGATGCCCTCGGAGGTGAACACTATGACGCCGTCGCCATTGATGTCGCCCAATGCCTTCATCCTGTGTCCGATGGGGAAGATGAGCGGGTTGGTGAAGCTGTAGTACAGAGTGGGAAGCTCGTTTGCAGCGCTGCAGGAATAGATGCTTACGGTTCCGGCGTTGTCGCCGCCCTCGGCATAGTTCGCCAGGAGCAGATGCCCTGCGTCATCGTTGGTAAGGCAGTCGGCAACCGCCTCGCCAATGTTCATCTCTCCGATCCTGCTGCCGGTGAATGCGTCCACCAGCACGGGAGCGCGTCCCTGTCCGAGACCTACTACGATGGTGCTTCCGAAGCCGGCGAGCGATACGTAGCATTTCTCGTTGTAAGCGGGCAGATTGACTACCGATACGGGATCGACGTTGCTGAGCTCTGCTACGGATTCGGTCCTGAGGCCCGAGGCAAGCAGGTTGGGAATGCCCTGGCGGACATCGTAGGTCTTGGAGGTGGTGCCGTCGCCGGCGAGCACTGTAATCGTGGCTCCGGTATTGAGGTTGTATTTATGACCTTCGACGAAGTTCTTGCCGGAAATCTTGCTGATTTTGGCGTGGGGAGAAACCTGGCCGCTGATGGTGACGTTCGAAAGGTCGTCCAGATAGGGGATTAGGATCTCTCCGCTGTTCTCGTAGATTACTCCGGAAGTCTTTACGTCTTCCACCATCATTGCGAGGAGGCTGCAGGCGCTGGGCTTGACCCTCTTGCCGGTAATGACGATCTGGCGGGACTTGCCGTCGGGATCGGTGAGGGTGAACGGGTTGTCTTCCGTCAGGTCCAGGATGCCGAGCTTGGGGCTGATGGTGTAGCCCGGCTGCAGTTCGGCCTGTACGCGGAGGCGTGTCATGTATATGAGGGTCTCTTCGTCGGAGGCCTCGGGGTAGTAATAGGGGATGGGAATCTCCAGCCTTTCGGCCTCGGGATCGACGATGGTGAGTTTGCCGAGTTCCTGGCCGTTGTAGTTTCCGCTCATCATTATGGCGGTGAGGCTGGTCAGGCCCTGTCTCTCCGCGGTCGGAAGCACGTATTCGGGCTTGTGGCATGCCGTCAGCGCGAGCAGCATGGCGGCAAGTATATAAAGGGACTTTTTCATATTACTTCCATTCATCGTATTGGTCAACAAGCTTGTTGGAACTCAGTTCCGATTCGGGCATGGGGAAGCGGTACAGGCGCTCGGGGAAGTTGCGGTCTCTCTCATCGACGGACACGTATGTGTATCGGAATCCGTCGCCTTCGGACTCTATCTTGAGGCCGTGCTGCTGATAGCCGCTCAGGCCCTCGGGATACCGTTTTGCCGCTGTCTTCCAACGGCGGAGGTCCCAGTACCTGAGGCCTTCGAAGGCGAGCTCGACCTTGCGTTCCTGTACGATTGCCTTCCAGAGGTTCTCGCCGCTGCGGTCGGTGTAGGGAAGACCCACGCGGGAGCGTATCTGCCGCACTGCGTCGTTGGCTCCAGCCGTATCGCCGTTGCGGTAGCAGGCCTCGGCCTTGTTGAGAAGGACTTCGCCGTAACGCAGGAATGTGAACGGATGGCCACTGCGGGTGGACAGCACGTCGAAGCTTTCATCTACGTTCTTCTTGAGGTAATATCCGGTGACGGTCTTGCCGCGGGGCTCCTTGTCGGTCTTCCATGTGGCCCAGCCGTCGAGTCCGCCTGCGTAAGGCTCGATCTTGCGGCCTTTCCAGGAAGCGCCGTTGTACAATATGCTGGCCTGGAACCGGGGCTCGAGCTTGTCGTAAGGGGGAGTCTGCGTAGTGCTAGAATGCCAGGCGCTCCAGTCGGGCAGGCCTCCGGTGGCAAGTTCGTAGCTTTCTACGATTTCCTGGGTGGGAACGGCATATGCGCCGCCCTCGCTGTCGCTGAGGGCGAAGTCTCCGCCCGGAGAATAGCTGAAGTCGTAGCTGTGGTAGATGCCTTTGGAGAGGTCGAAAGTGTATTGGAAAATGGCCTCACGGTTGCCTTGCGCGAGGGACTTTCCGAAGGCGTCGGAGTATTCGGGCTCAAGGCTGTAGCCAAGGGCCCCCACTTCGTTCGCGGCCGCTATCACTGCGTCATACCTCTCGGCGTAAAGCATTGCGCGGCTCTCGAGTGCGTATGCCATTCCCTTGTTGAGGCGTCCGTGGGACTGCGCGGCAAGGGGAAGGTTGGCCGCTGCGAACTCCAGGTCGCCCTGAATCATGTCCCAGGCTTCCTTTTCGGTGGAGATGGCTTTGTCCTTGGTTATGGCAGTCAGGTCCTCGTCGTACAGGATTACATCCTTGTAGCGCTTTACGAGTTCAAAATAGAAGTAGCCGCGGAGGAACCTGAGTTCGGCTTCCAGGCGTACTTTGTCTTCGTCGCTCATCTTGCCGTATTCCTTGAGGTAGCTCAGCGATTCGTTGGTCTCTCGGATGGCGGTGTAAAGGGAACTCCACATACCCAGATAAACGTCTATGGTCTGGGCGGTCACCGTGGATTCAAAATAAGATATGTACGAAGGGATATATCCCAGGGTGCTGAAATTATATGAGGTGTACTTCAGCTCGTCGGTAAGGGCTTCCGTCAGGAATCCTGTCTGGTACTCGACGGTGGGAGAAGCGGTGAAACTCCAGATGTATGTGTACAGGTGATTGATTGAATACTCTGCGTTCCTGGTGGATTCCCATATCGTGATGGCGGAAACCCTGTCGGTGGGAGTCATGTCCAGGGGGTCGCTGCAGGAGGCCAGCGCCATGCTTGCGGCTGCAATCAGAAATAGTCTTGCTTTCATAACTGCTTTTCCTTTAGAGTGTGAGGGTGATTCCTCCCATCAGCAGGCGCTGCTGGGGATAATAGCCGTTGTTTACTCCCGGGGATTCCGGGTCTATGCCTTCGGGCAGCCCGTCAATGGTGAAGAGGTTCTGTCCTTCAACGAAGATGCGCAGGTTGTGGATTCCCATTCCGGAAATCAGCTTCTTGGGCAGAGTGTAGCCGAGCTGGGCTGTCTTGAGACGCACGTACTTGCCGTCGCGTATCCAGAAAGTGGAGCTGAGGCCGTTGTCGCCGCCATGGCTGGTCTTGGCCAGGGTGAGGCGGGGGAATGTTCCGTCGGGATTATAGATGCTGTATGCGTTCTGGACGAGGAAGAGAGGGGAGTTGCCGCCTTCCTTGAAGGTCTGTGTCCAGATGGTGGCGTCGTCGTTGTCGTTGTAGTAGGTACCCGTGAGGGAGACGTCGAACAAGGCGCCGCCGGTAAACTGGGCGTTGAAGTCGAATCCCTTCCAGGCGAGATTGAAATTGAGGCCGAAGGTGAGCTCGGGGCGGTTGCTGCGGCCGAACAGTCCCTTGTCGTCTTCGTCGATCTTGCCGTCGCCGTTGAGGTCTATGTAGCGGATGTCGCCGATGTTGGGACGTGTGCCGTACCAGGATGCCTCGTCAATCTCTTCTTCGGTCTTGAAGAGGCCGTCGGCCTTCCAGCACATGATGCTGCCGACCGTGGTTCCGGTACGTTTGCGCCACTCGACTATGTTAGGGTCGTCGTTATAGACCAGCCAGCGGGTCTTGCTGCGGGTGAGGCTTCCAGTGATCTCGTAGTAGAACGGGTCGCCGCCGAGGGAGAAGTGGTTGTGATGCCGTACGACTATGTCGATACCCTTGGCGTCCAGGGCGTTCTTGTTGACCCAGGTCGGATAGTAGCCGCCCATGGAAGACGGGAAACCGGTGGACTGGTAGGTGAGCATGTCGTAGGTGTAATTGTAGAAGGCGTCGATTTCCATGCCCAGGAGTCCGTCCCACATGGAGAAGTCCACGCCGACGTTCCAGCTGCGGGTCTTTTCCCAGGTGAGGCCGGTGTTTGCGATGCCGGTGGCGTAGTATGCAGGCTGTATGACGGGCGAAGCGCCGAGCTGCCCGAGGGCTATGTTGGCCTGCATTGCGTAAGTGCTCAGGAAGGCGTATTCGCTGACGCTGTCGTTGCCGAGAAGACCGACGCTCGCGCGGAGCTTGAGGTCGTCAAGCCAGCTGACGTCCTTGAGGAATTCTTCTTTGGAAAGTCTCCAGCCCAAAGATGCGGAAGGGAAGAATCCCCAGCGGGCTCCTGCCATTCCGGCGAACTTGTAGGAACCGTCGTAGCGTCCGGTGAACTCGGCGAGGTATTTCTCGTCGTAGTCGTAGCGGGCGCGGAATACGAATCCGAGGCTCCTGGAGGCGCCGCTCCAGCCGCCTGCCGGCAGGGAAGTGCGGACGATGCCGCTGGAGAGCTCCGGCAGCGACGTGAACGGAAGGGCCTCGACGTAGGCGCTCAGACCGTTGCTGTCGTAGTCGCGGTACTCCGCAAGTGCCATGAGGTCGATGTGATTCTTGCCGAAACTGTTGACGTAATTGGCGCTTGCCTGGCCTATCATGCGGCGAGAGAAGGTTACGCCTTCTCCCAGGTTGTTGATGTCTTCGGGAGCGAGGGCGGGCTTGACGTCGGTTCCCAGGTGGGGATTGTCCTTGCGGATCTGCCATATCCAGCCGTCTGCGGTGCGGACCTTCTGCATCATGGTGTAGGGAGTGCTGAGGTTCTTGTTGTAGCTGCTGGACCAGTCGTATGAACCCGATGCCTTCAGGGAGAGTCCGGGAATGAACGGGACGTTCCATGTAAGTGCGGCGTTGACGGTGAACTGGGTGCTGCGGGTCTTCTTGTAGCCCGATTCGTAAATCGCGGCAAGCGGGCTCACGAGGAAGCTCTGGTTGTCCTGTACGGCGCCGGTGTAGTAACCTTCGTATTTTTCGGGGAGATAGGGGTGCATCTGGACCACCTGGCGGGCGATGCTGAACCAGCCGACCTCATCGGTCCCTCCGTCGCTTCCTCCGGAAAGGAATGCCGGGGTCGACCTGTCACCGAGAACTCCCGAGAGGCCTACCTTGTAGCTGATGCTCTTGGAGAGGTCTCCTTCTATGTTTGAACGGATGTTGTATCGGTTGTAGTTGAAGCGGTCGATGTTGCCCTTCTGCCCGAGGTAGCCGACGGAGGTGAAGAAGCGGGCCTTGTCGCTTCCGCCCTGCACGGTGACGTTGTGCTTCTGGGTGAGGCCTGTGCCGAATACCTTGTCGATGTAGTCCACGTTGGCCCATCCGTCGGTGCCGGCGCGCATAGCAGCAACGTTCTTCTGGGTGAAGTATGGCACGTAATCGGCGTCGGAGCTGATTTCACCGTTGGCCAGCTGGTCCATCATCTGCGCTACGTTGTAGTAATATGCGAACTGCGGACCGTTCATGAAGCGGGGGAAGTTGGCGTTCATGCTGGCGCCCACGCTGCCGTTGTAGGTGATGCGGGTGTCGCCTTTCTCGCCCTTGCGTGTGGTGATGATGATTACACCGCCGGCTGCCTGCAGGCCATACACGGCCGCTGAGGCGCCGTCCTTGAGCACGGAAACGCTTTCGATGTCGGCCGGGTCGATGTCGTTGATGCTGCTCACCGGGAAGCCGTCCACCACGTAGGCAACGCCGTACACCGAACCGCGGATACGGAGCGACGCCTGGTCGAGGCCAGGCTCACCAGATTCCTGTACCGAGGAAATACCGGAAAGCTTGCCGGCAAGCACCTGCGACACATTGGTTGCGGGGGCCTTGAGGAGCTCGTCGCCCTTGATGGCGGAAACGGCGGCCGTGAGAGTCTCTTTCTTGGCGGTGCCGTAACCCACCACGATGACGTCGTCGAGGAAGAGGGCGTCTTCCTTCATGACTACGTTTATGCGGGAGCTTCCGTCGAAAGTGCGCTCCTCGGTAGCAAGGCCGAGACATGAGAATTCGAGCACGTCACCACGGGATGCGCGAAGGCTGTAGGCGCCGGAGGCGTCAGTCATCGTACCGTTGGAAGTGCCTTTAACGAGGACTGTAACCCCGGCCAATCCCTGACCGGAAGCATCCGTAACCGTGCCTCCCATAGAGACTTGCGCGCGGAGCGCAACGGGAAACAGCAACAGGATGAGCAGCCCCATCAATGCTTTTTTAACTTGCATAATCGAAGTAGAGGTTTGCAAAATAGGTTATCGTTAACCACAAATTTATAAAAAAATAATCTAAATGAAACGTGCCGGTTTCACTTTTTTATTAAATTTGTATTCACAGAATCTCATAATTATGGAAACCCGTCGTACTTTTTTAAAGAAAGGAGCGCTCGCCGCTGCGGCCGCTCCGCTCATGGCAGCAGGCTGCAAGCCCTCAGGCTCAGACAAATACGGAATCGAAGCCGATCCTTCGGTAGAATCGAAACTGATAGTTCCCAAGGCTAATGCCCTGCCCATCACAGGCACGTTCCTGGACGAGATTTCCCACGACATACCCCACCAGAACTGGGGAGAGAAGGAGTGGGACCGCGACTTCCGCTACATGAAAGACATGGGCATCGACACCGTAATCGACATACGCTGCGGCTATCGCAAGTTCATCACCTATCCTTCGCCATACCTTTTGAAGAAAGGCTGCTACATGCCTTCGGTGGACCTCATCGACATGTTCTGCCGTCTTGCTCAGAAGTACGGTATGAAGTTTATGCTCGGCCTGTACGATTCCGGCAAATACTGGGATACCGGCGACATGAGCTACGAGGTTGAGTCCAACAAGTTCGTAATCGACGAAATATGGGAGCGTTACGGGAAAAAGTACAAGAGTTTCGGCGGCTGGTACATCAGCGGCGAAATCTCCCGCGCCACCAAGGGCGCCATTGAGAGCTTCCGCACCATGGGCCGCCAGTGCAAGGAGGTCTCCGGCGGCATGCCCACGTTCATATCGCCCTGGATCGACGGCAAGAAGGCGGTTATGGGCACCGGAAAGATGACCAACGAACAGGCCGTTTCCGTCGCCCAGCACGAGAAGGAATGGAACGAGATATTCGACGGCATCCACGAGTATGTGGACGCCTGCGCCTTCCAGGACGGCCACATCGACTACGATGAACTGGACGCCTTCTTCAGCGTCAACAAGAAGCTGGCCGACCGCTACGGCATGCAGTGCTGGACCAACGCCGAGTCTTTCGACCGCGACATGCCCATCCACTTCTTCCCCATTAAGTTCGACAAGCTGCGCCTTAAGCTCGAAGCGGCGAAGCGCTGCGGCTACGACAAGGCCATCACCTTCGAATTCAGCCACTTCATGAGCCCCCAGAGTGCCTATCTGCAGGCCGGTCATCTCTACGACCGCTACCGCGAATATTTCGGAATCTAAATTATTCTTATATTTGGCGGATTAATTCTGACTGATATGACCCAGGAAACTGCTGCTGCAATCGATGCCATCCAGGTGAATCTCAACGCCGGGGGGATGAATACGATCAACATCGTACTCGCTTTCGTGATGTACGGAGTCGCCCTCGGCATCAAGCCGTCCATGTTCGTAGAAGTATTCAAGAAGCCCAAGTCGGTGCTTCTCGGAGCCTGCAGCCAGCTTGTGCTGCTGCCAGCCTTCACCTGTGCGCTGGCTCTTCTTTTCGGGAGTTGGATTTCCCCTATGATGGGTCTCGGAATGATACTTGTGGCGGCATGTCCTGGCGGCAACATATCCAATTTCATGTCGTCCCTGGGCAAGGCCAACGTGGAGCTGTCCGTATCGCTTACCGCCATCAGCACGGCGCTCGCAGTGTTCATGACCCCGTTCAATTTCTGGCTCTGGGGCAATATCTACCTGCATGCGGCGAGCAACATCGCGGGCGACGTTCCCGTACTCGCAATACCGCTCTGGGATGTGTTCAAGACCATTTTCATCCTTCTCGGCATCCCTCTGACCCTGGGCATCCTCACCTCGCACTTCCTTCCCAAGGTGGCCGCCGCTCTCAAGAAGCCCCTCCAGTGGGTTTCCATAGTGTTCTTCATAGCAATGGTGGTGCTGTCGTTCAGCGGCAACATGCAGGCTTTCCTGAAGTGCATCAAGTACATCTTCCTCGTGGTGCTGATTCATAACCTGCTGGCGCTCACGCTCGGGTTTACGGTCGCCACCGTGGGCCGCCTGCCCTGGCGCGACCGCAGGACGCTCACCATCGAGACGGGCATACAGAATTCCGGACTCGGCCTCGTGCTGCTGCTGGGTACGGGCATCTTTGCGGGCTTCCCGCCCCACGGGGGCATGCTTGTCATTACCGCATGGTGGGGTATCTGGCATATAGTGTCCGGACTGACCGTGGCAACTGTTTTCAACCTTACGCGCAGGAATGAAACTGCCTGAGCTGTGGGAGAAAAACACCCTGTACACAGTACTCCGCAAGTGGGTTGACTGGTGTACGCGCCGCAGTTTCCGCACTCTCAGGACAGAAGGCAGCCTTCCGGAGGGCGGCGTCCTCGTGACTCCGAATCATACCAATACGCTGATGGATGCGCTGGTGGTGCTGCAGACCGTGCCCGGGCCCATAGGATTCGGTGCGCGCGCCGAC
>OCTX012192888.1_pt1 | contig 12546 bp, 10 predicted proteins | sample 1539691 | NCBI WGS metagenome assembly OCTX01 (sample SAMN02144231, study PRJEB22623) | gut metagenome | biome: sheep rumen | host: Ovis aries | place: New Zealand
GCAATCAAAAAGAATAATCACTGTGTATTGCTGCTTGATGAAATGGAAAAGGCTAATGAAGACGTTCATAATGTATTCTTACAGTTGTTTGATGAAGGTAGGATGACTGATAACATGGGAAATGTTGTAGATTTTTCCAATGTCATTGTAATCATGACATCCAACGTAGGTGCTAAGGAAATTGCACAAAAAGGAAAGGGTGTGGGATTTGTTAAGAATGAAAACTCAAACAACAAAGAGGCAATAGAGAAAGCGATGAAGAACAAATTCAGACCGGAATTTATCAATCGTATTGATAGTATTATTTATTTCAATAAACTCTCAGAAGAAAATATAAAGGATATAATTAAACTTGAAATAATCAAACTTGGAGAACGTCTTGAAAATATCAAATATAAGTTAGGTGAGAGTTTTACGGATGATAGATGTATCTCTTATATATATAGTAAGGTAAAGGAAGAGGATGAATACGGTGCAAGACCTATTATACATACAATACAACATGAATTTGAGGATAAGATAACAGATTATATTATTAATGAACAACCCTCAGATGGCTTTGTATTTGAACTGTCTGAAATAGGCTTGGAAGATATTTTAAAATAAACTTGTTTATATGACCAAAAAATAGTATCTTTGCATTAAATGTCTTGCAAAGATATTTATATTATATGTGTGTTATGAAAAAAAATATAGTGATAAACGAGGATATTGAGAGAGAAATTGTAGGTGAAATCCTTACGGAAGGTTTCTCTCCTGATAGGGAAAAGGTACTTCTTGTTAAAGATTATCTTGACAAGAATTTTGAGCCGGTTAAAATGGATGATATCGACGCAAATGGGTATCCAATAAAAGACAAGATGGTAAATATGTTAAGCAGTGGGCAACCAATTAAAACCATGTCGCTCAGAGAATTTTTACTATTGCTTGACGATAGATTCCATGATATGATGACTGATGATAGTGATAGGAAGAAATTCCTTAAACAAATCATTAAGGAGTGGTATACAGGAAAGTTGGCAAAGAATGGACTTTTGTCCGTCAATTTCATTAAATAGGAGTGAAGTGCGTGGCCATTCAAAAAAAATTAAGAGCGACAAACGGATATTTGAAACAACTTCTGAATAAGTGGCAGTTTTTTAATGATAGGGATTTCCCTACTACGATATAGTTTTTTCTAAAAGTTGTTTGGAAAAACCCTAAATCGTCTTATGAGTCTTGTAAAAACTGTTTTTACGCAGTATATTTGCGATAGTTATAAGTAAAAGGGGTAAGATTATGAAGAAGTTTATTTTAAACATTATTATTGGTTTGAGCGTATTAATTTCATTTAGTTCTTGTATGACCGGTGCATATGCCCAGGAAATTGAAATCGGAAACAATGATGCTAAAATGATAATCACATACGGTACGCCTTATTTTTATGATGGGGTGTTGATTTTTTACAATTATAATAATCTGTATTATTATCCGTATATACTGAATGGTAGGACACATTATCGGGCATATTCAAGGCCATTGCCTCATCATAGACACAGGCATTATGCAAAGCCAAGGCATCACGGTGGACATGGACATAAACCACATACCGTTAATCCGGATAGGATGCCTCCACGTAGTCATGGCCATTCAAGTATGGGAAACAGACCAAACAGTGCAGGTGGACACGGTGGTATGAGGCCAAATAATCCAAACGGAAGAAGATAATCTAAAAGCAGTTAACGACTGCTTTTTTTTTGTTCTCTTTTATCTATTTATTGTTATACAATTTTTTAATAAAATGGAGAATACGAAAGATAATATCAATCCTTGGGCTTACGACTATTCAGGGGATAGTGGTACTGGTATGATTAATCCGCCTGCATTTCCAGGTGGCGGAGTGGATGAGCAGGAAATGAATACTGCCATACAAACAGCGGTAGATAAACTTGTTAATGGTGCTCCTGCTGCATTGGACACACTTGGTGAAATTGCAGATGCATTAGAAAATGGTGAATCAATCGAAGCAAGGTTGGTTGCAGAGATAGCAAAGAAACTCAATACTGATACTTACGAGTCAGATAAGGCTACGTTCGCTACAAAAGACGAAATTCCTACTGTTCCTACAAAAGTCTCTGAGTTGGACAATGATGCTAATTTCATTACAGAAGATGCTCTTTCAGATTATGCAAAGTCAGCAGATGTATATACCAAAGATGAGGCTGATGCCAAATTCTTAACCGAACATCAAGACATTTCTAATCTTGCAACAAAGGAGGAGGTTTCAGAAGTTGAGAGTAAAATCCCTACGAAAGTGTCAGAATTGGAGAACGATGCCAACTATTTGACAGAACACCAATCTCTCGAAGAGTATGCTAAAATTGAAGATGTGTATACAAAAGAACAAGCCGACGCTAAATTCTTGACAGAACATCAGTCACTTGAAGACTACGCAACAAAGGAAGAACTTGAGTTAAAGGCTAATTCGGATGATTTGGCTGCTGTTGCTACAAGTGGTTCTTACAACGATTTGGAAAATAAACCGGAAATTCCCGTTATTCCTGAAAATGTTTCTGCATTCACAAATGATGCCGGTTATTTAACGGAACATCAAGACCTTTCGGCTTATGTAAATGGTGCTACCTATAATTCAGATGCAAAAGAGATTGATTTCAAACATGATGATAATGTATTGTTCGTAATTGATGCAACGCCATTCATTAAGGACGGTATGATTAGTTCGGTTGCTATTGATAATGGTAATTTGGTAATTACATTCAATACAGATGCAGGCAAAGAGCCTATTTCAATACCTCTAACAGACATTTTTAATCCTGCAAATTACTATACTAAATCAGAAAGTGATGAATTGTTTGCGACTAAATCAGAAAGAGAAAATGGCGATAACGCAGTAAAGAATGAAATATTTACTAAAATTTGGTCTAAACCTAATGATGTTGAGCATGGATGGTTTCAAACTAAGTATACTAATGCTGATGGTAGTGTAGCACAATTATGGAATGAATCTGATGGCGGTGGTGCGTTGTATGAGAACAAAACAGCCGGTATCAAATCATTTGTCGGTGTTAATGCTGACGGTGCAGACGGTGTTTGTGTACAGATTTACTCAAAACAAACATCTAACAACACAGGTTCAAGATTAAACGTCAACCCTAATGGTATGTTCTACGGTGTCGGTAATTCTGCTTCTATGAAACCAGAGGAAGAACTTGCCGTCAAAGGTGATGTGACTGCTGCTGTTGATGGCTTGGCTAAAGAAAGTGACATTCCGACAAAGGTTTCTGAATTGGAAAATGATGCTAATTACTTGACAGAACATCAGTCTTTGGAAGGCTATGCAACTGAGACTTGGGTAAACGAGCAAGGCTTCTTGAAAAACCATCAAGATTTGTCGGCTTATGTTACCGGTGGCGATTACAATTCGCAGACCAAGACTATTGAACTGAAGAATGGTGGCACAGTTTTGGCTTCTATTGATGCTACTGACTTTATTAAGGATGGTATGGTATCAGAAGTTAAGATTGAGAGTGGAAATCTTGTAATTACATTCAATTCTGATTCCGGTAAGGAAAATATTGCAATTCCGCTGAGTGATATTTTCAATCCCGAGAACTACTATACTAAGACTGAAACTAACAATAAGTTCGTTGTAGGTAAGATTACAAACCAGAATGGCTCTTATGCACTTATCTTCAATGAAAGTGATGGTGGTGGTTCGCAGTATTTCAACAGCACTGCTAACGTAATATCTTACGTAGGTACAAATGATGGTGATGCCAACGGTATATGTGTTCAGATTTATTCAAAGGACAAAGCCACTAACGAGGGTACACGTATTAACGTTAATCCAAACGGTGCATACTATGGCGTAGGTACAAGCACTCCACTTGACCCATACAATGAGATTGCCGTAAAGGGTAACATATCAGACCTTAACACACAGATTAGCAATGAACTTGCTGAGAAGGATGCTACTATTGCATCATTGAAAAGTGAAGTTTATTCGTTAAAACAGGTTGTCGGTAATATGGGTGGCGCAGTGACGTATGATTTGCCCGGCGAAGGAAAATCGTTTAATACCCTTATGCTTAATAACGGTACTGTTAAACTTAGTGATGACGTTGAAACAGGAAGATTTGGCCCAGGTATGATGGCAAATAATAATGTAACATTGAATCTTAATGGACATACATTGGAAGTTGATACAACCGGTGATATCGCAAGTATTCTTGCAAGAGGTTCACAAACTATCACTATCAAAGGTAATGGCACAAACAGCAAGATTGTAAACAATGGCAATGGTAAAATCCTTTGGGTATCAGGCACAAATGCAACCGCTAATATTCAAAGTGGTAACTTCATTGGTAATGGTGCTGCGGCTGAGTTAATCTACTGTGAGACAGGTACTATCAACATAACAGGTGGTACATTCAGAAACAGTAGTGAAGACAAGAGATACTTGCTTAACTGCAAAGATGCTAATTTCAAGGCTGGAACTGCTAAGATTATTGTAAGCAGTACAAGTAAGACAAGTGGTCCTAAATTCTATGATTTTGACCCAAGCAACAATCCGGAGGGTGAAGGTACAACCTATGTAGCAGAAGGTTGCCACGTGATTTCATCGGTTGTTACAGAAGATGGTGTTGAATACACGGTTTATACGGTTGTTAAAGACTAGTAAAAATAAAGGGGTAGAATAAACTTCTACCCTTTTTTTATTTATAAAAACATTTTCAGATTTTCTATTATTATCGGATTATATATTTTATAACATGAATGTCTTATTTTCCTATTATCCGTTATTGTAATACCAAACAGTTGTTTTATGAAATCAGCAAATTCATCTTTTGTTGATGGTGTGAATCTGAAAACCCCTTTATTATCGAACATTTCATAATTTCTGTTTTGTATTAACAGTTCTTTTACCAAACGATTCATTTCTTTGCCGAAATTAATATTCAACTTTGTGAAGTGTGGCATTTCCGATAAGAATATTGGAAATTTAAAATTCCTCTTGAAGCCATTGATGATATGCGCCCTAAAATACATCTTGAAATTATCAAGTGTATTGCAATTCACAATTATATGGTCATCATCAAACATATCCCACGTAAGTGATGTTTCTGAAATATGATTGGATACATTTGTTGTTATAGGGCGTACAATAAAGAAACATTGGCCACCAAACTCTTCTATGAGTTTTCGTTCGTTAGGAAATCTTACATCATCAACCGCAACCGTTTTACCTTCAGCAACATATTTCTGTATATCCCTTTTCATACAGTTTACATGCCAATCCGGATTATGCTTACGTATACAATCCGTACCTATGACTTGTAACATCTGTCTTATGCTGGTAAATTCGACACGTTCTATATCGGATTTGATTTCTTTTTTGTCTATATCAGTCCATTTATTTATTATATCATACCATCTATCGTCAGGTGCATAACAAAATGTATAGCCGTTATCTTTTTTCTCATTTAGTTCTTCGATTGAACACTCAAGAATTTCAGCACAGATACCTTTTAAATAATTTGCTGCTGTTACAATAACGCCATCATAGTAATCTTTTACTATTTCAGATAAAACACCTTTACCTGACCTTTTACGCCCACAAAATCCAAAAATCTTACTCATGCATCAATATTTATTTCTTCAAATTCATCACTATCATTTTGTGGCATATTAACGTTGTTTTCTTCATTTTCATCGATATTATCGATTGTCCTTATTTCTTTGAGTATTTTTGAAAGACTTGTTGTTTCTTTTTCGTATATCTTATTGTCTTTCTCATGTTCAACGAAAACTTGTTTAATGGTCACATCCCTTACATTTTTCTTAATGCCGGCCAATGACAAAACTTCATCATCAAATGAGAAGCCTTGTTTTATTAGACTAAAAATTTCTTTTTTGCCGTTTTCTAATACTTCTTTGACTGTTTTACCTTTATGAATACCAGTCGTTATTTCAGAATTAATATTTAATGTTTTATGCATAAATAGAAAAAATAATTAACATTAAATAGTGTGTATCATTTGAAAAGTTTCAAATGACCGGTAAATTCATCTATTTTATCACTCCAAAACGGCCCGATTCCTATACAAGTTTTTGTTTTGACCCCATGAAAACATGTCAAACCATTATCCTCAATAAGTACAACCGGTATTTTTTCCTCTGCTGTTTTGTTGTATTCTACAATTTTGTCATAAATGTTAACCATTTCATTTTCCGTATTGACTTCAAGACATATTTTAGTGAAAATTCCATTAAGCCATTTATCGAGAATTGAGTTTTCACCAAATGTCACTTGATATTTTGTACGGTCATCAAGACATGTCTTTTTATCGAACATTGTAAGTAAAGCCCCCAAGGACGCATGACATCCTTGGGCGACTATTTTACCAACATTCATTTGCTTTGACTTATCTATGACAATTACTTGTTTTACTTGTCTTTCGATGTCTTTCATTTTTTATTATACTATTTAAATATAAAGGTCTGCCTACCTAACGTCACAGATGTGCTAAGATTATATGCCTTGTACGTTGTAGAATAGGCAACCTTTTTATTTTATGCAGCCTCTTTATTTTCACCCTTATTCTGATATTTGGAAACCATATCAGCGGTAATCGTAAGAGTTACCTTTTCCTTGTTGTAGCCACCGTAATCAAACATCACATCAGCAAGCAACTTGTCGATAACACCACGAAGACTACGAGCACCGGTTTTCTTTTCGTATGCTTCCTTGGCAATAAGTCTAAGTGCATCATCCTCGAATGTTAAGTCAACATTATCAATCCAAAACAGTTTCTGATACTGTTTAACAAGAGAGTTTTTAGGCTCTTTCAGAATTTGGAACAACTGTTCCTCAGTAAGATGCTTTGTATGCGTGACAAGTGGGAAACGTCCGATAAGTTCCGGTATGAATCCAAACTTCTTCAAATCATCAGTCGTAACATCGGCAAGCAAATCCTCTTCCTCATCATTAGTTCCGTTCATTATTGAATTGAAGCCAATCACCTTTTTATTCTTGCGCTTCTCAATGATTTTCTCTAAGCCATCGAAAGCACCAATGCCAAAGAAAAGAATATTTGTGGTATCAACAGGAATACACTCCTGTTCAGGATGCTTACGTCCACCGTTGGGTGGAACATCCACAGTAGTACCTTCAACAAGTTTCAGAAGTGATTGCTGTACACCTTCGCCGCCTACATCACGTGTAATTGACGTATTTTCACTCTTTCGTGAAATCTTATCGAACTCATCTAAAACAATGATTGCATGTTGTGCTGCTTGAATATTGAATTTGCAATCGCGCAAAGCACCAAGAACAACACTTTCGACATCAGCACCGACATATCCTGCGGCAGTAAGACCACTTGCATCAGCAATGTAGAATGGGATATTCAGATGCTTTGCAAGCATTCTAAGCATAAATGTTTTACCAGTTCCACTTGGTCCACAAATTATTGTGTTACTCTTTTCGATTTCTACGTCACTGTACGGATTGTCTTCCTCTCCTTGTGTGTATCCGTATATATTGTCCATGAAACGTTTGTAATGGTTATACACAGCCACAGAGATATACTTTTTGGCCTCCTCCTGTCCGATTACATACTGATTAAGGTAGTCATAGAGATATTTTGGAGTAACTTTGTCCATCATCTCACGCATTTGTGCCTTAATCTCATTAATTTCTTCCAAAGATACTTCTTCTGTTTTCTTTTTTGCCGTCATAAAAATATTTTTGTTTTAAATTCGAGTGCAAAGGTACTAAATATTTTTTTAAACGCCAAATATTTCTATATTTATTTTTATAGATTTTTGTATTTTTAACATTTACATATGTTGGCATATCAAAAAATAAATGAAATTAAAGGCTTTCATGGTACTTCATATGACTTTAATAGGTTTAATCATAAAAAGTATCTCGACACAGGAGACGGCTCACAAGAGTTCGGATGGGGTACTTATGTGACTGACAATAGGGATATTGCCGGAGAATATGCCGAACGTTCAAAAGAAGCAAACACCGGTTCGTATGACAAGAATAATGAACGTATAACAACGGAAAGATTAACTTCAATAGCCAACGAAACAATAACAAATGATGCAATTGCACAAGATATCATCAATAGTCTACGTATGATAATGTATACTACAAAGACTATTGATGCTAATACGTTGGCAACCGAAAAAAACAAATTTATCTCAAAATATAATGAAAACAGCAATGAAATAGATTCATTTTTCAGAAATCTGTCAGAATTGAATCCGCATCTTTCAAATGCTAAAAGCTATGTGTATGAGGTTGAAATACCTGAAAACAATGGTAGTAACTATATTGAATGGTTTAATCCAATTAATAATGTAATAAAAACAAAAATAGCAAAAGGGCTAAATTTCCTAAATACCAAATATCATAATAGATTTGAGGGAATAACTGAGGGGATAATTGAGGGAACGAGTAACGGAAAAGAGCTGTATGAACGTTTGGTTGGATTATTAGGCTCACCAAAAGCAGCATCGTTATTTTTGCTTAATATGTGTAATATTGACGGTATAGTATATCCAATTGGCACTGTTTTTGGTTTCGATGGTGAAGAAGGAAATAATTATGTTATATTCAACGCATCTTCCGTTAAAATAAACAATAAGATTGTCAGTGAAAGTAAAGTTATGAATTTAAATGAATGGAAACCGTCGTTTTTCGACCAATTACCGGAAAAGATAAAGTTGTACCACGGAACTGATATAATGGCATTGAATGACATTATAGAAGAAGGAAAGATATGTGCATTGCATGGCCATAAACGAAGTGAAACATATGGTGTCAATTGGTTTAGTACACAATTAACCAATAATTTCGGTCACGGTAGTAACTTCTCCATTGAAGTACCTAAATCAGATTTCATTAACGGAAAATTCAGGTTCATGAACAACACCGATGTGACATCGTGGGATAATGAAATACCAATTGACGGATATAATTTCAGAATAGAACGAATCGGCGGTTTCAATGAGGAAACTTTCAGAAATCTTTTTGAAAGGGTTAATGGAGATATATTTGAATGGGTTAACAAACTGAACAAGATAAATTATGAGTTTAATGAATATATGATGACTGTTGAATATCCGGTTGTCATGTATCTTATTAAACAATTGTTCGGTGACGAAGTACTTAGAAAGGAAGGAATCATTGAATCAAAACTGTATATCAATGAAATGGATGCAGAAGATGTAAGTCTTTCTTCATTCAAGACAAAAGAGGAACTTCATGACAGGTTTTGGATAAACGAGAAACTTAATTCAAGGGTAAGGGAGAAACTGCTTGATATTGCTGATGATTTTATTGATGAATTGGCAATACCTAATTTCAAACCAAAGGATATTGTATTTACAGGCTCACTTGCCAACTATAACTGGTCACGTTATTCAGATATCGACGTACATATAGTAGTAAGTTTTAAGGATATATATAAAAAGGTAGACTTGATTGATGATTATTTTAAGTCCAAAAAGGAAATATGGAATCAGACGCATGAAAAATTGAAGATATATGGCTATCCGGTAGAAATAAGCGTTGAAAACGCAGATGAACCGGGGATATCATCAGGTGTATACTCACTTATTAAGAATAAATGGGTAACTGAACCGTCAAACTTTGATGATGCCAAACTTAATGAGAAATACATTAAGGAATTTTCTGCCGAAATAATGAATGAAATCGATGAAATTGAAAAACGCATGGAAAAGGAAACAAGCAATTCAAGACTTGAAGAACTTGGTGAAAGAACCATGAAAATATTCAAACGTCTTAAGAACATGAGAAAGGAAGGACTTGCAAGAAGCGGTGAAATGTCCAGCGGAAATATCATATACAAACTGTTAAGGCGTATGAATTATTTGGATAAGATATGGGATATTATAAACAACACATATAATAAAATAAACTCTATTAAATGAGTTTATAAAAAAATTAACTATTTATTATTAAAATAACTAATTAGTTTAAAAAATAACATGAGTAACATTTATGATGAACAACTTGATAGGATGAAGACTCTTATGTCTTACGGTATTAATGAAGCGACCGCAAGAGAGTCACAGTCTGTAGTTGAATATAAAACAGAAGGTGCTGACGGAAAAACCTACGGTATCATACGTGAAGGACAGAAATTCTATATCAAAGTAGCACCTAAGAAAGACACAGAAGTTATTGCAGAGGATTTCGATTACATAGGTGGTTTCATGAACAAAAAGAATTATGAATACCTTACATATCCAATGGCTTCAAAACAATTGGAACTTAAACTTATGTCAGTCAATGAGGCTTGCAATACAAAGAAGCCGGTTCTGACTGAGGGTATTAAGAATGAGGCTGCTGAATGGCAGGTAAATGAAACTAAGGAAATGAGGGCTGAACTTGACAGATTTGCAGAAATCGTAAATAATGTTGACCATATCCTTAAAGAAGACAAAGAGGGCGGTTTCACAATGAACCACACTTTACCTGAAGCGCCTGCAAAGAATCCATCAGATAAGAAGGTTAATGCACCTTTTACAGATACAGCGGTTGCAAAACTTGACAAAGATTTGAAAGATACTGAGACAAATCCTGAGAAGGCCGGTGGTCCTTACACTAAGGATGGTGAGGTATCTAATAAGGAAATGCAGTCTGATAAGACTCCCGGCAACGGCGCAGATGATGGTACATATAGTGAGAAACCACAATATGTTGACACAGGTGTAGCAGGTGAACATCCTAAAGGTGGAAAGGTTGTAAGGGTAGAATCAAAAGGTCATACAGTTAAATTAACTGAGGCTCAAGTTCTTGCATGGAACAAGTCAAAGGATTTCATGGATAAGACAAATGGAACTAATATTGGCAGTTCTGCACCTTATACAGACCAAGTTGATGACAATCAAAGCAATCAGGGTGAATCTGATGCAGAACCAATACATGAGGATGCTAATGTTGTACACAATACAGATAATCAGAACTCTCCAACACCCGGAACAAACGAAATTGGCGACAGTGCTCCATTCACAGATAAAGTAAATGAGGAAGTCGTAGATGTTAACGACGTTGCAGGTATGGGCGATGATGTTCCATTCCCAGAAGTAGAGGGCGGTGACAATGGTTCTTATTTGAACTTCGAACAGGATTACAATGATTGGCTTGATTCACAAGAACAGGAACCAATAACGTTGGACAATGATAATTCTATTGATGGTAGTGATAACTATGAAGAAGAACTCGACCCATCATTGATGGATATTGGTGAAGTTCCTTACGAAAGTATCAACCGTATCGTGAAACAAGTTACTGAATCAGTGTTGAATGACTTTGGTAAGCATCCCGCATATCAGAAGAAACCTATGACAACACCTCCTAATACTGAGATTGATAAGTTCGGTAAAGATTGGAATGATGATTCAGCCAAGGGTGAGAAGCCATTCGGTACACAAATCGGTAGTTCTGCACCATTCACTGACGAGGTTATCGAGCAACTTACTGATTCTATCATGAAACGTATCAATCAAGGTAAAAAAAAAGATTAAGTGAACGTAAGGTTATAAAATTGCCATCTCAGCCGGAAATTCCGGCTGAACCAATGGCAGAACCGCCTATGGACAACGAAATGCCAATGGCAAACAACGGTGGCGAGGAAATGCCGCCAATGAATGACGAAATACCTAATGACAGTGGTAATAATTTTGATACTAATTTTGATGCCGGTGTTGATGCCAATGAGGAAACTGACCCAAAGAAATACATACAACAATTAACAGGAAAATTAAGTCAGTCACTCCGTTCTTATAATGAAAATCTCCCACAGCCGGACGCAGACCTTGACAAATATGTCGCAGGCATGATAGTCAAACAAGCAATAGAAGGTCTTTCACCTGAAGACACTAACGACATTTTGAATAAAATAAAGGGTGATGAATCGGAAGAAACACCGGAACAACCATCACAAGAAGAAATGCCACAGGAACAGCCAATGGATAATGCAATGTCAGACGAAGGCGGAATAGACATGGGTGAAAGCGTTGTTAAGGAAAACAAAACTAAAATAGATGAGATTTTCAATCAGGTAATGCAAAATAAGGATGAAGATGACCAAATGCAGAAACCTATAACAAACATAAGTTATAAGAAAAAGCCTTTTACATCACCTAACTTTAAATAAAAAACAAATGCCTCCAATATACATGGGGGCTTTTTTAATAATATCAAGCAACTATTTATTATTATAAATACGTAATTATGAGAAAAGTCAAAATAACAGAAGAACAAAGGCAGTATGCTTTAAGTGAAGGCATAGTACTTAATGCCGATGTTGATGCTGCCGGTGGCGATGTTAAAAAAGCAGTCGATACAACAAAGCAGCAAGCACAGAAATCAGGTGTCGATGTTAAAAAGGCGACAATTCAGATACCGCCTTCGAATGAAAGTAAAGTCATTACCAAGAAACAGATTATGGAAAATAGATTAAACGAATTTAAGAAAAATTCAGACTATTATTCTTTGAGCGA
>OCTX012276868.1_pt1 | contig 12545 bp, 13 predicted proteins | sample 1539691 | NCBI WGS metagenome assembly OCTX01 (sample SAMN02144231, study PRJEB22623) | gut metagenome | biome: sheep rumen | host: Ovis aries | place: New Zealand
TATTTGGCGGTGAGGATTTGGAGAAGCTGGTGTCACGAATGATTCTCCATTTGGAAGCAGCCATGAACTTCTTCCGCAACACGATGGCAAGCATCAAGAGTGAGCTAGAGAAGGATGACGATAGTACTCCGACGGATGGCACCGAAGAGGCAGCATGAACAATTAAAGTGGATTAACAATGAACAAGAAGGAATTGATACTCCAGACCCTGGAGAAGATGGGCTACAAACCTGAGATAGATGGAGACGGCGACATCCAGATTCGCTATCAGATGAAGACTATCTTTGTCTTTGTTGGTGATGAGGAGGACTCCTATGTTGCTGTTTTGCTGCCTCAGTTTCATGAAATTGCCGAAGGAGAGGAAACCCTTGTCCTTGCTACCTGTAACAAGATGACACGAGAACTGAAGCTAGCAAAAGTGTTTGTAGATCAGACCTTCAAGAATGTTTCAGCCTCCTGTGAGTTCTTCTATGCTAACGAGGAATCGCTGGAGAACAGTCTGGATAAGTCACTCCAAATGCTTGGCGTAGTTCGATCCCAGTTTAGGAAGAATAAGACGGAATTGAGTGAAGGATAGAGTAAGAACAATTTAAAGAAAGGAAAAAGTGATGAAAAAGTTTATTGTATTAACAATATTGGCCATGTTAATGGCAAGTTGCTCCGAACAGCATTTGCTGGATGATTATGTGAGCCAGCCAACTGCTCAGTTGAGTGAGCAAGAACCCTCTCAGACTGGCATAGTCAATTCCTATCTGGAAAAGGCCAGATGGGGAGATGCTGATGCCTTCTTGAATTTGGCAAAGTGTTACCATGATGGAATCGGCGTAAAATCTGATTTCATGGGAACCTTAACTATGCTGATGATGGCAGATCAATATGGTGTCCCCAATCATAGTATCGAAGACTACCTTATGTCTTTGCCTGATACGGATCATACTAAGATGATATTTGAAGCTATAGCGAAACTGGATAGGAGGAACATCCTGCCAACTGATAGTATTGTTGAGAATCTTATTGCAAATGGATCTGCTGATGGTTATGCATTAAGAGGTGTTGTTCAGGTTGAGCGAGGAGATACACTTGGTGGCCAGCAATCTATTAAGAAAGGAGCAGAAATGGGAAGTTCCTTTGCTGAACTACTACTTTGTGCTTTTCCGGCTGAAGAGACTGGGTATGGGAAATATGTGAATATAGATATGCTGAGAAACATGTCTAGTCGCTCTCCTGTAGCCAATAAATTGTTGGGGGACATCTATTCAGGCTATAATTATGGAGACACGGCCAATATTGATGAATCTCTTGCTGCTATCTACTATAAGAAGGCTGATGAACAGGGATGTCTCGGTAAACGACCTGCCCGGTGGTTGATAAACTATTATGATCGTAATGGAATCAAGATTGATGCCAAGGAATTGGAACGGTTACAGACATTAAGTGGTCATATTGATGAGCCAGGAGAGTTTATCCCCGATTCGGTTTACGTAGGTCTAGAATATCCCGAGGCAGACTCTGTAGCCATATCAGAATAAGTTGTATAACCTTTAAAACAAAAGAAAAATGGAAGAAGTAAAGAACGAAACAAAGCAGACGAAGACTCAGGTTTTTAACGTGGTCATTCTTGATAAGAGTGGATCGATGGAATCCATTCGTAAGGCTGCCATCAGCGGCTTTAATGAGACACTTGCAGGAATCAAGAAGGCTCAGGAAAAGTTTGCTGATACACAGGAACACAATCTCTCGTTGGTGACTTTTTGTGAATGTGAGACGAAATATGTATTTGATAAAGTTCCTGTTTGCGATGCTCGTCCGTTGACAATGGATGACTATCAGCCATGTTGCTGCACTCCTTTGTACGATGCTATGGGGTTCACGCTGACCACTATGCGCAAACATGTAAAGACTGTGGATGATGCGGTAGTTGTCGTTACCATCATTACCGATGGTCTGGAGAATGCATCAAAGGAATACACTGGAGCTGCTGTCAAGCAACTCGTTGAGCAGTTGAAGGGTGAGGGATGGACATTTACCTATATGGGAGCAAACTAGGACTCAACTGAGATAGCCTTTAATCTCTCTATCCGGAACTCGCGTAACTTTGACTACTCAGCTCATGGAACGATGGCGGGTATGGCAAAAGATACTAGCACTCGCATGAATTTCTTTGGTCGTCTGCATGCCCTTCATAGTAGTGGAAAGGGAGCATCGATGTGCGCAGAAGAGCGTAATGCCTGCTATTCGGCAATGGCCGATGAAGCCTTTGATGAGGAAGAAGGAAAGGCATAAGTCGTAAATAATAAAAAGAACACGAATATGAAACGTTACATTATTCTGTTTTGGCATGGGTTGACAGGAATCCTGTCATCCATCGCGGAGTGGTTTACCGTCGTACTTGGAATGAAAGATGATTCCAAGTACGGCAAGGCCATCCGTCGTACGGTAGGAACCTGTTTTGCAACAATCATGTTGTTGATAACAGCTGCTGTCGTTTGGGATTTTGGCAGAACAGCCTGCAATCGCCTGAATTGGAGTAGCAGCGATTATATACCATCGTACAACAATCAATATTTGTCGCGAAACCTGAGTTACCATGAAGGCTATGACTATGATAGCTATGTATTTAATCGTGATGGAGAAAAGTTAATCAAGAAAATCCATTGGATTGCCAAGCCGCTTGGGGAAGATTCGCTTGTCTGCTATCGAACGGGAAAGAAACGTGGTTACTTCAATATGTATACCGGCGAAGTCGTTATTGAACCCAAATATTCTCATGCCTGGATCTTCTCAGATGGACTGGCAGCGGTTGAAGAAGACGGGTGGATCAAATTCATTGATGCATATGGGAAGGTTGTGGTTGATAACCATCTGCCATATTTATCGAACAATGACGGCTATGTGTTCCATAATGGTTATTGTGCAGTACATAACAACCATGGTGATAGGCTTGGCCTTATCGACAAAACAGGCGAATGGGCATTGAAGCCTGAATACTATAGCGTTACACCGATTGATACGTTATGGATTGTCAGCAATGGCAAGGAAAAGAGTGTTCTCAATGCAAGTCTTAAAACTGTATTGCCATTCATCAGTTCCAATGTGTGGATTAGTGATGGTATAATATATGCCTCCATGGACGATCACAGTGTCCGTACATATTCTCTACAAGGTGAACTGGTTGAGACTAACGAGGTCTATTATGCGACATCAAAGAGTTATAATGAGGATGGAAATCTTGTCAGCGAAACATCTGAAGGCGATATTTCCACAAGGCAGGCTGTGGCTCATTGTTTTCGTTATCAGGCAGAGTTTGATTGGTATGGACTGATGACTCCAGAAGGTCACATTGTGACCCCTCCACTTTATCGTGAAATTGAGGCAATAGGCCCCGACCTCTATCTATGTATGACTGATTATCAGTATGGCGTTATCCTCAATGGTAAAGGCCAACAGGTAAAGTAAAGAAGATATTCTTACTAAAGCAATACAAATATGAAGACATTATTATTTGTTATAGCCGTAGCTCTGCTTATGACTTCTTGCCATGAGCAACTTGACTATGGTATCGTTTGGGATGAACAGGCAGCAAAAACTCAAACGACAAAAGACAGTCTGAAAGTTGAGTTGGAATGGTACGGAGATGATGTCTTCATGACGGCAACGGTGAAGGATAAGAATGATCAGGTGTTGGCTATTCTTTCTAAGCAGAGTGAGGATGATATATGTACAGTTATCAAGTATCTGCGGAATGATACAGGAGCCGTCAGGGGCTTTTTGGTATATCCAGGTTGCTATCCCATAGCGGAGAGGAGTGGTAATGCAAAGATTAAGGAAAATAAGTCGAAAGAGCTGGAAGAATACAAGAAGATGCTTTGGAAAGACTACGACAAAGATAACCACCCGAATGATATCGGCCTTGCTCTGGTGATAGATGAGCGAGAGGATAGGCCGTATGCCGGAAGGTCCTACAAACTCTATTGTGGATATAGGCCAAAGGAGGAATTTGACTTCATGAGTAATAGAATGTTTAGTCACACAGTATTCCGATCAGACCGTCCAGAACCCTATGTCACAGTAGAACTTGGCTGGGATGACGATGGGACAAGATATACGCTCAGTTGCGATTATATGGATCATGACTTTGCTACGACCTATAGTGATGGCGTTATTAAGAAGGAAGAAGAGATAAGCCAATGGGGGACCATACTGAAGCGAGACGTATATATAGACTCTGAGGACGACAGCACTTATTCAATCCAACTTCTACGATATAATTACCAGAGCAAACAGTTGGAGAATGTCGGAACGGAACGAATAGACAAGACAACACATCGTATGCATTCTAACGAGTCAGGAGAAATGGTACTTGACTATTATCTCCAAGAGATGTGGGGACGCTATGCCGATGACAACTATTGGAGTTCCTTTATGAGAGATGATGAAGATGAATAAATAAAATAAAAATTGAGTATGAAAAAGTATTTCTTTTTAGTTGTTTCATTGGTTTTCGTTGGTTGTACAGACCAGTTGATAGAAGAAGTATCAGTAGAAAACCCTCAAATACCAGCAGTGGTAAATACTACGGCTCCAGAAGTCATAAGCCATATTGATATGAGTTTAGAAGCTGGTATAACGGAAATCCTGAAGGATGAAATGGAAGATTACAAGCAGTGGTCAAAAGCAATTGTGTATGTTGTTGAGACAAAAACGGGGAAAATCAAGGCACAAGTTGCTTATAAGATGCTAGGGAAGGAGTTCCTTCCATATACGGAAACCTACAATGAGGAACAGAGCGTGATGGAATGTGGCTCTACGTATCTTGCATTAATGGCAAGTGGCAGGGTGACTCCTGAACATGTATTTGACACTGGTTATGGTGTCTATGGCGAAGTCCGTGATCATAATTGGCGGCGTGGCGGTTATGGTACTATCTCGTTAGACCGGGCATTAGAAGTGCGTTCTCAGGTTGCCTTTACGATGGCGAAAGAACGGGCGTATGGAAAGAATACAGCAGAGTTCGAAGCTCAAATAAACAGATATCTTGCAGGAGATCCTAATCATGCCATGGGTATCTTGACATTTTACAATGCTGTTGCTAACAACGGGAAAATGGTTAAACTTGTTTCGGAAGGCGATAATGGTATCATCATCCAGGATCAGATTGCTCTGCCTCAGTACATCGAGGAATTGCAGATGGGACTTGAGCATTGTGTTTCACAAGGCCTGATGCGTAAGGCTGGCCGTGCTTATGTCAAAGTGTCTGCCTGTGGACGAACATTTATCCTCAAAGGGAACTACCGCCGAATGGAACTGTTTGGTTATTTCCCATCTGACGATCCCCTATATACTATCATGGTGATATTGGAAAAGGAAGGTTTGCCAGCAAGCGCGGGAAGTATGTGTGGCCCGATATTTGCCCAGACCGTTGACTTGCTCGTAGAAACATACCAGTTACAGCCTATGCTGGCTAGGCAGTATGAAAATGTTGACGAGGTCATAGAAGTTGTTGATACCATAGCAGTTGCCAATTAAAGAAATTGTTTTATGAAGTCGGTGGTTTTATTTTGTTTTCTTGCCATTTTATTATCGGCATCAAACGTCAGTTGTGAAAAAAAGGAACATATTGATCTGTTCGAATACAAAGACCCAGTTGACTTGTCTTTCATCCTGCAGGCCTATGAATGGCAGCAGAATTATGAGGGTGATGATGAGTACACTATCTTGTGGTCTAAAATTACTCCAGGAATTCCTGAAGATGAGTTTTATTTGTTTGAAGACATATCGTTTGTTCTTCGTGTTCCTGAGTATGTCCATTCTAAACAGCCGTTTCTCGCTAATGCAGAGGACTTTTATAACAGTTGTTCCTTTGCATGGAATATCTACAGCAATTTTGAGGTGTGGTATCGGGGACATACAGCAGATCTATTGAGAGATGACGATGATGTAAGGAAAAGCATCCAAGGTATCAGTGTCAACTTCATTCATGACAAGGATGTCCGTAAAGCGGCTCAAAACCTGAAGGATTCAATCCTTCTGCTGACTTCGACTTCACCTGAACAATGGAAGGAGAATGTAGATGTAATGGATCGTGTGATATCGTATGGAGATGTTATTGAGAGTAAGGCATACAAGTTCTATGAAGATGAAGAAGCCTTTGTACAGTCGTTGGATAGTATACATGAAATCACGGAAGGTATGGCCATGGACAAGTTCCAACGATACCTTGATGCAAGTGAGAATGACCAGCTTAAGGTTATTTGGGGAGAACTTGCTGCATGTCAAAGCTTCGACGAACAGTGTTCTCTGTGGAGGAATTGGGCAAATTGCGACAAGTCGGTCATTGAGAATGAATGGCTTGTGGGGGTAGGTATGGCATTGATGAAGAGCGGGAACTATAGTCCTATTTTGAACCGTATATGGGTAACATGGCGAGCACTCTGTCAGACAATGTTCTTTGGTATGTCGAGGGATTCTGCCATTCCCAATCCCTTTTATAACGAGTTCCGGAAGATGTGTTATGTCTCTTGCCTAAAGCGAATTGCTGATCATCCTGATGATGTGTTTGCCATGAACTGTGCTGCTGCTATTGGCGGCAGAACAAATCTCAATCGTTTTGGCCAGAATTATTTCGGCAATGAGACGATGATTGAGGAAGCGCTGATGATGCCTAAGCGTTACCACTCTGAAGATAGTTCAGATTCGGATGAAGAAGAGGAATAATAATGGATAGCTAAGACATTGCTCAGAGAAATTAAGTTATAATTTGGCGCAATCTTAACTTTATTTGCGAGATTGCGCTAGATTATAGAATTATAAAGGGGTTACTTCACCTCATTCACCAATTCCTTGCCCTCGCATGTACAAGATGCGCTCGCGGGCATCTACAGCAATAGAGCATGAATTAGGTCAAAAAATGTTCGTAAACCTGCGGAATCTCAAAAAAATGGCAGATTCCGCAGGTTTACGAACAATTTTTATTATCTTTGCAGCAAATTTCTTGGATTATGTTAATAGGTAGAGACAACGAAAAACGTATTCTCCAGGATGCTCTCGCTGATGAGTATTCGCAGTTTATAGCAGTCTATGGACGTCGCCGAGTAGGCAAGACGTTCCTAATAAGAGAGTCATACGACTATCACTTCACGTTCCAGTTTACGGGAGCCGCCAAGACTCCAGCCAGAAAACAACTGGCACGATTCCGTATGGCTCTGAAGGAACATGGGCTGCAGGACATGCCGAGCGTGTTCAGCAATTGGATTGTAGCTTTTTCTGAGTTGAAGCGTTTTATATCGCTCCAGCCAGAAGGCAAGAAGGTGATATTTCTCGACGAACTGCCATGGATGGACGCACCCCGTTCGGGCTTCCTTTCCGAACTGGAATCGTTTTGGAACGGCTGGGCCTCGGCCAGGAAGGACATTGTCTTTGTAGTTTGCGGCAGTGCTACGTCGTGGATGGTCAAGAAGATTATCAAAAATAAAGGCGGGTTGCACAACCGGCTTTCCCATCGGATAGCTCTTAAACCATTCTCGCTTCGGTTGTGCGAAGAACTGATGCAAGCGCGTGGCATTGAGATGACACGCAAGCAGATACTGAATGGATATATGGTGTTTGGAGGAGTTCCTTACTACTGGAGTCTATTGCAGAAAGGTGCAAGTCTCACGCAGGAGATAGACCGGCTTATCTTCTCGAAAGATGGCGACATGTACGATGAGTTCTGTATGCTCTATGCATCGCTTTTTAAAAAACCGGAGCCATACATTAAGGTAATCAGCCTTTTGGCAGGCAAGAAAGAGGGAATGACCAGGCTGGAACTGATTGAAAAGGGGAAACTGGATGATAACGGAGTCTTGACAGACATCTTGAACGACCTGGAATGGTGCGGTTTTATCCGTGGTTACTCCGTGATAGGCAAACAGGTGAAAGATGAAATCTTCCAACTCATCGACCACTACACGTTGTTCTATTATGAATATATCAATGGCAAACGCCATGGCAAGAACTTCTGGCAGGCCACGGAAGGGACACCTCGATACTACAATTGGTGTGGCCGGGCCTTTGAGTATGTCTGCCTCTGGCATACTGACCAGATCAAGCAGAAACTTGGCATCAGCGGAGTTCTGACCGAAGAATATGCATGGCGGTACATTCCTAAGAAAAAACAAGACGACAATAAATTGACTAATGAGAAAGGTAAACAAGTTGACCTGCTGATAGACCGTAGCGATGGTATTATAGACTTGTGCGAGATGAAATACCATGAGGGTAAGTTTGCCATCTCAGAGTCGTACCAGAAGGACTTGAATGACAGAAAAGATGTCTTCAGACAAGTTACAAAAACACAGAAAAGTGTCCATACAGTAATAGTGTCCACTGATGGTCTGTTGTATAACGCTTACACTAAAGACATACAGAACGAGGTCTGTCTGAACGATTTGTTCTATTGAAATCAAAGGAAATTGTGGGTAAACCTGCGGAATCCGTCGAAAATTTGCAGATTCCGCAGGTTTACGCACAATTCCGAAGTTGGCACTGCTTTTTAAATTCTTGCTGCACTTCCACGATGAGCTGGTCCACATCGGCTTCGACGCGGTTGTAGTTCATGTATAGGATACGCTCGCGGGCATCGACGGACTTGAAATCGTAGGCGATGGGGAGAGGGTTGTTCTTGTAATCCTCCTCGGCCTTGATTTCGGCCATGTTGAAGTTGGTCTTGTAATACGAGGATTCACTAACAACCAATATCACGATATATTAAGTATAATATAAGATACGAAAGGAACTATCTCACCTTCGTATCTTTGATTACTTCGAGGCAGATAGCCTTATGCGTGTCGTTTCTGCTTCTTTTTTCTCCTCTCCATCCATGCCCAGACCTCATTGATACCCCATATCACGGACATGATGAAGATGGGCATGACAGCCATCAGCCAAAGGAAGGCCATGGTGTCGTTGAGGTGGTACTTCCCCGTGTAATAGCCGAGGACGGGAAGGACGACGAGCGCCACTTTGTCCACCAGATGGTAAACGATGGGGAACCACTCCATGCGTGAGGTCAGGCGGACGAGATGCCCTTCGGCCTTGTCCTCAATCATTTCGCAGGCCTTTTCGGCACCCTTCACCATCGCCTTGTCAACCTCCGACATCTGCCACTTCTCGCGCTCCTTCCTCGTCAGTTCCTCGACGTAGCGTTTCATGAGGCTGGAATCGTGGACATTCCTAGCCACCTCATGCAGGGTATTCTCCGCACTCCGGTTGATGTCCTCCAGCGGCGTGACGTCCATGTCCTGGTTGACGAGCTTGTTACTGCTGTTCCTCAGCACATCGAGCGGGATACCGTTCAACAGATCAATCTGCCGACCGAGCATGTCGGCAGTCTCGCGGATGGTGCTCTCAAGGATGTTGCCCTCCAGCACGGCCTTCACGCGGCGCTCATACTCCTTGCGGTCGTATAGCGGCACATGCGCTTTGCTGACCGCACGATTGTTAATCACTGGCAGGATGACATCCGGCTTCTCCTGCTGACGGGGGCTTTCTTGCCGTACCCCGCTGTTGCCTCCCTGCTGCTGGCTATGGCCAGAGGGAAGCTGCTTTCGATAATCTTTTCCCATAAAATCAAAACACATTGGTTATCTTTTTCTGCCTCTACTGCGCTGATTCCGCACAAAGCCGTTGTTCTTCCACCACTTCCATTCCTCGTCCTTCTTTCTGGGCAGGTCATTGTTTGATGATCCACCGCCACCAAGGGAGGGCCGTGTTTCGGGCAAGGCGATGTCTTGGATGACGTCAAGCAGTCCCTCCATCGCCACAGTGGCACGCTCTGCACTGCATTCGACCATCTCCATGAGCGCATCAGCCGCAGCCCTCAGATTGTCCTCGCTGAACGACGAGCCAGGCTCCAGTCCCATGTCGGTGGCCTTGGCGACGATACCTTCCGGCAGAAGATCCTCCAGGTCGAGCGGATAGAATTCTGTACGGAAAGGAGTCTTGACAAGTTCCCTGATGGACTTGACGGCAAAGAAGATGGCCGTGTCGCGCTCTTGCTCGCCTTTCGTCGGTTTGTGAATCGATGGCTGCGGTTTCGGCATTGTCTCTTGCTGTTTGCTACCAGACATCCTCAGTGCCTCCTCTTTAGCCTTCAATACTTTCAGATATTCCTCGTCATCATCAGTCTGTGATGAAACCGTAGCCCTTGCGGGCATCGTCGTGTTCTGCTGGTTCGGCTGCTGCCATCTGTAACTTTCAGTATGTATCTCCGCCGTCTCTGAATGCAGCTTCTGCCAGGTGCCAAAGAGCTTCGAAACCGTCAGGTCACGACCATGTCCGAATTTCTTGGCCGATGCCTTGTACATGACGGTGCTGGAATAGTTGCCGTCGAGGTCGTACAGTTTCTCGCCGATGGAGTAGCCCCGGCATACGCCCCGGCTGTCATAGGTCGGCTCCACTTCGAAGCCGTTCCTCCGCATTTCGGCAAAGTACGCTTCGATGTCCCACGTGTCCATACCCTTCAGCACCTTCATCGCGGCATCGTGAATCCGCTCCATCCGATGGTTCGTCCGCTCCTCGGCCTTCACCCATCCGTACCGCTCGGCGATAATGTCCGCAGCCATCTTCGCACGCTCCTTGCACTTGTGCGTATCCTGCATCTGCCCGTCCATCGTCAGCCGATTGACTACAATGTGTACATGCGGCTTGCCCGTGTCGAAGTGGACGGTAGCGATATACTGGCTCCCTGCCAGCATCGTGTGCTTGCCGCTCACTTTTACCTTTGGCTTTCCCGTTCGCTTGTCGATGACAGGATAGCCGTCTTTGTTCCTCACCACCTCGGTCTTATAGTCCGTCGAATCGAGCACCTTCACACAGTCCTTGCAAAACCTGTCCCACTGCTCCATCGTCCAGTCCCGGCACTCCTCCTTCGGCGGGCACAGTTCGATGCGCCAGAAGGGATTTTCAACCTTATGCTTGGACGAGGCCTGCTGAAGCTGCATATCCATCAGCACCTCCACGGGCGAGTACGGCTTGCCGGTCAGCGGGTTCAGCTCGATGTTATTGGAGGCAAGGAAGACAGGCTTGTTCTCCTTCCTCGCCTTCTCCTTGTCGAGCACATAGCTGATGGCGTTGGCAGCATGCGCCCCGCCTATCGTCTCCATCTTGATCACCATACGCTAATCTGCATTAGAAATAACCCTGTCCCTCATCTGGTCGAAGAACTCCAGCGCCGTGATAAGATGCTCGCGCCACCAGTCGTAACTCTTGCCGTTGATGACCACTCTCATTCGTTCAGCATCCGGAAGGCCAGCTAATTCCGCAATCATGGCATTGAACATCAGCATCACGTCGGCACGTTCCTTCTTCAGGTTCCGCAGCAGTTCCAGTTCTTCCTCGCTAAATGCCGCACGGGGATGCTTGCCGCTCAACAGACTGATGCAGTACTGCGACAGGCTCTGTCCGCATTTTTTTGCATTCTTGCGAAGCTCGTCCAGCAGTCTTTTCGTCACCTTCATGTGCAGCAGTTCCGTGGCAACCCACTTCCTGATGCACAGGCCCGACTTGTTCCCGTGTAGCACCTTCTCTATCATGTCCACACGATGGGCATCCAGCTTGTAGCTGAGAAACAGGTTGTACCGTTGTCGGCTGATGGGTTGATCCACCTGGAATCTGGTGTCATCTGCCATCCGTACCCTGAAGTGCATCTGGCACTTCCCGTCTGTATCATCTACCCACAGGTCGCTGACCACCACGGGTTCCCATGAGAACTTGCTGTGCCACTTGTCATCCCTCAATGAGAAGCACCTCTTCTTCGACTTGATGAAGAAGCCCTTTTCGGGTCTTGCATCCTCTACGAGTAGCGAGCCTTGAAACTTGGTTGTTGTATCGTTGTTCTCAAACATAGTCTATGATTTTTAAAAGGGTGTGAGCCAGCGAACGCCTTCTCAATGGGAGCCTGCGAGCATTGCCAGTTCGGTTCGTCTGCCAAAAGAGCCTTAGCGATTTTGGTAGCACGAAACTCCAACTGGCATATCTTAAGGCAAGTTTCGGTTTCTTCAGGCATTGTCTGTACGACAAGAGCGTCCCAGACCGTTGGGAACGTTCTGTTTGCCAGGCTGTGGTTACAGGATGTCATCGATGTTCCTCCGCTGATTAGTGACTGCGCCGTGCTTCTGCTCATATCGGGAGATTCCGTCCTTCAGATACTTTTCCACAACGTCGCGAATTGAGAAACCTTCCTTGTGTGCGATGGCCTTCACCTTACCCACAATCTCTATGCTACAGATAAACGTGAAGTGCATCCAGTCTCGCTTGCTGGCGTCGGCCTTCTGGGGCATCTGTTGCTCCTGAGGTATCGCCTGCTGCTTCTGAGGCTTCGGTTGCTGGGTGATGTTCCTGACACTGCTTTCGAGGTCATTGAAATCACCAAGGGGAAACGTCTGCTCGCTCATATCCGTTACAGTTTAATATGTTCGACAATAGCGTTAAATGCGTGCTCAACCGCAGCCTTCTGGTACTTGTCAAGTGCGGAAATGGTTGAGTAACGCTTGATGACTACACTCTGC
>OCTX012279505.1_pt1 | contig 12541 bp, 11 predicted proteins | sample 1539691 | NCBI WGS metagenome assembly OCTX01 (sample SAMN02144231, study PRJEB22623) | gut metagenome | biome: sheep rumen | host: Ovis aries | place: New Zealand
CAATGATCGTGCTGCTTCGCTTCCGCTCGCATCACGCCGTTTCTCGTCAGGCTGCGGTGATCAGCCTTAGTCCCTGCGGATCGCCTGGGTGGTCTCCTCATCGAAGAAATGCTTGCGGCCGAACTTCATGCCGGCCGTGTCGCCGTTCCGGTATTCCGCCCATCCCCGGAGCTTGGCCACGAGATGAGCGTTGTCGCCGACAGATCCGTGCACCAGCGTGTTCATGCCGAGGTTTTCATTGTTGGTCACGTTGACCTGCAGGGTTCCGTCCGCGGTGATATCCTCCGGCCGCACCCCCAGGATAATCTTCTTGCCGTAGTAATCCTTCAGGGTATCCTTCTCCTCGTCCGTCAGCGGCACCTCGAAACCGTTCCCCTTCAGCATTCCATCCTCAAAACCCATGCCGGGATAGAAATTCATGGGGGGCAGCCCGATAAAGCCGGCAACAAACGTGTTGTTGGGACGGTCATAGAGCTCCAGTGGGGTCCCGATCTGCTGGACATGGCCCATGCTCATGCAGACGATCCGGTCCGCCAGGGTAAGGGCTTCCGTTTGGTCGTGGGTCACGTACAGCATGGTCGCCTTCAGCCGCTTATGCAGCAGCAGAATCTCCCGCCGGGTGGCGCCGCGCAGTTTCGCATCCAGGTTGCTCAGCGGCTCGTCAAACAGGAAAACCTTGGGATTCCGCACGATGCTGCGGCCCATGGCCACCCGCTGCCGCTGTCCGCCGGACAGCTGGGACGGCTTCTTGTTCAGCTGGCTGGTCAGTCCCAGAATCTCCGCCGCTGCCAGCACCTTCTTATGGATCACATTGGGATCTTCCTTCCGCAGGGTCAGGGAGAAGGCCATGTTCTCATAGATGGTCATGTGGCCGTACAGCGCGTAGTTCTGGAACACCATGGCCATATCGCGGTCCTTGGCCGGCGTCTGGGTAATATCCTTCCCGTCCAGCAGCAGATGCCCGGCGGAGATATCCTCCAGGCCCGCCACCATGCGCAGGGTGGTGGATTTTCCGCATCCGGAGGGGCCGACCAGCACGATCAGTTCCCCGTCCTTCACGTCCATGTTGAAATCAAAAACCGCCTGGACCTTGTTGTCATAGATCTTGTCCAGATGCTGAAGATTCAGTTCGGCCATTACGCAGCCTCCTTCCCGATCATGCCGGTATGCCGGGCAAGCGCAGCGGCTTTCCGCTGGTTGATCAGGGCTGCCGCGATCAGGCATGCCGCGCTGCCGGCCAGGCAAATGATGCAGAAGACAAACTGTGCCGTCTGCATGACCGTTGTTTCCTCACTGCCGATTTTGATGATCGCCTGATGCGCCTGCATCGGCAGGATGAAAATCCTTCCGATCTGGAGAATTCCAAGGGCATACATCAGCCAGGAGAAATTCTTCTGGTAATTCTTGACTCCCTCGGAAGCCAGGAAGGTCATCAGCATGAACAGCAGATTGTATACAATGCTCCCGCCCACCAGAATCTGGTAGTACCAGGAACCGACATCCGATTTATAAATCGAAATGAAATACAGAACATTCAGCAGAATCGCCAGATAGCAGAGGCGGGATGAAGAAGTGTTCTTGACATAGCGCATCCGGTCCGTCCGGATATCGCGATCATTCATGGCCTGCGTCATGCAACCGTCTCCTTTCCCCCGGCAATCAGGGCCTGTTCGTCTTTCATGAGCTTGCATTTCCAGATGGCGTTGGCAATCAGCAGCACAATGCCGATCACCAGCAGCGCAAAGATCAGATAATGCACGTCAAACCAGAACGTGGATTCCGTGTAAAGGGTTTTCCGCTTGGCAGCGTGCTCCGCCAGCTCCTCAAAGTTGATCGCCAGGAACTGGGCTTTAAAGGCTTCGATCTGCCCGTGGGCCCAGGCGGTCAGGGCGATGCCGCCGGCTGATACCAGGGCGATGGAGCAGTAGTTGCCGATGTAATATTTCCTGCGGTTGTGGGTGTTGGTGACGAACAGGGTAACACACAGCAGGATCATGCCGATGGACAGCTTCAGGAAAAGCTTGTTGAAATCCTGCATGTCATAATACACCCGGGAGCCCGTCACCGTAGACTTGTCCAGGTTTTTCGCGCTGCGGATCGTGCTGTACAGCGCGTCATACAGGTCGGTCATGATGCCCAGTGAATAAATAAAGATCATTGCGCTGACAGCAAGAAGGGCCAGGCAGAGAATCTTTTGCAGTCTGACCTGTTTTTTATACATAACCGACCACATCCTTTTCTGTATTCCGGGTTTGCCTGCCCGGAGGGAAACCCCTCCGGGCAGGCCGGTTTTATGGTTTCGTGTCAGAACCGTTGCCGGCTCCGTGGATTATTCCATTTCTTCCGCATAGTCCAGCAGGGCTTCCCATGCGCCTTCCTTGATGATCAGGTACTGGCTGCCCTTCATGTTGTCCGCCACATAAGTGGCAGCTTCTTCAGCGGAACCCATGCCTTCAACGGTGAAGCCCTTGGCAATGATGTCCACCAGGATATTCTCCTGGTCCTTGCCGGCCTGGAACTTGGAGGTCAGGTCGGTGAAGCCGCCCAGCTCGTCGTTTTCAGCCTTGGTGGTGGGCAGCACGGTCGGAACGGAGGTATACCAGGGATTCTCAGCCAGGGCCAGCTCCGGATGCTTGATGGTGCCCAGGGCGATAGCCGTGGAGATCTTTCCGGCGCCTTCCCGGCCGGCTTCCGTCGTGCACTGGAATTCAAAGGCCTGGCTCTTCATGAAGCTCAGCGTGGATCCCAGGTACTGCCGTGCGTAGTTCGTGTAGTTGCCGCTGGCCTTTTCCCACAGTTCGGCGCGGGTGGCGTCAGCGATTTCAGGCATTTCCTGACCGTTGAACATAAAGGTCACATAGGTGCCGTCATCATTGGTCTTGATGAATTCATCGGGACCGTAGCTCATGCGGATGGTGCCTTCGGGAGAATAGGCGTAATCGATCAGCGCCAGGGCAGCGTTCAGCTTGTCCGTGCTGTCGCCCACACCGGCGATGGAGATTCCCCAGCCGTCCGTCTTCACGGAACGCCAGGACTCCGTAAACCGCATATAGGTGCCGCCTTCAGTGCCGTCCTGCCACAGGGCGACAGGAACCATCACCGCTTCATAGGCTTCGCCGTCCTGCAGGACGCTGTCGTCATCGTTGTAGATGGTCTGGGTCTGGTTGTAGTCGTAGTGCATGAAGCCCAGGTCGTTGGACAGGTAATCCTTGGTCTTCACGTCTTCGCCGTTCACAAACGCTTCAGAAATCAGGCCTTCCTGCACCAGGGTGTTCATCCGGGCCAGCGCTTCATAGGTCGCAACTTCCTGGCGGGCATCCTTCAGCTCGTTGTCCGTATCCACGTACAGGTAATCCTGGCGGGATTCGAGGCCGCGCACGCCAAACAGATGGCCGGCAAACCGGAACATATCCACCCGGCGCTGGTTGTTGCCGTCTTCACGGGAGAACAGGCCCTGGACGGTGTCGGTGCCGTTCAGCGTCTGGGGGTTGGCCACCACGCAGCGCAGCAGGGCAACCAGTTCATCCGCGTCCCAGGCAGCATCCTGTCCGATGAACAGGTTGGACCGCTCGGTGCCGTAATATCCGTCATAGGCTTCGTCGATGTAGGTGCGCAGCATGTTGACCGCTTCCACACCGGACATGGTGCCCTTTTCATTCATCTTCGCGATGATGTTGCCGGCCTTGTCGTAATTCTTGGTCAGGGTCTGGGTTGCCGTGCCGTCAGCGGTGGGAGTTTCGATTTCCACGGTGCCTTCGGTGGGCATATAGGGCGTATAGACGGGAGCCGTGGTATCCTTGCATGCTTCAGCCGCGAACTCGCCTTCGCCGTCCAGCAGCTTCTTCACCCAGTCAATCCGCATCAGGGGCATCCGCTCGATGTCGTTCACACCGTCGAAGTAGGGGCTGAAGTAGATCGCGCCGGTGTCGGTGTTGCCGGTGATGGACAGCTTAACGATGGGGTTGGCATCCAGGTAAGCCTTGAAGTTCGGCATCTGGTCCAGGTAGTCGGCAATGTTGACCACCAGGCCGGATTCGCCCGCTTCGCTCAGCTTCGCGGCGGTGCCGGACAGCACGTCCACGTTGTTCATCTGCTCTTTCCAGTAGTCAAATTCGGCGGAAGCGCCGTTGCCCTGGTAAACGCTGATGAATTTGATGCCCAGGGTGTCCTGGATCGCAACCCAGGTGGGCTTCAGGTCGCCGGTGTTGTAGGTCACGCCGTCAGCCAGGGTGATTCCTTCGCCGGCGACTTCCGCGTCAAAGACCAGGCCGGTCTTCGCGTTGTTGTAACCGGTGCCCATGCGGAGTTCAGTGCCTTCCGCGAAAGGCAGGGTGCTTTCAGCGCCCGCGATGCTGAACACGGTCAGGACCATGATCAGCGCCAGTACCAGGGAGAGAAGCTTTTTCATAGTTGGAATACCTCCTTTTATTTTACGGTTGCCAATCAACCGATGGGAAACAGTTTCACAGGGCGGGGACATTCTCCTTCAGCAAAACTCCAGGGATGGCCCCCGCTTACTCCTTGACGCCGCCCACATTCGTACCCTTTGCAAAGTACTTCTGGATGAACGGATAGATAATCAGGATCGGAATAATGGAGCAGACGATCAGCGCGTAGATCATGGAGTCCGGGGCGTACACCCGGTTCCATCCGGTCATCTGGTCCGGGTCGGTGTACATTTCCAGCTGCAGCCGGATGAACACCTGCAGCGGATGCTCGTTCCCGTTGGAAATCATCTGCCGGGCCCAGAAGTATCCGTTCCACCGGCTGATGGCGAAGAACAGGGCCACCGTGGCGATCGTGCTCTTGCTCATGGGGATGTACACCTTGTTCAGCACCTGCAGCTCCGTGGCGCCGTCCACGATGGCGGCCTCCTCGATCTCGGAGGGAACGTTTTCAAAGGCGTTCCGCAGCAGGATGATGTTCATCGCCGCCATACCCATGGCGATAACCACCAGCCACTTGTCATCCATGATGCCGATGGAGTTGAAAACCTTCTGGGTGTCCAGGTAGTTCAGGTACTGGGGAACAATACCGGCGCTGAACCACATGGTGAATACCAGGAAGAAGTTGAAGGTTTTCCGGAACAGCAGCCGCTTTTTGCTCAGGGCGTAGGCGCCCAGGATCGAGACGCCCAGGGCCCACAGGGTTCCGTAGAAGGTCAGGAACAGGGTGTTGGCGTAGGAGTTCCAGAACATGTTGTTGGAGAACATGCTGGCAAATGCCTCAAACTGGATATCCTTGGGCAGCAGCACCACTTCGCTGTACTCCACGGCATGCCGGCCGCTCATGGAGGCGGATACCGCGTAGACGAAGGGATACAGGCACATCAGGGCAAACATGGTCAGCAGCACATAGCTGAGGACCTTGAAGATCAGTTCGGAGATTTCCAGTTTTCTTTTCATCCCGGATCCCTCCTTAATACAGCGATGTGTTGGCCGCCTTGCGGGCAATGGTGTTTGCACCGATTACCAGCAGCATGCCCACCACGTTGTTCATCATTTCCGCCGCGCTGGCGATGCCGGTGCCTGCGCCTCCGCCCAGGCCGGTCCGGTAGGCCAGCGTGGAGATCACGTCCGCGGTCATGTAGGTCTTGGTGTTGTACAGCAGCATGACCTTTTCATAGCCGATATTCAGCAGGGAGCCGATCCGCGTGATCAGCATGATCACGATGGTGCTCAGGATGCTCGGCAGGACCACATAGCGCATCTGCGCCCATTTGTTGGCACCGTCGATCTGCGCCGCCTCATAGCTGGTCGGGGAGATCGCGATGATGGCGGCAAAGAAGACGATACTGCCGTAGCCGGCCTCCTCCCAGATGCCGCTGATCTGGTAGATGGCCCGGAAATAATCCGGATTGTTCAGCAGTCCGGCGTTGCCGACCTCCTGGGAGATGATCCCCAGCTTCACCAGCGCCTGGCTGACAATGCCCATCTCTCCGATGATGGAGCCCTGCTTCACCAGCATGGTGACCAGGGAGGTCATGACAACCGTGGACATGAACTTCGGCAGATAGGTCATCACCTGCAGCGTGCTGCGGGCCCAGTTGGAACGGATTTCGTTGAAGAACAGGGCCAGGATGATCGGCATCGGGAATCCGAAGCAGAGTCCGTAGAAGCTCAGCAGGAAGGTATTCCGCATCGCCCGCCAGAAATCCAGGCTCAGGCTGTCCCCTCCCACCAGCAGGCGCTTGAAGTAGCTGAAGCCGGAGAACAGCTGTTCATTCACCGGCAGGATGCCGTCCGGTACCTTGAAGCTTCCCAGCAGCTCGTACATGGGGAAATACCGCCAGAACAGGAACACCAGCAGCATCGGCACCAGCATGACGTACAGCCGCCAGTCCTTCAGAATGGTGCGGCCCACGTTCAGCCAGTAATGCTTTTCCACGTCATCCCGGACTGCCTGTTCCGGATCCTCCCGGTACCTGCCGGTCTCCTGATCCAGAATCAGATAATCCGCCGCCTTGCGTTTCACCGGTATCCCTCCTTCTCTTTCTCCGGATCATTGATCCGTGCCAGGTAATGGGTCTGTTCCTCCAGGATCCCGTCCAGCCTGGCCGTGATCCAGAGGATCACGAGTGTAAAAATATATGTTATGGAATCCGTTGTAATGAACAGGGGAAGCCCGTTCACCGGCGTTCCGGTGATCAGCGCCACCAGGGCCCGCCCCAGCTGCATGGCCAGCACCGTCAGCGCCGCGAACAGAAGGTTCACCAGCACATTCTGATGCAGCTTCCGCCACCCCCATTTTTTCAGGAGGGGCCACACAGCCAGCACCGCCAGGTTTCCGGCGCCGTACACCAGGAACTGAAGACCGCTGCCTTTCAGGCCCAGCACGGTGACGATGCCGCCCAGCACCGCGTGAATCGCGCACCAGGGGCCCCATCGGACCATGACGATGGCCGTGATGGCCGGTACCAGGGATACCGTCCAGGCTTCCGCCGGGAACCACCCGGTTGCCGCCCGGATGATCACCGTTTCAAACACCATCAGCATCAGCGCGAACAGGGAACAGTCAATCGCGCGGTATTGGTTCAGCGATCTGGTTCCTCCCTGCACACCCTCACCCCTGACAGCTCTGAATTTATAAAACGGTCTTTGGTATTATACCTGAACTTGTCAGGTCGCGTAAAGACTTTTTACAGTTTTGGGCTCAATTATTTTTACGGCTGTTTCCCGATGTAGGCCAGGATGCCGCCGTCCACGTACAGCACGTGGCCGTTGACGAAGTTGCTGGCATCGGAGGCCAGGAACACGGCGGGACCCTGCAGGTCCTCCGGCGTTCCCCAGCGGGCCGCGGGCGTCTTGGCAATAATGAACTGGTCAAAGGGATGGCGGCTGCCGTCCGGCTGGCGCTCCCGCAGCGGCGCGGTCTGGGGCGTGGCGATGTAGCCCGGTCCGATGCCGTTGCACTGGATGTTGTGCTCGCCGTATTCGGAGCAGATGTTCCGGGTCAGCATCTTCAGGCCGCCCTTGGCCGACGCGTAGGCGGAAACCGTTTCCCGGCCCAGCTCGCTCATCATGCTGCAGATGTTGATGATCTTGCCGTGTCCCTTCGCGATCATGGACGGGATCACCGCCTTGGCGCAGATGAAGGGAGCGTTCAGGTCCACGTCGATGACCTTGCGGAATTCCGCGGCGCTCATCTCCAGCATGGGGATCCGGCGGATGATGCCCGCGTTGTTCACCAGGATGTCAATCACGCCGACCTCTTCCTCGATCTGCTTCACCAGCGCCTGCACCGCTTCCTCATTCGTCACGTCGCAGACATAGCCCTTGGCGTCAATGCCCTTTTCCGCATAGGCCTTCAGGCCCTTGTCCACCAGTTCCTGGTTGATATCGTTGAAAACGATCTGCGCACCGGCAGCAGCGTATGCTTCCGCGATGGCAAATCCGATTCCGTAGCTGGCGCCTGTAATCCACGCGATTTTTCCCTTGAGGCTGAAAGCGTTCATGTCCATATTCCCGATCCTCCCTTTTTTATCTCAGATCCGTCGTTGCAATATTGTCCATATCGTCAAAGGCCTGGTTTTCGCCGCCCATGGCCCAGATAAAGGTGTAATTGCTGGTGCCCGCGCCGGCATGGATGCTCCAGCTGGGGGAAATTACAGCCTGTTCGTTCTGCATCACGATGTGGCGGGTCTCCTGTCCTTCGCCCATCATATGGAACACCACGTTGTCCTGGGGCACTTCAAAATAGAAGTAAACTTCCATCCGCCGCTCATGGGTATGGGCCGGCATCGTGTTCCAGACGCTGCCGCTCTCCAGCACCGTCATGCCCATGGACAGCTGGCAGGTCTTCAGCACAGAGGGATGAATGAACTGGTTGATCACCCGCTTGTTGCTGGTGGCCGCGTCCCCGCAGGGTTTCTTTGCCGCATCCGCGATCTTCAGCAGCCGGTTTTCATAGCTGCAGTGCGCCGGCGCGGAAACCAGGTAGAACTTCGCGGGTTTCGATGCGTCCAGGCTTTCGAAATACACTTCCTTCACGCCCCGGGTCAGGTACAGGCAGTCCTTGTAATCCAGGGAGTATTCCGTCCCGTCCGCGATGACCTTTCCGGCGCCGCCCACGTTGAACATGCCGCACTCGCGCCGCTCCAGGAAATATTCCGTCCCGAAGTTGTGCCAGATATCGATGCCCTTGTCGATGGACACCTTTTCTTTCACCGGCATGATTCCCATGGTCACCATCCGGTCCACATGGCTGTACACCGCTTCCACCGTGTCCGGGGTGAACAGTTTTTCAATCAGGAATTCCTTCCGGGTCTCCTCTGTGGTATACCGTTTGAAATCCCGCTGGTTGCAGCTGTAGCGAATATCCATTGCCTTTCCTCACCTTTCTTCTGTTACTTCCGCGTTTTCCGCGTCAATCCATTCTCCTTCAATGCCCGTATAGCGGACATGGTCCAGCGTCACCTTCCGGACGTTCTTCAGGATCAGCCCCCGCTTCCGGCAGGGCTCCACCTGCTCCGCCATGGCCGGCACCAGCGCCTCCGCGTCCGGATCAAAGGTGAAGCTGCTGTCCTTCAGCACGATGTGCTCCGCCGGCTGTTCCGGCAGGCCCAGCACATAGGCCGCGCAGGCCTTGCATCCGGTGGCTTCCACCTGCTCGAAGCGGATCTCCCCGATGCGCGGGGTCGTGTCGTCCACCGGCTGCTTCTCCCGGGTCTGCACCCATTCGCTGTGGCCGTCCGGATCGCAGAAATACATGCTGTTGACGATCAGGGGCATCTTGACCCCGTCCATCCGTACCTTTTCGAACAGGATATCGTCAATGATCCCATCCTTGCCGCGGCCCCGGCGGGTTTTCACCCGAAGGCCCCGGTCGTTGCCCTTCATGTAGCAGTGATGCACCCGGACCTTCCGGATGCCCCCGGCCATCTCGCTGCCGAGGGTCACGCCGCCGTGTCCGTCCAGCATCGCGCACCAGGCGATTTCCACGTCCTCGCAGGGACGGCGGTATTTCTTCCCAATCCGGATTTTCCCGGATTTGAGGGCGATGCAGTCGTCCCCCACGGAGATCTCCGTTCCCAGCAGCCGGATCCCCCGGCAGCATTCCGGATCGAAGCCGTCCGTATTCGGGCTGTCCCAGGGGGCCCGGATCTGCAGGTCAATAAAATCCAGTTTCTCGCTGAAGGCGGGATGCAGATTCCAGCTGGGGCTGTTCACAAAGGTTAACCCCTGGAAAAGAAGGTTCCGGCACCGCTGGGTATACAGCAGGTTTCCCCGCCGGGCAATCCGCTTTTCCTTCGGCCGGACCCACCAGTCGCTTTCCCCGGCCCGTCCGTCGATGACGCCTTCCCCGATCACGGTCGTATCCGTGACGTCCAGGGCGGTCAGCGCCGAGGCAAACCCCTCCTCGCTGTTGCCTTCCCACAGGCCCATCAGCACTTCGCCGGCCTCGTTTTCCGCCGGCACCGTCTCCGGAAGAATCGGGAACCGGTTCCGGTCCGTCAGCAGCATCAGCGTCGCTCCCGCTGCGATTTCCAGCGTCATGGAGCTCTTCAGGAACAGGGGGCCGGTCACATAATTTCCGGCGGGAATCAGCACCCGTCCGCCTGCCGGACAGCTGCAGATCGCCGCCTGCAGCATGGCCGTATCCTCGGTGGTGCCGTCCCCTTTGGCGCCGAAGTCCCGCACATCCAGCGTGCAAAGCTCTGCCTTCGTGCGGAAAGCCAGGGTTTCCGTTTCCCCGCTGTCCGTCCGGCTCTCCAGGGTATAGTCATTCTCCGGCTCCAGGCCGAACAGGGAAACCACGGAGCGGTATTCCTCTCCCCATTCCTCCCCGTTCAGGAACAGCGTCCGCTTTTCCCGGGCCTGGTACAGCCCTTCCGGATCCAGCAGCACGCTGCAGCTGCGGGATGTTACACATAATACCTTCATGCTACCCCCGCAATCAGCATTCTTTCTTCGCAAAGCCAAAGTAACGTTTCGCGTTGTTGTAGCTGATGTCCGCCACGATTTCCTTCAGGGTGTCATAGTCCTCCGGATAGAAGCCTTCCTCCACCCATTCGCCGAAGATCCGGCACAGGATCCGGCGGAAGTACTCATGCCGCGGATAGCTCAGGAAGCTCCGGCTGTCCGTCAGCATCCCGACGAATCCGGCCAGGTAGCCCAGGGACGCCAGGCTCTTCATCTGCTCGCTCATTCCGTCGAAATGATCGTTAAACCACCAGGCGGAACCGTGCTGGATCCGGCCGACGGCTGTTTCATTCTGGAAGCATCCGAGAATGGTGTCGATCGCCGCGTTATCATTGGTATTCAGGCTGTAGAGGATCGTCTTCGGCAGCTTGCCGGCCTCCTCCAGGGCGCCCAGGAACGCCGCGGTCTGGGCGCTGGGGGCGTAGTTGTCCACGCAGTCGTACCCGGTGTCCGGTCCCATGGCCCGGAAGGTGATGGGATTGTTGTCCCGGCGGCAGCCGTAATGCAGCTGCATGACCCAGCCCCGCTCCGCGTATTCCGCCGCCATGGCGGTCATGAACGCGTACTTGAATTTTGCTTCTTCGTCCTGGGTGGGAAGTTCGCCTTCCATGCGCTTCCGGAAGATCTTCTCCACCTCGCCGCTGTCCGCCGGAGCATAGATCACGTAATTCAGCGCGTGGTCGCTCAGCTTGCAGCCCCGCGCCGCGAAGAAGTCCAGCCGGCGGTGCAGCGCCGTCTTCAGGTCCCCGAAGCTGGCGATTTCCATGCCCGCGGCCGCTTCCAGCTGCGCGATATATTCCGGATAGGTGATCTTTTCCAGGTTCATGGCTTTGTCCGGGCGCCAGGCCGGCAGCACGGTCACCGGAAAGCTCTTGTCCGCCGCCAGCTTATCGTGCCACTCCAGCGTGTCCGCCGGATCATCCGTAGTGCAGATCGTGTCGACGTTGCTCATCCGGATCAGTCCCCGGGAGGAATAGCCTTCGCTCTGCAGCTTCGCGTTCGCGATTTCCCAGACTTCTTTGGCGGTATTCTTGTTCAGAATGCCCTCATAGCCGAAGAAGCGCCGCAGCTCCAGGTGACTCCAGTGATGCAGGGGATTGCCGATGGCCTTGCCCAGGACCTCGGCGTATTTTTCGAATTTCTCCCAGTCGGAGGCGTCTCCGGTGATATACTTCTCCGGAACGCCGGCGGAGCGCATCAGGCGCCACTTGTAGTGGTCCCCGCCCAGCCAGACCTGGGTGATGTTGTCATACCGGATATCCTCGTAGATTTCCTTCGGGCTCAGGTGGCAGTGGTAGTCGATGATCGGCTGCTTCTCCGCCGCCTCATGATAAAGCACCTTCGCCGCTTCCGTATTCAGCAGGAAATCCCGGTCCATAAATGCTTTCATTTTTATCTCCCTCTCGCCGCTCGTTATGATGCCCGTCCGTTACCGCTTCACCCGGGCGCTGCCGTTTTTGATGATGGATTCCACTTCTTCCTTGCTGGCCATGCTGGTATCGCCGGGGGTGGTCATCGCCAGCGCGCCGTGGGCGGCTCCGTAGTTCACCGCCTGTTCCGGATCGCCGGTGGTCATCAGGCCGTAGATCAGTCCGGAGGCAAAGGAGTCTCCGCCGCCTACGCGGTCCAGGATCTCCAGGTTGTCAAACGCCTTGGACATATAGACGGTTCCGTCCGCCCAGCAGATGGCTTTCCAGTCATTCACCGTGGCGGTTTTGACGGTGCGCAGCGTGGTGGCGATCGCCTTGAAATTCGGATACTGCTTCGCCGCTTCCGCAATCATCTTGTAATAACCGTCCAGGTTCAGTTCCTTCAGGTTTTCATCGTTCCCTTCCACCTGGAGTCCCAGGCAGGCCGTAAAGTCTTCTTCATTGCCGATCATCACGTCCACGTACTTGGCAACTTCCTTGTTCACTTCACGGGCTTTTTCCAGGCCGCCGATGGCGGACCACATGGAGGGGCGGTAGTTCAGGTCATAGGAGACCAGCGTGCCGTACTTCTTCGCGGTTTTGCAGGCGGCGATGACGGTCTCGCAGCTCTGCTCGGACAGGGCCGCGTAGATTCCGCCCGTGTGCAGCCACCGGACGCCGAGCTTTCCGAAAATGTATTCAAAATCAAAG
>OCTX010935505.1_pt1 | contig 12540 bp, 10 predicted proteins | sample 1539691 | NCBI WGS metagenome assembly OCTX01 (sample SAMN02144231, study PRJEB22623) | gut metagenome | biome: sheep rumen | host: Ovis aries | place: New Zealand
CAGGGATCTGGACCAGATCACCGAGATGGGATATGACGTAAAGAAAGCGGTGCCCGTAGATCTTTTCCCTTATACGACAGGTGTTGAGACTGTAGTTTTATTAAGCAACCGAAATTCAAGTCAGAAGAACCATATCAAGGTCAATGTAGATATGGATGAGTACAGGAAGATAAAAGAAGCAGAATAAATGAGAATGAGATAAGCCGTCACCTCGTGAAGGGTGGCGGCTATTTTACTGGAGATAAAGAATACATAGTGAATTCTAAGTAAAAGTTTATATTTAAAAAAACTAGTTTTATAATTAGGAAGGTAATAGATTCAGCAGTTTCATTATAATTGCTATAAACAGAGAAGAAAGGTGATGAAGTCGGAGAGCCGCACGAAAAATGGACAGCGGTCTATTTGTCCGTGGACATGTGCCGCATGGGAGCTGGACAAAAAAGCGAGCTCAAATCTTGGGGGGCTTCCACCCCCAAACCCCTGGATTCCGTGCGTTTTGGGGACACGTCAGCCGTGCCCCAAAAGCGCGCGGCTTGTCCGAAAATTACGCGGCTATTGTCCGGCAGAAAATAGAATGATTGTCCAACAACGTCGGAATATACGATGAAGTGAACCGAAAAGTAATGAAGAAGACGAAAACAGGTGCGTGTTGACACTTCCTCTGATTACTCAGCCGTGGCAGGAACATTTTATTGAGAAACGTTTTAAGATAATGGAACACTTTATCAAAATAAGTCTACTATTAACTTCATTGTAGGAGGACTGCGTGATGGGATTGTTTGATATTTTTAAGAAAAAGCAGAACGCTCAGAATAATAAAAATGATTCAATTGGTGATAATGCCGTTAAACTTGCAGAAGCTGGTGCAATATCAGTCCCAAAGGATGTTGATCATAATAGTCTTGGGGAACCGTTAGAACATCTGGTGGATGGAGAACTTCCATGGGGGTGGTATGCTGCAAAAGCTGACTTTATCCGTCCCCGTGATAAGAAGCTCCTGGATTTTCATGTAAAAGCATGTGAGGCGACAAGTGTTACTGAAAGAAAAGAGTATTATGAAAAATTCTTGGATTTTTACCGGTCGTATAAAGAGGAGTGCCGGCTTAAAGGAGAATGCTATATAAAATACTTTTTTGATATGCATGAAAACTGTCATGTTCAGGAAGGTAAGAAAGTTACCACTATGTATAACCGGGCTGTCGAAAGACTGAATTACATTAATGCTCATTTCGATGAATTGATGGAGCAGGAACGTTTAAAAGCGGAACAGGAGCAATTGCGGAAGGAATATCTTAAAGATATAGATAGCAAAATCGAAAACATAATACGAGATAATCCTGGTATATTACAAAGCGAACTGGTCAAGAGATTCGATCCGATCGTGAAGAATGACGTTTCAGAGATTCTATACTCATGGGCTCAGGAAGGCAGGATAACAAGAGAGAAAAAGGGCCGGTCTTATTCTATCGTGCTAAAAGACTGAACGCCTGGCTGTTTTTAGGGAGAAAAATATGATAGTTATTTATACGCAAGATAATACCATTATTAGGAAAGATGCTGATGCTGCAAAGGCAGATCTCGTTAGCTTATATGGCGAGAAACTGGGGGCGGAGGCATACGAATCTGTAAAGGACGGGAGAGTAGGAAAGTCTTTCAGGAAGTATGGGGGCCCGCTGGTCCAAGTCGTGACAAAGGAAAAGGCAGCAGAGATTTGTGAGAAAGAAACCATTATTGGGATGCTTGAAAGAAATGCTTCGATTTTTATTTGATAACGTGAAAAAAGTGATATTATGTGAGCATTAATAAATTACGGTAAAGGACAGAAGAATGATTAAGTTAGCAACTGTATTCAGTGGAATTGGAGCGATTGAGCATGCACTACAACGGATGGGACTAGAACATCAAATTGTTTTTGCATGCGATAATGGAGATGTTGAGGTTCTAACAAAAAATATCGGAATGAACATAGATGATATTGGGGAAGAACTTACAATACTTGAAAAATCTATTGCAAAGATTCAGTTTAATGATGAAGTTGAAGATCTGTATAAAGAGCAGTTAAGAGGAATGCTTAAGGAGGCAGAGAAAGAATTCCATGATACATCTGGAAAAATACAACTTCTCCCTGAATCGGACGGAATCACAAAATCAGTATTGGAAAAGACAGTAGAAATGCCTGAAATCAAAAAGGCAAGAAAAAAGGAGTATTTATCTTTTCTCAAAGAGCTTGGAAAGGGATCTATCAATCAATCAAAATTCAGAGAATTGCAAATCATTCTTGAAATCAGTAATGACTTCAAGAAAGATAATGATTTAGGATTACTGGGGCAGGATATAAATTTCAAAAGTTCTGATGGTATAGAATGGGACGCTATTTCCAAGGATGTAAAAAAACTTTATGACAGATTGGAGTCAGTTGAAGGGAAAAAAGTCATTCGTAAAATTCAGGATCTTTCTCAGAGAACAAGCCAGCTTCACGAAAAAATCAATTATATGGCTGTTCAGACAGAATTGAATTCAATGGGAAATGACTGGAAAGCACGGAAAGCATATGTTGATTCTCTTTATACAGGACAGGAAAGTAGAAATAAAGTAAAGCAATCATATATGGCTAATTATGATCTTTCAGAGGAAGACTTTCACTGGAATGTTGCATTTTTAAATGGGAAGCAATATGCAGGAAAAGTGGATCTCTTTGTAGGCGGTAGTCCTTGTCAATCGTTTTCTTTAGTAGGAAAACAACGTGGACTGGAGGATACAAGGGGAACCCTTTTTTATGAATATGCAAGATTGATTGATGAAATTAAACCTAAAGTTTTTATTTATGAGAATGTAAGGGCTGTAATATCTCATGATGGAGGAAAAACCTGGGCCAAGATGCAGCAGGTGTTTAGTGAGCTGGGATATAATTTCAGTTGGGCGGTATTGAATTCAAAAAACTACGGAATTCCACAGAATAGAGAAAGAGTTTTTGTCGTAGGTATGCGTTCTGATCTTCCTCTTGTATGGCCTTTTGTATTTCCTGAGCCTATTCCTCTTGAAAAGAAAATGAAAGATTTTCTTATTGACAATGCACCCGGTGGCTATTTTCTTCCAGCAAAGGGTGTTGATTTTGTCACTATGGAAAAAAATTTGACAAAGCGATTTACACAGATTGATGGTGATGTGCAGCTTTGTCAGAAAAAAAACCAGCAGTTTAACTGGCACGGAGATTTTGTGTTCCAATCGGAGAAAGAGGCCCGGGAGAATCATATTCCTGACCTTGAAAAGTATTTTCTTTCTGAAAAAGTCAGAAAGTATGTACTGGCTACTGGCACAAAAAATTTTTATAGTAAACCTGCTACGGATTTGGATGTAGCTAGACCTTTATTAACTACAATGCATAAAATGCATCGAGCAGGAGTCGATAATTATGTAACAACAGATGGAAGGCTTCGAAAACTGACCCCAAGAGAGTGTCTCAGGCTGATGGGGTTTTCAGATAGCTTCAAGATTGTTGTTTCTGATACTTCTATGTATCAACAGGCGGGTAATTCTATTGTAGTTGATGTACTGATTCACATTATGGAAGAAATATTGAAATCGTACCCTGAACTCGGTATGGAGGATTAAAGCAATGACATTTTCTCCTTTCGCACGTTATCGAAATTTTACTGTAGCGAATCTTAAGGCATTATTGGACGTATATCCAGATATGGCTGCACAACTATCGTGGGATGAAGCACTCGAGCTTTCTGAAGAAAATTTAAATGGATATAAAAGAACTGCCTACCAACAGGCGTGCCAATTTGGTCTTGAGGATAGGGAGGCTGATCATTTTAGAATTCAATCATATTTATATACATTTGATGATGAAAATCTGAAGAGGTTTTTACAATTTTGGATAAAGACATATTTCGCACCGAACCCATATATTCGTTCAGATGATGAACCAATGCTAATATATTGTGAACTGGCAAAAGAAATACTGTCCGCTGAAGACCATAAAGTGTGCTATGAGGATTTTTTTAGCCGGAGAATAGGTGGCGGAAGCCAAGATATTCTTTTAAATGCAATAAAGGCTTATGGAGCTCCGCTTCGGTATATGAACAGTGATGACCCAAATATTCATTATTTTTATATAGACCCTCAGAACATAGAAATGCTGGGTAACGAAGTTACTTTTATAGAGCAGAATTATCCAATTCCGGAAATTAATGGGCGTTCAGAATTTTTTGATAGATATTCTTATGAAAGTTTTTGTAAGTTTTTTGGAATTGTAAATAGGATTCCTGAAGATCGATTGCCTGATAACCCAAATACAGAAGAGGCTCGGAAGACAGGTGCACAGAATATTCTTTTGTATGGTGTACCTGGAGCTGGAAAGAGCTTTACTATTCAGAATAAGTATTGTTCTGATCCGAGGTATATTGAAAGAGTTGTTTTCCACCCGGATTATACGTACTCAGACTTTGTAGGACAGATTCTCCCCAAAGTCGAAAATGGGTTTCTTAAATATGAATTTTCGGCAGGTCCGTTTACTAAGGTCATGAAAAAAGCATATGAAGACCCAGGAAACTATTATTATCTTATTATTGAAGAACTAAACAGAGGTAATGCACCAGCTATTTTTGGCGAAATATTCCAACTACTAGATAGAAAAGAAGATGAAAAATATGCTGAAGAAACTATCGGTGAAAGTGAATATGCGATAACAAATTATGATATAGCTGAAAAAGTCTTCGGTGAAAAAGATATCAAAGTCAGAATCCCGTCAAATCTTTTTATCCTGGCAACAATGAATACGTCCGATCAGAATGTTTTTACTCTTGATACGGCATTTCAAAGAAGATGGCACATGAAGCATATCAGAAATGATGTAAGATCGGCTAAACATGCAAATATGCTCATAGAGGGATCAGCTGTCGATTGGGGGACGTTTGCAGAGGTAATTAATGAAGAGATTCTTAAGATAGCTGATGGTATGGCAAGCTTGGAAGATAAAAGGCTTGGAGCTTATTTCGTGACGGGAAAAGAACTGGAAACAGAGTCGTTCTCCGAAAAAGTTTTGAAATATCTTTGGGATGATGCTTTTAAAATGGATCATGATTATATTTTTTCGGAAGGTATGAACTCATTGGATATGGTTATTTCGGCATACCAAAATGCTAAAGATGATCGTATCGGAACAGTTCTGCGTGCCGGGGTTTATAACGAAATGATTCATAGAATGCAGGACATTACATCCCAAAACGGAATTATTTCAGCAACTCATAACAATTGATAGGAGTGTTATATGTCAAGGTACAGTATCCGGGAAAATTGCCATATAAATACCAATTGGGAGAGCGACACATTTGTGGGTATTAGAGTAGAGAATGGTAAGTGTGATATTAATTTTCCTTTAGGATATCATATCTCTGAGGATGAAAAAAACCTCAGGAGAGATGTGCTGTTACTTTTCAATACGTTATCAAAGTTAAGCGGAAAGAATGAGTCTACTATAGCGAGAGAATTTAAAAGACAAGACAAAGAAGGGTTTCCTATAAAATCCTATCTATTTCTTATTGCGGATTTTTATCGAAGAGGATACTACAAAGAGAAAGAAATCTATTATTTTACTGGAGATAAGGGAAAAATAGATTGGCAAAAAACAATCAAACAACAGAAGCCCTTTATGCAGGGAACAGATGCATTCTATTTAAATTTTACAATACGTAAGAATGCTCTGAATGAAAATGAGCTGATTACACTGATTCATGAATACTGTGTGTTTGAAAGTTTCTGTAAAATTGGTTGGCTTTTTACTGCGGTAATGCCTCCAAAGCCAAAACTTAGATTTAATAGAAGATTATTTGAAAACATTGTATTCGAAAAGTATAACAGCACTTTTAATGAATATAATAAGGAATTATTTTACAATATGCTTCAGGTAATAAACTATCTTACTGATACGAATGCCCCGCAGAGTTATATATATGGGGTGGATCCGTTTGATTACACATGGGAAGCGTTAATTGATAAAGTGTTTGGAGTTAAAGATAAAGAAGAGTATTATCCGAAAACGTTTTGGAACATCGATGGTGTACAGCATGAAAATGCAGAATTACGTCCTGATTCTATAATGATTTGGAACGGTAATATTTACGTTCTAGATGCAAAAAATTATAAGTATGGAAGTACAAGACGATTTATAGATTTACCTCAATCTTCAGATATAAATAAGCAGATATCATATGCGGAGTATATTGATATAGATAAAAAACTCCGCTTAAAGCACGGAAATGATTATATTGTCTATAATGCTTTTTTAATGCCATATGATGCAATTGCATGGTCTGATTCTTTTATAATGAGAAGAATTGGAGAAGCTACAGCGGAATGGAAGAGAGGGGGAAAAACATATGAGCATATTCAAGGGATACTTGTTGATGTAAAACAGCTTATGAAGGCTGCAAATCAAAACGATTCTCTGATAATGGAATTGGCTTCTATTATAGAATCTGTTGCAACAGTGAGCGATACTTAAAGGAATAATGTAAGCAGATGACTGATTTTATGACACCTGAACAGAGGCATGTCAATATGAGCCGGATAAAGGGAACCGATACATCACCGGAGATTTTTGTACGAAAACTTCTTTTTAAAGAAGGATATCGCTATCGTATACAGGTCAAAAGAATCCCTGGGAAACCGGATATTTGGTTACGCAAGTATAATACGGCAATTTATGTGAATGGATGCTTTTGGCACAGGCATGAAAACTGTAGGTACGCATATATGCCCAAGAGTCGGGTCGGATTTTGGGAAAAAAAGTTCAAGCAAAATATGGAGAGGGATGTTATTAACAGAAACAAACTGGCAGACCTAAAAATCAAGTGTCTTATTATTTGGGAATGTAGTGTACGAAAAATTAAAAAGAATCCAAATTATGAAGAAGCTTTTTGTAATACAATTGTAGATTTTTTAAATTCCAAAGAAATGTATCTTGAATTGTAAGAAAAGGTAATGACGAATTTTTAATAGGAGACTTCAATTTTATTTGAGGAGGACCGTTATGGTCCTCCCGTTTTTTTAGTAGAATTATGTGAAAGCTTAAACTACGAGATGGTTTTTGAAATATATTTATGCAGGATTTCAAGATCTGCGTCAATATTACGGGGTTTGATTCGTTCAAGTACTTTCTTTTCAACTTCCGGCGTCCAATATATCTTCAGGCTGTTCTGGGCCCTTGTAATGGCAGTATAGAAGATGTTGTGTGTAATAAGTTCATCTACTTCATCAGTAATAACTATTTTTACGGACTTATATTCTAAGCCCTGTGCTTTATGAATAGATAAGGCGTAAGCAATTTGAAATGGAACTATAGTTCTTGCCGTATCCCCGTCATCATCTTCATCAGTGCTTTTAACTTTATAAACATTAAAGCGGACGATACTATGGTCATCCTGAGTATTAGCGAGAAATATCAAAGGAAGGAATAGGGTGGCATGATAGTCAATTGTTGTATTTAGTTCGATATCGAATTGGATTCTTTCATCAGGTGTATTTAAATCGAACTTTTCTATTCCAACAATTTTTCCTCTCATGTTGTTGTATATTACCGGATGGAATCGGTTATTCTCTAGGAACAGTATAGGATCGCCCACCTTGTATTGCTGTACATCCCATTCAATAGGAGGATTTGGATTGCTTTCCTGGAGGAAGCGGTTAATATTATTAATTCCGTATAGTCCGTCGTAATTAAGGCAGAGCACAGCCTCATCATCTCCAACTGCAGTCAGCAAAGATTCATCAACCTTCAAAGAACAGCTCTCTTTATCTATTATCTCCTGGACATTGTCAGCCATAGTTCTCACTTTTGCCCAAAGAATAAGGAGACGCTGGTCTTTAGTCCTATAAGGTTTGGTAAGCTCAAAGACAGAAGTTTTGGGAAGAAAGCTACGCAATGCCGTAAACCAGTTTCCAAAGCGTATTGAGTTAATTTGATAGGTATCTCCTACAAGCAATATGCGCTTGAAACTGACCATTTCAAGAAGCTTCTTCATGTCCCTATTATTTACAGTACTACATTCATCTATGATTACCAGTTCATATTCAGGATCGCTGGCACCGTATTTTAGGAAACTAGCAATAGTTGAAAATTTGCAGTTATCCACATTAGCGTTAACCCTTCTTTTCAAATTATCGATGGCAGGATTTGTCTGAGCAAGATACAGCTTATTCTTATCTTCATAAAAATGAGAAATATGATTGATAAGCGTTGATTTACCCACACCAGCAGATCCATAGATTGCTGCAACCGCTGATTTAGAAAACATATTAGTTAGGATTGATATTTTCTCAGGGCTGTCTACTTCATAAGTCCCAAACATCAGCCAGCTTTCAATATCATATGAATAATTTGGGTCTTCAATAGCACTTAATTCAATTAATTTTTTTATGATGTCGCAGGTGTCTAATTTGTATTCATTGATATAAGCATAGCCATCTTTCACAATAATACGGCTTCTATCATAGTGGCCTGGCCACAAGGTGTCGTTATATGAACTTGCTAGTGCTTTTATATTGCCATAGTGTGCTAGGTCTTCGACTGGTGTAAATATTCTGCCGGAAATTTCAGTGTTATTTCTAAGCTGTCTTGCTAAGAGCTCATGTTTTCTGTTTTGAGTAAGGATGGAATCAAACAAAGCTCCTAATCGTGGGTTATGATTCACCGGGGATTGTATGAATGGCATTTTATCAAATGGAATACATTTATTTGATAAAAATAGATAGGAAAGGTGTTTATTGCATTCATCTTGCCGCTGATCTTTTATGATTGCGTTATGCATCCCATAGAGAAGATAACGAAGGATATTCTGCCCTGGTAGCTTTGCTTTAATTATGCTGTAACATCTATCTAAAGCATCAAAAAAATATCCTGTTTTTACATTAGATCGCCATGAGTTGAGGAGCCGTCGGTATGAAACCTCCGGAAAATCCATTATTTCAGTAAGTGTAAATCGATTTTCTGTTATAAAACGGCATACAATTCTTTGTTCACCATACGGAATATCACGTTTTACTCCAGTGACAATGGTATAGAAGTTTTTAAACTCACAGCCTCGTAATGACACTTCCCAGCCCACAATTAATAGTATAGGCATGGTTTTCCCAAGGATTTCTATACTTTCATTTACCAGATAAAATCTTGATGCATAGTTGATCATGACAGGAAGCTTTGTAAAAGCAATGATGCGTCCCGCTTTATTCTCTCTGTCTTTCGCCGTAGTAAAGGTGACTTCGTAGTATCTGCGGCCATATACATAGAACGGCTTTAATTTCTGTATATAGTATTTCTCTCCCTCACCAGTAAGCTCTATATTGTATCTGTTGATTTTGGCGGCAATTTTGGAATAATACTCTTGCAGAGCGGTATCTAGATTAAGCGGAAACTTCTCCAGGTTATGCAGAATAACAATCTGAAAATCATGGTAGAGAAGATTCTTTATTTCAAGTAAATAGTCGTAATATTTTAGCATCAAACGTTCAGAGCTGTCCTCATCAAGAGTATAGTGCGATGCTACTATTTCAAGATAATTCCTGAAGCGGTAAAGCACCTTCAAATATCCATTTGTTTGGGCGTGCTCTGCCGCTTTTTTAATATTTTCTTCTGTATCATTAATATCCATATAAGGTGAGTAATATTTTAACATTACATGTTCCACTAGATTTCGCAGGTGAGCAAGGATGTCCTGTGATATTACACCTCTCGTAGAATTATCTATGTTATCAAGATATCGACAGATTACATCGTCAATAATTTTGATCTTATCATCAATTGTTCGCATAAAGCTTCTGCCCTTTCGAATCAAATCTTAAACTAGTAAAAGATCCTACTATAAAGTTACCAATCATAATCTTCTCCGTCATTCCAATCATCAATAAATGCGTCATACGGGAATATATCCACATAGTTTTCAGAATGGATTTTGACGTAAATATTTCTTAATTTCATCCTTAGCTTACGCACTGAAGAACCAGAGTTTGGCTGTCTGTCCGGATCCAAGGCATTACAAAACATTTGGAGAGTCGCTATAGCATTGAGTGTGTCTGATTGAAGGCTGATATCTATAAACTCATTAATACGTGTTTTCCATTTATCATTATAAAGAGTATTTATTTTCGCAGCCATTCCTCCTACAAACCAAATCTCAGCATGATCAACACCAATGCATTTTTCTAATATGCTGTCAAAGTCGGCATGAAATTCCTTTAGCAATTTTATGTCGTTCTCCAGCAGAAGTGAGGAACCTACATTAGGATGGTTGCCTTTTGTAGGAAGCTGGACATTCAGTCCATCTGATGCATTAGGATGAGCAATATCCAAAAATATATTTTCCAACAGCTCATCACAAGCGACACATACATCATAAAAGTTTGTGTCGTTGTCATTCAGCCACTTCTCAATTATGACAAATGAATCCTGCTGATACATCCTGTCATGTAGCCATTCTTTGTATCTCAGTGGATTGTGCTTGGAGTATGCATATTGGGCAAATTCCGATTTTATTTTATTGGGATCTTTTTTTCGAATATATCGGCTCTTTGTATCGGGCTTACAAGAGAGCAGCTTGCAGGCTTCTTGTGCTTCTTCATATATGAAATGACTAATCATTTCATCGAAGAAGGATGCAGGATTTATTCCGTCTGACAGGTACGGATATAGGCCATTGAAATACTCTGAAAATGTCATTAGTTCACCTACTTCCCTTCACTTCCGTCCGCTTCCGTTACTTCCGCTTTTTAGAAATCCCACATTGCTATATTGAATCCGTAGAAACGGTCAAACTGCTGATGCGTTTGGACGACAAAACTCAAAATAAAATTTTACCAAAATAAACCCCTTAATTCAAATCAGCAGAAACCATTTCAAAATCATTAATTCTCATTAGTCCGAGATGGCCATAGGGCGATGGGATACATTAAGAACCTTGATTACTGCGAGAAAGACAGTGATCTGGGCAAAGATGTACCCACCGCTTATTCCCTGTACCCATTTTCGGATTTCCAGGGAGTCTGCGGCCATCTTCACCGCAGGCTCTTTTTGTGTCCCATCGTTCCGGTCACGGACGGAAAGGGCACAAAATGGCACAGAATGAATTCTACGTGACTATCAACAAGGAAAAGGTCTATGTGACTGAGGAAGTCTACCGCGCATACGTCAGGCCTGTCCGCAACCAGCAGAGGAACGAAGAGCGCCGCAGCAGATGCATTGTGGACGGTAAAAGGTGCACGGATGACTGTTCCGTATGTCTGAAATTCAGGTCCGGCACGCCTCTTAGCCTGGATGCTCTCAGGGCAGAGGACGGAGTGGATGTACAGGACCCTGGGCCCCTTGTGGAGGATCTGATCGAGCATAAGCTCCTGATCAACGCCCTGTACGAGGCGATCGATTCCCTCCCGGAACGTGAAAGGAGGGCGGTCGAGCTTTACGGGGATAAGGCTTCGGAAGCGCGAATCGGGAAAGAGATCGGCATGTCCCAGCAGGGGGCCGGCAAGCTGCTGAAGCGCGTATGGACTAGGCTGGCAAAGGAACTGGAAGGCTACAGATAAAAAGAGGGAGCCCCTGCCATTTACGGATGGCGGGGGCTTCTGAAAATTCCGGGATTCCGGTTGTGAAAACGGATCCTGCTGTCCTTGGGAATTTGAAGATAATAACCAGCCCGGAAAGGAGGACGTCTTATGTACGAAGTAACCAGTAATACCCGCAAGGTCATGGGCGTGGAGGTCAATACCTATCAGCGGGAGATCATCAACTGCAACATCCTGGAGGTCGAGGCCGGAACGACGGGATACCGGGGAGGGGACGCCGGCCACGGCGGCCGCACTTATTTCCGTATCAAGGATCTCGGCGGAACCGCGATGGAGGCGAGGGTAGAAAAAAGCCGCTGGGGAGACACTGAATGCATCGAGGTGGAACTTGGCGGCGACGCGGAACTGGAAACGATCATCACGGCCCTGCAGTTCATCGTCAGGGTCCTGGACGAACAGAGACGGGAGGTCCACGACTGATGGCTGTACTGAAGATCTGTTACGGAGACCACAGGTACTCCAAAAACTGGAAGAACGCGGATATCGGCTGGGACGAGCTGTGCAGGAGGCTTTCCGAAACGCACGTTACCACCGAGACCATGGACGAGTTCAGGAGCATGAAGCGCGCGGACCAGGACAATATAAAGGACATCGGCGGCTTCGTAGGCGGGCATCTGCTCGGCAGAAGGCGGAAGAAGGAAGAAGTGAAGTGCCGGTCCATGCTCACGCTGGACATGGACTTCGGGACGCCCGGAATCATAGATGAGGTAGAGATGCTCGCCGACTACGGATTCTGCGTCTATTCGACCCACAAGCATACGCCGGAGAAGCCGCGCCTCCGTTTCATCATTCCTCTCAGCCGGGACGTTTCCCCTGAGGAGTACCAGGCAGTGGCGAGGCTGGCAGCAGCGGATATCGGGATCGAGTATTTCGACGATACGACATACGAGCCGAACCGGATGATGTTCTGGCCCAGTACGTCAG